>Ga0056123_1000256_pt1 | contig 11002 bp, 10 predicted proteins | sample WorMetHEROISLAND_3_FD_71122 | JGI IMG/M metagenome (GOLD analysis project Ga0056123, IMG submission 71122) | Marine gutless worms symbiont microbial communities from Max Planck institute for Marine Microbiology, Germany - Olavius sp. 3 HERON ISLAND ...
GCACAGGTTCCGCCGACAATGCGGTACTCGATGTACCTTACGCTGGATCACCACCTCGACCACGTGGCGTCGCTCCGCGAGCACTGTAGCCGCGATCTCGGTACCGCAACGTCCGCAGGCACAGGTCCCCATCAACGGGATGATCACGCACTGGTCGGGGTGATCGACCCAGGAGCGGGTGACACCGCGTCGGCCCGGTTGTGCACCGAGCTTGCGCCCGCTGGGTTGGCGTTGCGAGTGTGTGGCGGCGTCTTGAACGGTGAGTCCGAGGATGGCGGCCGGCTGGAGTTGTGGCTATCCTTGGCCCAGCGCGCTTCCAACTCCCGGATGTACTCGCGCAGCGGCTCAATGAGCACCGTCTGCTCCGCAACCTGTTCACACAACCGCTTCAGCTTGTCGTCAGGGTTTTCCAGAGAGTGGGGTAGGGTAGTTTATTTCAGTATAGTACTAGGTTACGTGTGTAGCCTACCACTTGGCAAAAAGTCCGGAATAGTTACGCCCCAAGAGTCGGCAGATCATGATTCTTCGGCAGCCCCGCTACCGACCGCCCCGACGAGACGGATTAAAACAGCCGCAGTATGAGCAATCCCAAACGCCTGATCGATCCGGCAGCCGAATCCGAGGACCAGACCCTGGACCGGGCCATCCGTCCCCGGCGTCTTGTGGATTACATCGGCCAGCCGGCCGTGTGCGAGCAGATGGAAATCTTCATCCAGGCCGCCCGCGGACGGGGTGACGCCCTGGACCATGTGCTCATCTTCGGTCCGCCGGGGTTGGGCAAGACGACGCTCGCCCACATCGTCGCCCACGAAATGCAGGTGGATCTACGTCAGACCTCCGGCCCCGTGCTGGAAAAGCCGGGGGACCTCGCCGCCCTGCTCACTAACCTGGAGTCGGGGGATGTGCTCTTCGTGGACGAGATCCACCGCTTGAGCCCGATGGTGGAGGAGGTCCTCTATCCCGCCCTGGAGGATTACCAGCTCGACATCATGATCGGAGAAGGACCGGCCGCCCGCTCCATCAAGCTGGACCTCCCCCCCTTCACCCTGGTAGGCGCAACGACCCGCGCCGGGCTGCTGACCTCTCCCCTACGCGACCGCTTCGGCATCGTGCAACGGCTGGAGTATTACTCGCCGGAGGAGCTCACCCGCATCGTCCGCCGCTCCGCGGCTATCCTGGAACTCGATATCCAGGCGGACGGTTGCCGGGAGATCGCCCGCCGTTCCCGTGGCACCCCCCGCATCGCCAACCGATTATTGCGGCGGGTACGGGACTACGCCCAGGTCCGGGTCGGGGGCCGGATCACGGTGGAGGTGGCGGACCAGGCCCTGTCCATGCTCAAGGTGGACAGCATGGGATTCGACCATATGGATCGCCGGTTGCTGCAGGCGGTGATCGAGAAGTTCGACGGCGGACCGGTAGGGGTGGAGAGTCTAGCGGCGGCCATCGGCGAGGAGCGAGGCACGATTGAGGACGTGCTCGAGCCCTATCTCATCCAGCAGGGATTTCTCATGCGCACGCCCCGGGGGCGTATGGCAACTCTCACCGCCTACCGACACTTTGGCCTGGCCGCGCCTCAAAGGGTCCGGCCACCGGTCCCTGCTCGGGACCTGTTCGATGGCGGAGAAGAAGGCCCACCAGCCGGGTCGGAGCAGAAAAAATAGGCTATGGGTACCTCGCGGAAGCATGTGTAATCATCCGGGTCCTGAAAAACCCCGAGAACCCTCGAATTTTTCGAGGTACCCTCCAACGACCAAAAGGGCAAGGGCCGCAAAGATCGGGCCGGTGCACATAGGGGGGTACCTTTATCGAGCTACTGATCGTGATGGTCGTTATCGGCATCTCGCAACCCTGGTTTATCCCTCCTATACCGAGTCCATTCGCAAAGCCAGGCGCAGCGATACCACCACTGATCTCATGGAGGCGGCCCGGACCCTCGAACGCTGCTATCCCCAACTCGGCAATGTCTATGATCACGAGAGCTGCCCGATTCGATCGACGGTAGAAATCGACTCGTCGGAGGGGTTCTATTAGGATTACACCGACCGTGATGGCTACCACCTATCGTTTAACTGCGATCCCCGTAGCCGAAGGTCCGCAGGACAAGGATACCGAATGTACGGAGTTCACCCTGACCAATACGGGGGTAAAGACCGCCACCGGGAGCCTTGGGGACCGTTGCTGGTATTGATCGGGAGAGGGTCATCCCAGAGCAAGGCCCGAAGGAACACCCCTACTCAGTGACTCAATTGAAAATGGGTGCGTCTCTCATCAAATATCTTGTAAGATATTGTTTTAAAATTGAATTTATCCTTATACGTCAAGCGTCCTCACGGACTGTAAAGCCCAGATACTTGGCCTTCACACCAGTGTCTAAACGTTCCCGGTTCCCCGCGACTTGCCACTTGCCACTTGTTTGCTGCGCGACAGCGTGCCACCTACCGGGGGGGGGCTCTTTTGAAACGACGCGGAGAAACCTGGAAACAAAGGCTTAACCAACCATAGGGTGGGTTGTGTCCACCCTTGGGCTTACTCGATATTTTCTTTTTTGCCGCCAATGAACGCAAATGGATGCCAATGAGCCAAAAAATGTTCGGCTGCGGACTATCCACTCCTTTTGCCGCTCGCAAGGAATTCGTTGCTCGGCCAACTCGAGGCACAAAGCCTTCTCGTACACGGACTTCAAAGGCCCAGGACCCAAGACTTTGCCGACTTCAGAGGTCGGTTCATCCGCGTCGACTCTTCTTGAATACATTTGCGTTCATTGGCGTTTATTTGCGGCTGAATTTTCTTCCTGCAGCCCTTACTCGATATTTTCGGTGTCGTTATTGATTTGTTGGTTCTAGGATTCGATGTCAGAGATGTCTTTTGATTATGGATACCTGTGAAGCAACCGACTAATTTTTCTAAGGTGCCCGGATGAGGTTTCGTCTACACTTGACGGCATGCCCGGAAAGCTCTTCATTCAAACCTACGGCTGCCAGATGAACGAGTACGACTCCGCGCGCATGGCGGAGGTCCTCGCCGAAGCACACGGCCTAGAACTCGTTTCCCGTCCCGAGGATGCGGACGTACTGCTGCTCAATACCTGCTCGGTGCGGGAAAAGCCCCAAGACAAGGTATTCTCCCAGCTCGGCCGTTGGCGTCCCTGGAAGGAGCGTAATCCGAACCTGGTCATCGGTGTCGGCGGCTGTGTGGCAAGCCAGGAGGGTACGGCGATCCGCGAGCGGGCACCCTATGTTGACCTGGTGTTCGGGCCCCAAACACTACATCGCTTACCTCGGATGCTGACCGAGCTGTGGGGCTGCCGCCAACCCCAGGTGGATGTCTCCTTCCCCGCGATCGAGAAGTTCGACAACCTGCCCACACCGCGTACGCAGGGACCCACGGCCTTGGTTTCGGTGATGGAAGGCTGCTCGAAATACTGCACTTACTGCATCGTGCCCTACACCCGGGGCGAGGAGGTCAGCCGTCCTTTCGATGATGTGATAGCGGAGGTGGCGACCCTGGCCGAGCAGGGGGTGCGGGAAATCAATCTACTGGGCCAAAACGTCAATGCATACCGCGGAGCACTGCACGACGGGGGACACGCCGATCTGGCCCTGTTGATCCGCTACCTGGCCGCTATCGAAGGGATCGGACGCATCCGCTATACCACCTCGCACCCCGTGGCCTTATCCGATTCTCTGGTTGATGCCTATGCCGATGTGCCTGAGCTGGTGAGCCACCTGCACCTACCGGTGCAAAGCGGCTCCGATGCAATCCTGGCCACCATGAAACGGGGCCATACGGTGCTCGAATACAAATCCAAAATCCGCCGTCTGCGGCAGGTACGGCCGGATATGGCCATTTCCTCCGACTTCATCGTCGGCTTTCCGGGCGAGACGGAGGAGGACTTCGCCGCTACCTTGGCCCTGGTGGATGAGATTCGATTCGACACCAGCTTCAGCTTCATCTACAGCCGCCGTCCCGGCACACCCGCCGCGGATTACCCCGATGCGGTTCCCGGTGCGGTCAAGCAAGCCCGTTTAGCACGGTTGCAAGAGCGTCTCGACCAAAATGCCCGGACCATCGGCCAACGCCTGGTGGGCACTGTCCGGTCGGTACTGGTCGAGAGGCCGTCGCGCAAGGACCCGGCGAAGCTGGCCGGCCGCACTGCCAGCAATCGAGTGGTCAACTTCGCGGGTCCGCGGGACCTGATCGGTACATTCGCGGCTGTGACCATTACCCGGTCCCTACCCAACTCGCTACGGGGAGAGCTGATCCGGTGACCACCTGGAATCGATCCCATTTCGCGGCCACCCGGTTCGATAGGAAGTCCCCATAAGGGCACCTTGAAGCATTCAAGGTGCCCGTAGACCGCCCGAGACCAAACCACGCCGGAAACCTTCTGTCTTGTCCAGCTCCCCGGAAACCATCGACATCGAGCTACCGGCGAACAATGAGCGCCTGGCCAATCTGTGTGGGCAGCTCGATCAACACCTGCGCCAAATCGAGTCCCGGCTCGGTATCGAGATCGGTAGCCGTGGCTCGACCTTCCGCCTGATCGGCAAGCACCGGTCGGTAGCGGCCGGGGCGCGGGTATTACGCGATCTCTACCAGGCGAGCGCGGATGAGATCTTGACCCCGGAGCGGATACACCTCCACCTACAGGAATCCGGCGTGGATGCCCTACCGGACAGTACGGAGGACCGACTGCCGGATGTGGTCATCAAGACCAAGCGCGCCCTGGTCCGCGCCCGGGGACCGAACCAACAGCAATACCTGCATGCCATCCCGAGTCATGACATTAACTTCGGGGTCGGTCCCGCCGGTACCGGCAAAACCTACCTGGCCGTGGCCTGCGCGGTGGAGTCCTTGGAGTCTGACCGGGTACGCCGCGTGGTGTTGATACGCCCGGCGGTGGAGGCCGGCGAGCAGCTCGGCTTTCTGCCCGGAGACCTGGCCCAAAAGGTGGCCCCCTATCTGCGACCACTTTACGACGCCCTATACGAGATGCTCGGCTTCGAGAAAGTGAACAAGTACATCGAGCGCAATGTGATCGAGGTCGCGCCCCTCGCCTATATGCGCGGACGGACCCTAAACGACGCCTTCATCATCCTGGACGAGGCCCAGAACACGACACCCGAGCAGATGAAGATGTTCCTGACCCGCATCGGCTTCGGCTCCACCGCCGTGGTCACCGGCGATGTGACCCAGGTGGACCTGCCCCGTGGGCAACCTTCGGGACTGCGCCAGGCCATCAAGATTCTGCGCCATGTGGACGGTATCAGCTTCACCTTCTTCAATGCCAGGGACGTCGTACGCCACGCACTGGTGCAGCGCATCGTCGGGGCCTATGACACCTTCGACCGTAACCCTTTGCCCGAGACCCAGCTCGCATGCGAGCCATGAGCCATCGCAACCATAGGCTGCTGGAGTTGGATCTTCAAAACGTATCGACGGTGCCAGATTTCCCCGGATACATCCACTTGCATCGGTGGGCCGAGGCAGCCTTGGCGGACCGGCGCACGCGGGCCCAGCTGAGTATCCGGCTGGTGGACGAGCCCGAGGGGGCCGAACTCAATCGACGTTTCCGCGGCCGACCGGGGGCGACCAACATACTGTCCTTTCCCTTCGAGCCTCTACCAGGTATCAAGGACTGTAACCTTTTGGGAGACCTGGTGATCTGTGCCCCGCTGGTGGCGCGCGAGGCCCGTGAGCAAGGCCTGGGGCTCGAGGCCCATTGGGCCCACATCATGATACATGGGGTGCTGCATCTCCTCGGTTACGATCATTCGGACCGCTCCGAGGCCCTCGAGATGGAAGGGCTGGAAAGGCATATCCTGTTGGGGTTAGGATTCCCCGCACCCTATGCGGACCAATAGCACTTCATGACGAGCATTCGGGCCAGACTCGGTTACCGAATAAAGGCGTGGCTGAAGAAATTCGGTCGGCGCATCGGTGGCGAACCGCAGAACAAAGAGCAGCTCGTCGAGCTATTGAAGAACGCCCGGGGCCGCGCCCTGTTCGACGCCGAGGCCCTGAGCATGATGGAAGGCGTGCTGCAGGTCGCCGACTTGCGGGTACGCGACATCATGATCCCGCGGGTGGATGCGGTCTGTGTGCGGCGTGACGACCCGCTGGAAGAGATACTCAGGATCGCGGTCGAATCCGCCCACTCCCGGTTTCCGGTCATCGGCGATGACAAGGGCGAAGTGGTGGGGATATTGCTCGCCAAGGACATGCTGCCACTGTGTGTCCGCAACCGGGAGCGGCGCGCCTTCAACCTCCGCGACCTGCTGCGTATGGCGGTCTTCGTGCCGGAGAGTAAACGCCTCAATGTACTGCTCCGGGAATTTCGCACCAGCCGCAACCACATGGCCATTGTCGTCGACGAGTACGGTAATGCGGCCGGAGTGGTGACCATCGAGGACGTGCTTGAACAGATTGTTGGCGAGATCGAGGATGAGCACGACTTCGACGAAGACCCGCCGATCTTCAAACGTGGGGCATGCGAGTATACGGCCAAGGCCCGCACCACCATCGAGGAATTCAACGACTACTTCGGCAGCGATTTCCCCGCCGAAACATTCGATACCCTGGGTGGACTGGTCGTGAATGCATTCGGCCGCCTGCCGAAACGTGGTGACCAGATCCAGGTTTCCCACTTCCACTTCACCGTGATGCGGGCGGATAGCCGCCGCATTCACCTGCTCGACATCCGACCCATGGCAGGTAGCCGGTCCGGGATTTCAGGGTAAACGAGATGATTTTCGGGGACCTCGAGAAATTCCATCCCTGGAACCTCTCGAGGTCCCCGAGATAAATCGGCTCCTGCCGATGCGGGTTACGGCATCCCGGCCGGAACAGCGGCACGGATACCCGACAACGACTTGTCCGGGAGAGATTACTTGTTACGCATATCCATCAGCCGCTCGATGATGGGCTGCAGAATGATCTCCATGGCGAAACCCATTTTCCCCCCGGGAACCACCATGTTATTGCGGCGAGTCATGAAGGAATCGTGAATCATGGAGAGCAGATAGGGAAAATCGATTTCAAGCTTCTTCGGGTCCTGGAAGCGGATGATGACGAAGCTCTCGTCCGGAGTCGGGATATCCCGAGCGATGAAAGGATTGGATGTATCGACCGTCGGTACCCGCTGGAAGTTGATATCCGTCAAGGTGAATTGGGGCACGATGGTGGTGATGTAGTCCGGCATGCGGCGCATGATGGTATCGACGATAGCCTCGGCGGAATAGCCACGCTCCAGGTTGTCGCGATGGATCTTTTGTATCCACTCCAGATTGACGATGGGCACTACCCCGACCCCGAGGTCCACATGCTCGGCGACGTTGTCTTCCTCAGTCACCACGAGCCCATGCAAACCTTCGTAAAATAGGAGATCCGTACCCTCGGGAATATCTTCCCACGGCGTAAACTGGCCGGGCCCGAGATCGGTACCGAGGCGAGCATTGAGCTCCGCCGCTTCCTCGTCGCTGTGAATGTAATATCGCTTTTGGCCGGTCCCCGTCTCCCCATAGCTCTTGAACAGCGCCTCCAGCTTATCGAAGCGGTTCGCATCCGCCCCGAAGTGGCTCAGGTTACGGTGCTCCGCCGTCGCCTTGGTCATTTCGGCCTTCATCTCGGCGCGGTCGTAGCGATGGAAGCTATCGCCTTCAACAATGGCGGCATTGAATCCATCACGGAAAAAGATATGCTCGAAGGCGCGCTTGACAGTCGTCGTACCCGCACCTGAAGAGCCGGTAACCGCGACGATCGGATGTTTCTTGGACATGGATGTCTCCTGTTCTTTCGGTTAACTATCGAGGACCTTGAAAAATTCCATTTTTGGAATTTTCCTGGTCTCGATGCAAAAACATTTCGCTTCGCTCCCAGCTTTCACACACTTGCGTGCTCGAAATTTAGCGGAACATCTCTATCCCACACAAGTAGCTCAAATCTTTCAAGGCGCCCTCATGCTGAGCGCAGCGTACGATCAATTGAGCCTCAGCGGCGGACGGGCCGCCCCTCTTGCCCTTTGCGTGCCCAGATCCGAAGTCCCGCTATGACCACCGCCAGAAAGAGCGATAGCCCGACGATCCAACAGCGGAGCTGAGCGGATGACGCTCGAAGCTAGCGATTTGATAGAAAAGGGTAGCCGTAACGAAGGCGATCCCGGTGGTCCAGGCTACCACGAACCCCGCCCAGGCCATGCCTGTCTCGCGGACGATGACTCCGATGGTCGCCACACAGGGAGAATGCAGCAACACGAACAACAGATAAGCAAAGGCACCAATCCGGCCGTCGAAGCGGGCGGCCATGGCCCCGAAGTACCGCTCCTGACCTCCTGCTCCGCCGCCACCCGCTCGTGATCCGAAAGGTCCCCCACGCTTGACCCCAAGGGATCGAGCAAACCGTCAGCAACCCCGGCCAAGTTTTTCGGCACACTGCCGACCGCCGTAGCCAGGACCGACCAGAAGTCAAAGGTCGTCTCGGTACCTGCGGCTGCTCCTCCTCCGCGATGCGGGTTATAGAGGGCATCCAAGGTGCCGACGATGACCTCCTTGGCCAAAACCCCGGAGACGATCCCGACCACGGCCGGCCAATTGTCCTCTTCAATCCCCAAGGGAGCAAATAGGAAAGTGGCCATCCGGCTCGCCGCGCTCAGAACTGAGTGCTCGCTATCGGTCCGGTCCAGGGTCCCATCGGTGCTGAGGGTACCGAGCAGGTTCAAAGCCACCACCATGACGACAATCACCCGACCGGACTCCTTGACGAACAAACGCACTCGATCCCAAGTTCGCAGCATCACGCCCTTGAGAGTCGGCAGATGGTAGGGAGGAAGCTCCATCATGAAGCCGGCACTTTGTTCGGCGAGCAAAGTCCGCTGCATCACCAACCCGGTCAGGACCGCTACCAAGATACCGATCAGATACAGGGCAAAAATGACGTTTTGCCCTGCGTGCGGAAAGAAGGCGGCCGCGAAGAGCACATAGACCGGCAATCGAGCACCACAAGACATGAAGGGATTCATGAGGATGGCAAGCTTACGTTCGCGCTCGTTGTCCAGGGTCCGAGTGGCCATGACGGCCGGCACATTACAACCGAAACCCACGATCATGGGAACAAAGGCTTTACCGGTCAGGCCGATGGAACGCATCAAACGGTCCATGACAAAGGCCGCCCGCGCCATATAGCCAGTATCCTCCACCACGGAGAGAAATAGATACAGACTGGCGACGATGGGAATGAAAGAGGCCACCACTCGGAGACCACCACCGACCCCGTCTGCCAAGACTAGGGGGATCCATTCCGACGCACCCACGGTGGCCAACAGAGCGCGTACACCATCCACGGCCAGTGCCCCGACGACACCATCGAAGACATCGATGAAGGCACCGCCAAAGTCGATGGTGAAAATGAACATCAGGTACATGACCACTCACGACCAGGAACAGGGGACCCCCCCAGACCCGGTCCAGGACCACGCGGTCGATACGGTCGGTCAGGGTCTTGCTGATCCGTCCCCGTCCTCGGGTTACCCGCTGGGCCAGGGCATGGGCATGCCCGAAGCGGGTAGCGGCGATATGGAGGTCCGCTACCTCCCCCGAACGATCCCGGATGAACTGCTGCCACGACTCAGCCTGGTCCAAAATATCGGCACCGGCCAGGGCCTCGGCGACGGGGTCACCTTCCAGCAATTTGAGTGCCAACCAACGGCCGTTGGCCCGGTCGGATTTATCCTCGAAGCAAGGAGCGAGCGTGGCCGGCGCCTGCTCCACGCACTCCTCCTGGGCGAGATCGAAGCCGCCGGGACACTGGCCACCGGCGACCGACAACATGCACGCCTTGAGCTCCGTTACACCCTCTTGGATAACGGCCATGATCGGCACCACCGGGCAGCCAAGCTCACGGCTCAAGCACTCCGAGTCCAGCAGGATGCCTGCTGGACGGTGAGATAGAGATTGCGTTCCAGATTGGAGGCATCGACGACATTGACGATCAGGTCCGCATCCCGCGTGAGTAGATAATCGCGTGTGACCTGCTCGTCCGGAGAGCTCGCGTCCAGGGAATAGATACCCGGCAGATCGATGACTCGGGTCTCCCGACCGTCGATCTCCAGCCGCCCCTCCTTGCGCTCCACGGTAACGCCCGGCCAATTGCCCGTCTTTTGGCGAATACCGGTCAAGACGTTGAACAGCGCCGTCTTACCGCTATTCGGATTGCCCGCCAGGGCAATGGACAACCCATCGTCCCGGCGCTCCGGACGCCTAGACCCTTCCCGTTCGCAGTGCTCCATGACCGCTCTATCCGTTCATGCCAACGTCAAGGGTACCGTGAAAAATCCAAGATGACCTGCGGTGGCAAGAATGCATGCACCGCTAGTTTTCAAGTCCGCAAGCGTTTGAAAACCGGGAGCGAAGCGAGAGCCGCCTATGCGTATCGAGACTTGAAAAATTCCAAGGAAGAAATTCAGCTCTCTTGCGTTTGGTGTGGGTAGCAGATCATAGCGACCTGACTCAAGTCGTGATGGAAAGCCCCGACTTGACAACGAACGGAGAAGTCGGCAGCGGGGTCAACTTACCCGCCACAAGGTAGACGATGGTAATCAGGTGCCTGGTGGTCCCGTAGCCGCGGGCCTTGGCTTTGACGGCCTAGATAAGTGAATTGACCGCCCCGACATGGCCGTTGGTGAGCCTGGCATCGAACGCATTGAGGAAGCCTGGCCAGTGATCCTTGAGTGTTTTGGCCACCACCTTGATCGGCTCCAGGCGGCAACGGCGCGTCCAGCTGTACCATCTGTCAAGGAGCGGCTCGGCTTGCGCCGCGCTCCGAGCGTTGTGGAAGACCTCGCGTAACGTCTCCTTGATCCGGAAGGCACGGTGTGTCTTGTTGGGCTTTTCGCCCTTCGCAGGCATAGAGCACACGCTGAGCATCGAGATCGTGAAACAAGCTAATGTAATTGTGTCCACGCCGCGAGGCGGTCTCGTCGAGACCAACCGCGGTGACGGTCGAG
>Ga0056123_1000257_pt1 | contig 11001 bp, 11 predicted proteins | sample WorMetHEROISLAND_3_FD_71122 | JGI IMG/M metagenome (GOLD analysis project Ga0056123, IMG submission 71122) | Marine gutless worms symbiont microbial communities from Max Planck institute for Marine Microbiology, Germany - Olavius sp. 3 HERON ISLAND ...
CTAGGATACAGAGGCGCTCACGGTAGGTGGCATACAACTAAGCAAGTGTAAAAAGATGAGTTTTTAAGTTGCGCTTGAAACAGTCGATGCTGGTGCACAGTCTAATGTCAGACGGTAACGGGTTGAACACAGTAGGCGCAGCGACTGAGTAGGCGCGACGACCGAGTTCAGTTCACAACATTGTCAATTGTCATCATCATCGTCGTCGTCATCAAATGTCAAATTAAATTTGTAGACCACATCAACAATAAAACATCCCTAATGCAATGAATGCACCAATGATCAGAAAAAAGTGGCATCTTCAGCTGTCATCCGAAGGAGTCGAAACTCAGTGCTGGATCACGCAGCCCGTCCGTCCGGCAGTGAATTCCAGAGAACGCCCGACGGCCGTAAGTGTAGAGACGATAACGTTGAACGGCGGCGAGCAGACGACGCCTGGCAGAGCAGAGATGACATCGAGTGGTGAGGTCGGTGACACCAGCAAGTGCTGCGGAGGCTGGCCATTAATACACCGGTAGACCATCAGCATTGTCATCAACGTTGTTAAGTCCTTCCCTTTTCTCTGCCATCCATCTGCAAAGACCAAAGAGAAGATGGTTGGATGGGATAAAGGAGGACATGGAATCTCTCAACATGACGATCCAGGAAGCTACACGGACAGCACAAGACCGAGCATCCTGGAGAAGGATCATAAAGGAGCTGCCGTTGCGTGCCTCTCAAGCATTGCCAAGGCAATAAGTCAAGTCAAGTCAGTCTACGTACAATGCATGCTATCTAATTATTCAGCTTGTCCAGTCCACATCTATGATGACTGATGACGCTGATAAAGCTCGGTGCACACTACCCGGGCGTCCGGCCCGGGCGTCTGGCCCGGACGCACGGGCCGGACGCACGGGCCGGACGTCCGGCCCGGACGTCCGGGTGTGAAACGGCCAGTGTGTACCGGTCACCCGGACGTCCGGGCCGGACGCCCGAAAAAGCTTGTCGTGCAATGCTTTTTCTCCGTCCGGGCCGTACGTCCAGGCAGTGTGAACAGACGACATGTTCTGGGCCGACAATGAAAAGGGCCCGGGCCGTGCTTCCGGGCCGGGCGCCCGAGTAGTGTGCACCGAGCTTAAGACGCACCTGGAGTATAAAGCGATGTTTTCCCGGCACAATTCTAGTCTTGAGCTCACTGAGTTGATAGCGAAAATATCCTTTGACCATTGCATCGTCCCACTGACGTCGAACTTCATTGTCCAGCTGTACACACGACAACAAGAGTCAGATGTCATCTCCCTCGGTTACACTTAATAATGCATCGGACTATCGGACTAATGGGCTATATTGGACTGTCGGGTAATGGATTATTGGACTAATGGACTATTGGGATAACGGACAAACGGACTAGTGTTAGGGGTCTGATATAACCCGTTAGTCTGATGCATTATTAAGTGTAACCACATATCTCTTGATCATCCCTTGTCTTACGTTATGTAACAGGATCCACATTATACTAGTAACACGTCAAAGCAGCACAGGTGAGCATGTAATACAGGTAGTATCAAGCTTCAAGCTTCACAGCAACATCAGCAATGGCTTCCTCCCTATTGGTATTACAATTTACTGTTACTAGTTACTACTACTATTACTATTATTAACATTACTATTATCAATATTATTGCTATTATTATATAATTGATGCAATTTCCGTGCCTCAGAATCAACTCAACAGTCGGCCACTGTGCGTGACACAAATGTTTTCATTGTATGTATTGTAAACATTGTACCGGTTATTGTAACAATTATAACGACGTACTCGGCTGAGCCGCGGCCGTGTGTTAAACTGTTGCCAGATGACATCGTAGTTGAAGTCACGTTCACTGTAGACAAACTGAGGTAGATGCTGTGATAAACAGCACACAACTCGGCTTATATCAGATCAGCAAATATCATACGACAGCATAGACTCATTGTACGTGGAGGCAATTCAATTATCAGGGGACTGGAGGCTAAGTCTGACAAGTTGTAGATCGTCTATCATAGCAGCAGCAGCATTAGAAAATATTATTCTTCAGTTCTTCATTCAGATATCCAGCAACTGGCTCAGCCCCTTACTGCCGGAGTGGCGTGGACGTATTTAAAGTAGCTTTGGCAGAAAGAATCTGGCGAATGCTTCTGCTCTCAGTGAAAGTGGATGGATGCACGCTTTGTACACAGGGGTGTGTCAGTGTAGGGGATGAAACACGTTATTGCCAGCAGATGCAGCCTAGTTACAATGCAAACAATGCATTACATTAAACATCCACTGCATTAAATGCCGGCAACTGTTAGGTGGCGTACCGTTGTCATAATGCTGACGTATCGTCTAGTGAGAAGTTTAGTTGTACAGCTCGTAGAGATGAGACCACCAGCGAGCAGTAGCTGCACACGTGTTCCTGTACGTTTCAAGTACCATACACATCACACAATCACATCATTACTTACTCATCTGCAATATACTCAGTGCTCACTCAGCTGCAACCCAGCAGAGTTACCGGACTACGCACCAAATTACTAATTACACAAATCGTGTATTAACTCAATACAAAATTGTCAGCGGATCAGAAAGCTTACTACTGCTGATCATCCGTTCCGTGTGTATAAACAAACGTTCAAATATTCATTATACAGCGCACTTTTAATAATCATCATGTACACTTTCTATTTACACAGCTGTAAACAGTAAACACGTCGAACATGACGTTTTTTGTTTACAAAACGTAATTTCCGGTTCCGGCTCAACGGCCTGACAGCTGGTTCTCGTTTCTTTTTATCAGAATAAAATACATTAACAAATATTTAATTTTATTTTTCAATTTAGTGCAGCATATTAACAGATAGACTAATAGTGATGAAACGTGAGCGAATATGACGTTTAGTTTCATGCAAAAATCAAAATCCAAGGAAATGTTGAAAGTAGGGATCTGAGCCCGTTGCGTTACGTTACTACACGTCACTGGTCACGTGATGTAAACAATATGACACACCTCCAGCCTTCAATCTGATTGGCTGGTATTTATGGCAGTCGTACGATTTGTGACTCTTGTGTACGATGACGAAAAGAATGAAAAGTTAGTTTTTATACGGCTCTGAGCATGGACGATATTCACGATTTTTCGTCCGTGAACTTTGATGACAAAATATTAACCAGTCTAGATGGTATGAAAAGTTGTGTTGCTTTATACGATTGTGATACTGGGTGCTGGTGTACTTCGGACTTCTGTACTTCGCTAGGAACCAAGCAATGGGCTATGCCGTTGGGATGCAAGATGCCAGGAACAGAGCTCTCAACTATGTATATGATGATGAAGTTGGCAAAACTGGAATGGCTGAGATTCTCCTTCCCTTCCCCATTTCCGACTCCCTTCTTTTCTCCCCATCCCCTTACATCCACAGCCCCCGTAAAATCCAGCTAGAGGGTTTTGGAGAGCACTGTAAGCGGTAATCCTGCAGTTTACGTGCGCAAATTCGGGTATCCCGTCTAGGATAGGGTTAGGGTTAGTGGTAGGGTTACGGATAGGGTTAGGTTTCAGGTTAGGGTTAGGCATCCGGATTCGAATTGGTAGCTATGTAGCACACAGTAAGTAAACAGTAACCCAGAATTTGCGCACCTAAACTGCAGAGGGGCCCGGAGCAGAGTTACTGTATTGTTGATATGATGACTTGTGCCATTGTTGTAATGCACGTAATGACATAATTGGTGTACCTGTGAAAATGTTGCCGTGTGTGAGTGAATGTTGCATTATAGACGATTGCTGTGATGTGAAATGTTGCAGTTCTTGATGATTTACTGGAGCAGCAGAACTGTTTGTCAGCCTCCGGAGCTCACACCAGACATCTATTGACCAGTGCTGATGCTGGTACAGACATTGGTGGCACTGGCTTACCTGAGATGATGAGTGGCTTAGCTGAGATGAGTGATGATGATGATGATGATGATGACAAACCGTTTGCCATGCTGGATTCCCACCACGCCGCCATCGACTGTCCAGACGTCTTCTACGATAGCGACCTATTTATGTCTGCTGACCTCGATGACACAGATCTCTTCAGTGACCTCGGAGTGTCTGCTGACCTAGATCTTTGGTCCAACTCTGAGCCACCATTGACAAAGCCAAACATAGACCTGCTTGCGGACTGTGAGCCGCTGATGCATGATGGGAATGGTGGCGTGAACACACTGGAGCTGTTATGCCAGGCCGGTATTCAGCAGCCTGCCGAGCGACAGATCCGCCTTCACTCTGAGCTGGCACATCACCTTTCCACTTCACCCACGCAGGAGTCTATGTTTGCCAAGTCCGACTCTATGCTGTTGAAGGCGGAGACGTCGTCTGAGTCGGAGCTGGTTCGGATGCTAACATCATCATTAGAAGACAAGAGTTCAGTCACAACACGACTGTTGCCACGGCGACGCGACCTGCAGCAGCAGCAGCGTGTTCCCATGGTGACGGTAACCAACGGCGACATGCTGGCTGATTCCGAGCTTGTTAGACAACTGAATCTGTGCACAGATGATGTCCATGTACCAGTGGTAGCTAGTTCAGTGACGAGTAATAGCCCAGGTCAAGCCTGTCAGCAGAATCATCAGAGAGTAGCGTTAGTCCAGCCGACGATGGCGCGACACGTACAGACAGCCAGCTTGAACGACGCTTCACAACAACTTATAATTAATCACCCGCCACCGCAGACGTTCACCGCGCAGCCGACGACGTTATCAGTGCACGGCATACAGCAGCTGATAGAGCAGCAACAGCCTGAGATAGGAGCCAGGACCACCCAGGTAGCACCGCGGCAGATTGTGTTGACGACACAGGCGCCAGTACAGACCCACTCACTTGAGACCACCCAGGTGGCACCAAGACAGATAGTGTTAAGTACGGGTACACAGGCTACAGTGCAGTCACAGGAGGATAGTGGCGGCCACGCTGGACCACGACAGATCGTAATAACTACACAGGCACCGGTGCAGACCCAACACGTACCACAGATTAGTCTGCAACAGCTACAACAGGTACATACACAGTACTTAGTCTTGTATTCAGACTGAGGCCTTCTTATTGAGCAGTTAATATTATACACAGTAGTGTAATATTAATATGCTGCTATTTATTATAATTTTGACAATACATTCAGATTCATCTTTTCAACACAGCAGCTACGATCCGAGTGAGTCGAGATAACCTTGCATCGCTATTTTGGGTTTATCTCTCGCAGCTGTTATTTTTCTGTTTTTTTTCGCCCACTGGCACAAAGCCACACACTTATAAAGTAACAAAAAAGGTGTTAATGACTGCAATGGCGGATCAGTCTTGCGGATCAGTGCCCAAGAACGAGACCGCGTTTCCCGTGTACAGCGTCACAGACAGTTTCTACTACAACAGAAGGGCTGTTTCCTGCTATCCTCAGTGATTGCTGAGATGCATTTCCCACTCTCCTGCACTATTAATTTATTACTAGCATAGTAGCATTATTATTAGTGCTTTGATTGATACGGAGGTTGTATTGTGTCATGTGTGCAGCTCCTGTCACAGTCTAATGTCGTCACTCATCCTGTATCGTCATCGTCGTCGTCGTCGTACACTGATACAAGTTCATTGGTCGTTAATACGTCATCGTCGTCTGTGAACGGCAAACTGCCCATTGCACGTCTAGTGACGTCATCTCAGACTCAGAAACCAGCGAGAACGCTCGCTAAGCTGCTGCCTCAGACATCAAACATCACTTCAAACGTCAGCCACTCACCACCACAACCAGCATCAGCTTCATCAGCATCATCATCATCATCATCATCATCACCAGCAGCAGCATCAGCAGCAGCAGGGACAGCAGTGCTGGTGAGTGAGTGGCCTAGTTACAATTTAAACATCTTACGATTTCTCATCAGATTATATCTCAAGTTAGATCACAAGTCTGGTATAAATTCTCAACTTACAGATATCATACTGTATGACTTATGTTAAGTTAACCACAAAAAGCAATCTTAGCACATCTTAACTTTATCGTAAGTCTGTCCTGGAGAGAGAGAAAGGGTTAAGACGACGTCAGGATTATCTGAGGATCCCTATTGGATCATCTGCAGTGAGCTATGGGGCGGGACCTTTAGGCGACGTCGCTCATATATATACTGTATGCTCTGTATGTCAACGGCTTGGATCAGCTATGTGAATACAGTCTTTAACTGGCAACAGCTCTCTGAGTGTAAACTTAGTACAAGTCTATCGTAAGTTTGTGTTACGACACATTGTCAGTCACTGTCAAATCGTAAGATGATCATCAGATGTTTTGTGTAATTGCAGCAGCAGGCAAGTAGCGGTACGGAGGCGGGTGAAGTGCGGGGATCTCATAACATCGTTGAGAAGAGATATCGGATGAGCATCAATGATAAACTTGGTGAACTCAGACAACTCGTCGATGGCAGAGACTCCAAGGTATCTCTCTCTCTCTGTCTCTGTCTCTCTGTCTCTGTCTTTCTGTGTCTGTGCCTGTGTGTGTGTCTGGGTTTGTGTGACTTTGTCTCCCTCTCTCTGTCTGTGCATATAGCCTTTGATCTGCTTCCTCATTGTCGCTGAATGTCCGTCTTACATGGCTGTCCACCGTCGGTGATCGGACCTTCCCTGTTGCTGCTGTCCGTACTTGGAACAGTCTGCCCCAACATGTCACGTCCGCACCCTCTATGTCTGTTTCCGAGGTCGCCTCAAGGCTTTCCTCTTCAGGTGTTCCTTCACATGACTTACCGCAACTTTTGTATACTGCCTGCAGTCCTGCATAGTGACTGTGACAGTAGTTATTTTGGACACTTTAATCGTTCTTTTTTACCCAGGATAAATAAATATATCCAACTAGGGGTTGAAAACATCAAGTGAGGGTCGTCCCACCAGCAGTTCACGTGCTGTCTATCTGTCTGTGTCTGTCTGTCTGTCTGTCTGTCTGAGTGTATCTGTGTGTGTTACAGCTAAACAAGTCGGGAGTGCTGCGTAAGGCGATTGACTACATAAAGTACTTGTCTGTCTGTCTGTCTGTCTGTCTGTCTGTCTGTCTGTGTCTGTCTGTCTATCTGTCTGTGTCTGTGAGTCTGTGTCTGTCTATCTGTCTGTGTCTATCTGTCTGTCTGTCTGTCTGTCTGTCTGTGACTGTCTGTGACTGTCTGAGTGTATCTGTGTGTGTTACAGCTAAACAAGTCGGGAGTGTTACGTAAGGCGATTGACTACATAAAGTACTTGAAGAATAACAACAAAAGATTGAAGCAAGAGAACGTCGTCTTGAAGTTCGCTGTCGCTGGACAACGCAACAACATCATCAACAACAGTCAGCTGTCTTTCCCCCTCTCTCTCTGTCTGTCTCTCTCTCTGTCTGTCTGTCTGTCTGACTGTCACACACTCTCTCTCTCTCTCTCTCTGTCACGGTTCATCATTTTTTAAAATAGAAAATCAGATTTTTTATTTAAATCGTTTTTTTGGATTTCAGTCAGATATTTTTGTATAAATTAGAGTGGAGAAAGCTTAATAAAGCATGTGAATGTGCCTAGCAAGAAGTTGCCACGTGTATTCGTGTCAACTGCGATGAAATTCTAGCGTCGTTCCAAGCCATTTCTTGAGTTCCAGTCTGAGTCCAAAGACTTTACATCATCAATGTCTGCAGCTAAATGTAACCTTAGCTGTTATGCATTACACAGTGGCTCTAGCGGCCCCTGGCTATATAGCAGGCTGACACAGGTACCGTATGTGATAGATATCGTCTGTATATATATGTGTGTGTATGTGTCTATATAATGACAGATACAGAGAGTCTATTGTCTGTTGTTGATCGTCGTCGTCACGTCGATTCACTGACTATTGACTCGAGTCCGTTATCATCAATCTACGACACGTCAAGTGATACCAACCACAGCCCACTGTCTGACCAGATCGGTATGTCTACGTGTCTGTGTCTGTCTGTCTGTCTGTCTGTCACACTGATTCACTCACTATTGACTCCACGTCAAGTGATAGCAACCACAGCCCACTGTCTGACCAGCTTGATATGTCTCTGTGTCTATGTCTGGCTGTCTGTCTGTCTGTGTATGTTTCAGACAGTCCTAGTCTATCTCCTAGCAACTATCTGGGTCTACTAGACAGAACTCGCATGTTCCTCTATCTGTGTGTCTGTCTGTCTGTCTGTCTGTCTGTCTATATGTCTGTGTGTCTGTCTGTGTGTGTTTCAGACAGTCCCAGTCTGTCTCCCACTAGCTACCTCGGCCTGCTAGACAGAACTCGCATGTTCCTCTGTCTGTCTGTCTGTCTGTCTGTCTATCTGTGTGTCTCTCTGTCTGTGTGTCTGTCTGTCTGTCTGTGTGTTTCAGACAGTCCCAGTCTGTCTCCCACTAGCTACCTCGGCCTGCTAGACAGAACTCGCATGTTCCTCTGTCTTTTCATGCTGACACTCTTCATATTCAACCCGTTCGCTGGGATAGTGAAACTAAGTCGGGGTTTCCCGGCATCATCATCAGACAATGCAGTCAGATCAGCTGGAAGGACTCTACTCAATTCTGACACCAGTGAATCAGGTCTGCTAACTTTGCTTCTAAATATACGTATGTTGATATAACCTAGCAATGGGCCGATGTCATTAGCAACGGTGAAATTCTCAGGGCTGATATCAGTGCAAGTGCGGTAGCTTAGCTGGAAATTTCCATATGTCATGAATCAGTGACGGACGTCTCTGATTGGTTGCAGCTAGTGCAGTAGCAGCAAACGCGCTGCATAACTAATTAGCTCAACGTTGTGAATAAATGTCGTCTACTTAAACTCCTGCCATTCAGCAAATAATTTTTGTCCATGAATTTAGACGAGTTTGATCGTATGATAAAGAGGTTTTTTCATATCGGCGCCTATATCAAGCCCTCGGTCGTCAACTGCCCTCGCCTATGCCTCAGGCCATTATCAATGCTTGGGTTTGATATAAGGGCCGATATGAAAACAGCCGTGTGATAACCTCTAATTATATATAAACTGGCTGGTATGTAATGCTAGGACGTTGTGTGGCATTGTCTTTGTTGAATGTCTGTATGTCTGTCTGTCTGTATGTCTAGTGTCTACGTGGACTGAACTAATTCTCCCGCTGCTAGTCGTCTGGCTGCTAAACGGCATCGTTGCTGTATGTCTGTATGTCTGTGTGTATGTATGTCTGTATGTACGTCTGTGTGTGTCTAGTGTCTACGTGGACTGAACTAATTCTCCCGCTGCTAGTCGTCTGGCTGCTAAACGGCGTCGTTGCCGTCGCCGTGTTCGTGTCGTTGTTTACATTCGGTGAACCGGTGACCAAGTCTTCAAGTTCAGCGTCAGTGACGTACTGGCGTCATCGCAACCAGGCCGACGTCTATCTACGCAGGGTCGGTCACTCCGCACTTCATAATGTATTGGGCTAACGGGCTATATCGGACTGACGGGCTATATCGGACTGACGGGCTATATCGGACTAATGGGCTATATTGCACTAATGGGCTATATCAGACTAACGGGCTATATCGGACTAGCGGGTTATATCGGACTAATGGGCTATATCGGACTAAAGGGCTATATCGGACTAATGAGTTATATCGGACTAAAGGGCTATATCGGACTAATGGGCTATATTGGGCTAACGGGCTATATCGGACTGACGGGCTATATTGCACTAATAGGCTATATCAGACTAACGGGCTATATCGGACTAAAGGGTTATATCGGACTAATGGGCTATATCGGACTAAAGGGCTATATCGGACTAATGAGTTATATCGGACTAAAGGGCTATATCGGACTAATGGGCTTTATCGGGCTGTTGGGTGACAGATTATCTGACTATTGGATGACTGACGAGTGGACTAGAGTTACTGGTCCAATGTAGCCGGCTAGTCTGATAGTCTGAAGCATTATTAAGTGTAACACGTCTTCACTCTGTGCACTTATCAACTGATCATCTCATATCGCTACTCATCTTGTTGTGGTCGACTGACTTCAATAAAGCCCAATGTTCCGTTATTTCAAGTCGGATCGGGATGAAATTTGGCTGAATTGTTCTTGAAGTAAATATGCATCGACTGAGTCGGTCATTGTCCACATTCGAACAACGTCTGAAGACGCATCTCTGTTCAAAGTCGCTTGCTGCATATTTCCATGACATTAGCTAGCCATCTGCAGTGGACCTAGCGGTATTTGTTTGGAAATCAAGATTGATTCATCATTCAGTTATCCATTCATTCAACTGTTCTGTTACTGTTCAACGTGTCTGTGTACAGGGCAGCTACGTTGAGGCGGTGACTCAGATGCGTGGTTGTCTACAGTCCGTGGGTCGTCCACTGCCGACCACCAAGCTGGACCTCATCTCCAGTCTGTTCTGGAGTGTCATTCGTCAGATGCTGCACCGCGCGGGGTTCTGTCGACTGGTGGAGTGGAGATCCGCGGCGATGTGGCGCGCGCTGAGTGATCATGATATCAAACTATCAGCCAGAGACGCTGCCGTCGTATACCACAAACTACTACAACTACATCTCACAGGTTACTACTACACTCACTACTACTACACTCAGTACTAGTGCTACTACACTTACTACTACTACTACTACTACTGCGGCGATGTGGCGCGAGCTGAGTGATCATGATATTAAACTATCAGCCAGAGACGCTGCCGTCGTGTACCACAAACTACTACAACTACATCTCACAGGTTACTACTACACTCACTACTACTACTACACAGTACTACTACTAATGCTACTACTACTACTACTACTACAGTAGTAGTAGTGCATACCTTATTGACGAGCTTTGTCAGGTGGCAGATGTCGAGGCTCGTCAGCGACTCCGTTCCAGTTCATCCTCATCACTGATCGTCAGCCACACCCGACTGTCTACCATCGGTGACCGAGCTTTTCCGGTCGCCGCTGCTCGCGTCTGGAACAGTCTGCCTGATCTTGTCACTTCCGCACCTTCCGTAGCTGTCTTCCGGTCCCGGCTCAAAACC
>Ga0056123_1000258_pt1 | contig 10971 bp, 8 predicted proteins | sample WorMetHEROISLAND_3_FD_71122 | JGI IMG/M metagenome (GOLD analysis project Ga0056123, IMG submission 71122) | Marine gutless worms symbiont microbial communities from Max Planck institute for Marine Microbiology, Germany - Olavius sp. 3 HERON ISLAND ...
AATGGCGCTTATTTTAAGTAGCATGACTATTGTTATTGGGACTTTTATTTCGGAGACTTCCTGTCCTAGGCAGGCGGCCGGTTGCGGTTTTGTCGCAGGACCAACGCCCTGGCGTGTGCCGCGCGGATGCCCGGTAGCTCCCTGATCCGCCCAAATAAAAAATAAAATTACGTTAAATCAAACTGTTATACTATTAATTGTCAAGGTGAACCCCCAATTAGCCCCTGATTGAACCGAAATTCGACCCGGAGCCGCTGGCGTCTGGTTAGTGAGCGAGGAAGATCAGGGAGCGCGGGAAGCCGCGCTGGGAGCGGGATGAGGGGACTATTGATCGAGCGCAGTCAAACGCCTCCGACCGGTGCGGGCTCGGAGGGGCTCGATCATGGAGGTTGTGGCTGGATTTGAGCGATCTATGGCGGATCAGGGATCAGCCAAAAAGATGTACGAAGGCGTCCGATACAATCCAATAACTCTCCATTAGAACATACAACACTGGTCTAGTAAAGTCCTTAGCTGTCCAGTATAATCCGTGAATATTGGGGGTCTAATCGGGGTTTTACGCGCGCAGTCCCCTATCCGGGGAGGAGAATGATGCCGATTCACAAGCTTACCCCGCGCAAGGTGGCGACCGCCGGTCACGCTTCATGGCAAGCGCCGGGAGATGGGCCTGGCCAGCTTACTGATAACGCGCGCCGGCTGTTGGCCCTGCTCAGAAGGAGTCAATCACCCTAGCGATTTCCTTAGCTCCCTCGCCATAGAGCATGGTGATATGGTTACCTGGGATGGCTACATACTTACAGGCCTTCATCGTATCAACTGTCTCTCTGGCCAGCGCTTCAGGCAGGATCGGTGCGTCCTCATCATAGTTCTCCGGAGCATGGATGAGGATTGCCGGTTGTGTGATTCGGCCTGCATACTCCAGCCAATCGACGCGGCCTCCGCTCACTCCCTGGAGGACCTCGGTAATATGCTCCGGTGATGAGTTCGTCGTGTAGCTTCCGTCGTCCGTTTTCGCTATCACATCCGCTCGATGGTAACTCTCCATCTCGGGAAGCCATTTACCCTTCAGACAAGGGAAGCTTTTTATCTCTTCCAGATAATCGGAAAAGGACGGCCACCTCTTACCCAAACGTCTTATGGCAGGTCCGACCATCGTAGCAACATCAGGATGCATCCTGGCCGCCGCGTCGATCATGACAATTTTTTCGACGCGATTAGGGTAATGGAAGGCCAAATAAATGCTTAACAACCCCCCAAAGGAGTGGCCCCCAATGACGGCACTTTCCATGCCGATCCGATCCAGCATACCGATGATATCGGCCGCATGGTCTTGCATGGTATATCCGTGTGTCGGCTTATCACTGAGTCCCCGTCCACGTAAATCTACGGCCAAAACTTCTCGTCGGACACCCACGTTCAGTATGGCATCGAAGGAATGTGCGTTGGCGGTAAGGCCGTGCATGAGAATCAGAGGCGGCTCCACCCCTTGATGATGGAGATAGTGCAGCCTGATGCCGTTAGCCTCCAGAAACTTGTCCGTTGCCGTCTTGCCTGGGTTCGGATGCATATTGTTCATCGTTTCCCTTCCAGATGCTGTCTTTTGGCGTCGTAAGATGATGCAGGAGTGAGCAGACTACGTGAACAAATAACAAACCGGCGTGATCCCCTCAACACTTCTTCGACGCTCTTTTGCGAGCAACCTTCTTACCTTGAATACGCGGTACGTTTCGCGCCAGCAATTCGGTAGCGGCATGACATGACTGACGATGAAATTTTAACCGTTAAAGAGCTGGCAGCCTATCCAAAGTGGGTAGCGCATGGCGGTTTCGGAAGAGTGAAATAGATCGCTGGATCAGTGAACAAGAGCAAAACAAAGAGGATAAAGCATGACAGGAAACCAACAACGCGCTGCATTACAACGCCAAATCTGGCAAATCGCCAACGATGTCAGGGGTGCGGTCGATGGATGGGACTTTAAGCAGTACGTGCTTGGCACACTGTTCTACCGATTTATTAGCGAAAATTTTGCTAGCTACATTGAGGCAGATGACGACAGCATCAACTATGCCCAGCTGGCTGATAACATCATCACACCAGAAATCACAGACGATGCCATCAAAACCAAGGGTTACTTTATCTACCCAAGCCAGCTATTCGTGAATGTTGCTAAAAATGCCAATAGCAACGAAAGCCTGAATACCGACCTCACCAAAATATTCGCCGAGATTGAAGCCTCTGCCAGCGGCTATCCTTCTGAAAGCGATATTAAAGGGCTGTTTGCAGATTTTGATACGACCAGCAATCGCCTTGGCAACACAGTGACAGCGAAGAATGCTCGTCTTACTGCCGTTCTTAGCAGGGTTGCGGGCTTAGAGTTTGGGGACTTTCATGGCAGTCAGATCGATTTGTTCGGTGATGCTTATGAATTTCTAATCTCTAACTATGCCGCGAATGCGGGTAAATCCGGTGGAGAATTTTTCACCCCGCAGCATGTATCCAGGCTGATTGCCCAGCTCGCCATGCATAAGCAAACCAGCGTGAATAAGATTTATGACCCTGCTTGTGGATCTGGCTCATTGCTGCTGCAAGCCAAAAAGCATTTTGATGCCCATATCGTTGAAGAAGGCTTCTTTGGGCAAGAGCTTAACCATACCACGTACAACTTGGCGCGGATGAATATGTTCTTGCACAACATCAATTACGACAAATTTGAGATCGAACTTGGTGATACACTCATCAACCCGCATTTCGGTGATCAAAAACCATTTGATGCGATTGTTTCTAATCCACCTTATTCGGTGAAATGGATTAGTTCAGATGATCCGACACTGATTAACGATGATCGCTTTGCCCCTGCAGGGGTGCTTGCGCCTAAATCAAAAGCAGACTTTGCTTTTGTGATGCATGCGCTGAGTTATCTTTCCAGCAAAGGGCGTGCCGCAATTGTATGCTTCCCGGGGATTTTTTACCGTGGCGGTGCAGAACAGAAAATCCGCAAGTATTTGGTGGATAACAACTATGTTGAAACCATGATATCGCTCGCGCCCAACCTCTTTTACGGTACGACCATCGCGGTGACCATTCTGGTGCTGGCGAAAAACAAACCCGATACCAACATCCAGTTTATTAATGCCAGTGGTGAAGAATTCTTCAAAAAAGAAACCAACAATAACGTGATGTACGATAATCATATTCAGCACATCATGGATATGTTTGATAGCAAGGAGAATGTTGAGCATGTAGCCCAGTCTGTGCCTTATGAAAAGATTGTGGAGAACGATTACAATCTATCGGTCAGCTCTTACGTGGAAGCCAAAGACACAAGAGAGGTGATTGATATCACCGAACTCAATGCAGAGATAAAAACCATCGTCGGCAAGATCGACCAACTGCGTAGCGACATTGATGCTATCACTGCGGAGATTGAGGCATGAGCGATTTGAGTTTTTTAGAAAAGCTGCTGGATGGCGCTGAAGTGGAGTGGTTGCAGGTTGCAGAATTATTTCACCTGAAAAACGGTTATACGCCTTCTAAATCAAAAAAAGAATTCTGGGAAGATGGAACCATTCCTTGGTTCAGGATGGATGACATTCGTCAAAATGGAAAGATACTCAATAACTCTTTACAGAAAATCACTAAAAGTGCTGTTCAGAGAGGAAAATTATTTCCTGCAAATTCCATGATCTTTGCGACCTCAGCAACAATTGGTGAGCACGCGCTTATCACTGTCCCGTATTTAGCTAATCAAAGATTTACAAATTTAAGTGTGAAAGAAAAATATGCAGAAAAATTAGATATTAAATATCTTTATTACTGCGGATTTTTGCTTGCAGATTGGTGCAAGAAAAATACGATAATGTCTAGTTTCGCATCTGTAGATATGGATGGCTTTAGGAAGTTTGAAATCCCTATTTCATGCCCAAACGATCCAGAGAAATCTCTTGAAATACAGGGTGAAATTGTGCGGATTTTGGACGCATTTAACTCCCTTACCACCGAGCTTACCACCGAGCTTACCGCCCGTAAAAAACAATACAACTATTATCGTGATCAACTCCTCACTTTTGATGAAGATGAAGTGGAATATAAACTGCTGGGGAATATTGCAGAGTATTCAAAGTCTCGTATTAGTTATGATCAGCTGGATGAAATCAATTACGTAGGCGTTGATAGCCTCCTACAAAATCGTGCCGGAAAAGAAGAATCCAGCCATGTCCCAACATCAGGAAATCTGACCGAATACCGTGAAGGCGATATTTTAATCGGAAATATACGCCCTTACTTGAAAAAGATATGGCACGCAGATTGTGTTGGCGGAACAAGTGGTGATGTACTGGTAATTCATATCACTGATAAAACGGTGAGCTCTCGATATTTATATCAAGTTCTTGCTGATGATAAATTCTTTGAATACAACATGCAGCACTCTAAGGGCGCAAAAATGCCTCGTGGCAATAAGCCAAAAATCATGGAATACAGCGTACCTATTCCTAAGAATGAAGCCGAACAAGCCCGCATCGTGAACATCCTCGACAAATTCGATTCGCTGACAAACTCCATCAGCGAGGGTTTGCCGCGTGAAATTGAGCTGCGCCAGAAACAGTATGAATATTACCGCGATTTACTGCTGAACTTCCCCAAACCAGAGGAGGTAGCAGCCTAAGATGACCAAGACTCTCACAGGCATCGCCCAACAATTGAGGAGCCCTGATAAAAAGGTGCAGCTGATCTACGCCTTTAATGGATCAGGTAAAACACGCCTCTCAAGGGAATTTAAAGAACTCATCGCCCCAAAAACGGAAGACGAAGAAACGGAAGATCGCAAGACAAAGGTTCTTTATTACAACGCCTTTACCGAAGATTTGTTTTATTGGGATAATGATCTTGAGGGTGATATTGAACGGAAATTAAAAATCCAGCCGAACAACTACACGCAGTGGGTGCTGCAGGAACAAGGGCAGGATCAAAATGCTATTGCTCATTTTCAGCATTACACCAGCGATAAGCTCACCCCCTATTTCAGCGCAGATTTTTCAGAGGTTACTTTTTCTTTCAAACGCGGAAATGATGAGAGAACCGAAAACGTAAAAATCTCTAAAGGTGAAGAAAGTAATTTTATATGGAGTATTTTCTATAGCCTTCTGGAACAAATAATTAGCGTTTTGAATGCCCCAGAGGCCAGTGAACGCGAAACAGATAGATATGATCATCTAGAATATGTGTTTATTGATGATCCTGTCACGTCACTGGATGAAAATAACCTGATTGAATTGGCGGTTAACATGGCAGGGTTAATTAAAACCAGTGAGTCTGACCTGCGTTTTATTATCACCACGCATAGCCCACTATTTTATAATGTGCTTTACAGCGAACTGAAGCCTAAGAGTGGTTATATTTTAAGTAAATTTGATGATGGAGGCTTTGCGCTTGAGGAGAAGAAAGGTGCTGCAAACAAAGCTTTTGCATACCATCTGCATATTAAGAAGCTCATTGAGCAGGCAGTAGAGCAAAATAATGTACAGCGTTATCACTTTACATTATTGAGAAATCTCTATGAAAAAATGGCTGCTTTTTTTGGATACAAAGAGTGGACGGATTTATTAGATACCGTTGAGGGTGACAAAAAGGCTTATTTTAACCGGGTTATTCAATTTAGCAGCCATTCCAAATTATCGAATGAAGAAATCGCAGAACCAACGGAACCTGAAAAGCAAATAGTAAAGCTCTTGCTTGATAATTTAACTAACAATTATGGCGTCTGGCCTAAGCAGGAGGAACAGTATGGTTGAGCACACAAAACCCATCTCAGAATCAAATCGCTTTATCGTTCTCAATAAATACACCACAGAGTGGGATATTGCGGAAAGCTACCAAAGCGAAAGCGATTTAGAGCGGGAACTTGTTCAGGATTTGGTGAATCAGGGCTATGAGTTTCTGCCAGATCTAAATACTCAGGAAGCCATGCTGGCCAATGTGCGCGTTCAGCTGCAAGCGCTAAATAATGTGGAATTTACGCAAGGTGAATGGCGGCGCTTCGTTGAAACCTATTTAGACAAGACCAATGATAGTATCGTCGATAAAACCCGCAAAATTCACGATGATTATATTCATGATTTTGTGTTTGATGATGGTCGTATTCAAAACATCTATCTGCTTGATAAAAAGAACATTGCCCGCAATAAAGTGCAGGTGTTGAAACAATTTGAGCAAACCGGCACAGATGCCAACCGCTATGACGTAACCATTTTGGTCAATGGTCTTCCATTGGCGCAGATTGAGCTAAAGAAGCGTGGCGTTGCCATACGTGAGGCGTTTAATCAGATCCACCGCTACAGCAAAGAGAGCTTCAATAGCGAAAACTCGCTTTATAAATATCTGCAGATCTTCGTAATTTCTAATGGAACTGACACCCGTTATTTTCCCAATACCGTGAAGCGCAATAAAAATAGCTTCGATTTTACGATAAATTGGGCAAAGTCTGATAACGGCTTGATCAAAGACCTTAAAGATTTTACGGCAACCTTCTTTCAGAAAAACACATTGTTAAATGTGCTGCTTCATTACTCGGTATTTGATGTCAGCGACACTTTGCTCATTATGCGCCCTTACCAGATTGCAGCTACTGAGCGTATCTTGTGGAAGATCAATAGCTCCTATGAAGCTAAGAGCTGGAGCAAGCCAGAAAGTGGCGGCTATATTTGGCATACCACTGGCTCTGGTAAAACTCTTACCAGCTTTAAAGCAGCTCGCATGGCGACCGAACTGGATTTTATCGACAAGGTCTTTTTCGTGGTGGATCGGAAGGACCTCGACTATCAGACCATGAAAGAATATCAGCGCTTCTCGCCTGACAGTGTGAATGGCTCTGATAGCACCTCCGGGCTGAAGCGTAATCTGGATAAAGACGATAACAAGATCATCGTCACCACCATCCAGAAGCTTAATAACCTGATGAAAAGAGAGAGCGATCTTACTGTCTATAATCAGCAAATGGTTTTCATCTTCGATGAATGCCATCGCAGCCAGTTTGGCGAAGCGCAGAAGAACTTAAAGAAGAAGTTTAAACGCTATTATCAATTCGGGTTTACCGGAACGCCTATCTTTCCGCAGAATGCTCTGGGCGCGGACACTACCATGAGCGTATTTGGTCGCGAACTACATTCCTATGTCATCACCAATGCCATTCGTGATGAGAAGGTTCTCAAGTTCAAGGTGGACTACAACGATGTGCGTCCTCAATTTAAGGCCATTGAAACCGAGCAAGATTTAGAAAAGCTAAATGCAGAAAAAAATAAAAAAGCTCTGCTGCACCCAGAGCGTATCCAAGAAATATCCCAGTATATTCTTAGTAACTATCGTCATAAAACCCATCGGCTGCAGGGTGGTAATAAAGGCTTCAATGCGATGTTTGCTGTGAGTAGCGTGGATGCAGCCAAGCTGTATTATGAAACGCTTAACACATTGCAAGCAGGTAGTGACAAGCCACTTAAAATCGCCACTATATTTTCATTCTCTGCCAATGAAGAGCAAGATGCTGTCGGCGAGATTTTGGATGAAAGTTTTGATGTCTCCGCCATGAACAGTAGCGCCAAAGAATTTTTGAGCGCGGCTATCAATGATTACAATGCGTTCTTTAAAACCAACTTCAGCGTCGATAGCAATGGTTTTCAAAACTATTATCGTGATTTAGCTAAGCGAGTTAAGGTTAAGGAAATAGATTTGCTAATTGTAGTGGGCATGTTCCTTACTGGCTTTGATGCCCCTGCACTTAATACCTTATTCGTAGATAAAAATCTGCGTTACCACGGCCTGATGCAGGCATATTCACGCACAAACCGTATTTACGATGTTACGAAAACGTTTGGAAATATCGCTACATTTCGAGACTTGGAGCAGGCTACCATCGATGCCATTACCTTGTTTGGCGATAAAAACACCAAGAATGTGGTACTGGAGAAGAGCTACAAGGAATACATGGAAGGCTTTAGCGATGCGACGACTGGTGAGGCGCGGCGTGGTTTTGCAGATGTGGTTTCGGAGCTGGAACAGCGCTTTCCTAGCCCTGATGAGATCATCAAGGAATCTGATAAGAAGGCCTTCGCAAAACTATTTGGTGAATATTTACGCGTAGAAAACGTGCTGCAAAACTATGACGAGTTTGCGAGCTTACAAGCTTTTCAAAACATTGATGTTAACGATGCGGAAGCCGTGGAAGCATTTAAGGTGGAACATCATTTAAATGAAGACGATGTTGCTGCGCTAAAGTCAATAAAAATGCCAGCTGAACGTCAAATTCAAGATTACCGATCTACCTACAACGATATCCGTGATTGGCTACGACGCGAAAAGAATGCCAATGAGAAAGAAGAATCCAGAATCGATTGGGACGATGTGGTGTTTGAAGTCGATCTTCTAAAATCTCAAGAAATCAATCTTGATTACATTCTGGAGCAGATTTTTGAGAACAATAAGAAAGTGAAAGATAATACAGCGCTGGTTGAAAATGTGCGTCGCATGATTAGAGCTAGCATTGGTAATCGCGCTAAAGAGAGTTTGCTGGTTGATTTCATCAATCAAACGGATCTGGATGAACTTGGCGACAAAGCTAGCGTGATTGACGCCTTCTTCAGCTTCGCACAAGAGGAGCAACGACGTGAAGCGGAGAAACTTATTAATTCGGAAAATCTAAATACCGACGCTGCAAAACGTTATGTAGCTACTTCGATGAAACGCGAATTTGCCAGTGATAATGGTACAGAGTTAAATGCGATTCTTCCCAAAATGAGCCCGCTAAATCCGCAGTATTTTTCTAAGAAACAGAGTGTTTTCCAAAAGATTTCAGCGTTTGTTGAAAAATTTAAGGGTGTCGGCGGACAAATTTAGAAAAATCGATTACCTAAAGCAGCTGAGTTTTGTAAAGAAGGGTCTCCGCCTCCCTACGTCGAATTAGACCCTTAAGCTTACGGCCTCCAGCCTATACCCAGTGCATGAATTGCTCCGGCACTTCGCCGTGTTCCTCCCGGTTGATTTTACGGCGCAGGGTTGAGTGCTGGAGCACCCCGCCGCCGAGATTGTAGGTGAAGGACACCAGCGCATCGAACTGGCCATCGCTCAACGGCACATTGATCAGACGCAGGATGGCTCGTTCGGCAATCACGGCCTTGGTACAGAAGGCGGCTGTTATCCACCGTGCCCAGGCTGCCACTGCGTCCACGGTGCCCATATAATTTGGGTGTGTAATGGAGCGTAAAGGATCGCTCTGTCCGAAATTGGATAAGGGCTATTCGCAGATTCTCTAATCCGTTATGCCAAGCCTAGGGTAGCTCCCGAACCGACGGCCTCCTTCACCCGCCCCGGCTTGGTCCCTCTCCACGTGAAGGCGCTCGAAGGAGGTGCGCCGTGCGGTATTTTGATCCCATCCTATTGGAAAGCCGAGAGTGGCCCCCGGCTGAGTTCGGGGTTACACCTGAGCTTGTAGAAGCAATGCCCCGCCAGGTGGCCGATCTCTACGGGAGAATGCCGGACCTGGTAGATAAAGAATTGGGCCTGCTCGATATAACTAGTCGCATATGCAAACTTTATAAGAGCCACGAGAACAGGAACATCGGGCAAGGGGAAGAGGCTTTACTATCCGGTAATTTCCCTCCCCTCCTGCTCAGTTATTTTGCCTCGCTCAATGGTTGGACCGAGTTTATGGGGCTGGTTCTGCTTTCCGGATTCTGTCCCTGCGCGCTGGTTGGTCTATCCCCTTCCGAGCTATTGGAGCGGAATATGCCAGAACAGAAAATGGATGGCATATATGAAAAATGGTATGGCGGGCGGTATGCCGAAAAGTGGGAACTGCCGGGGCATCCGCCTGCAAAGTGGATACTGGAACAAGTATCCTGTGACAAAAACCCTAGTTTACTACGACTTGATGGCCTTACGCTAAGCAAGACAATGATGGCGGAGACCTATGTTCTGATGCGTCACCTGCCCCCCATTAAAGATTATGACGCTAACATCTACGGCAAGCTATTTGAAAACTCCCACAGGAAACTCAATATCCAGCGGCTAAAATTGATTGAACGTAAGGACGCCAGAGAGAAAGAATTGATTGAATATTTTGAAGCTGACACCCACGGCCAGCTACTTCAACAGCTCCACACGGGAATTAATATCCTGCTGCTGAAATGGATTGAATATAGGGGTGCTAACGATTGGCAGGTTCCAAAAGGCAAAAATGTCTTGCGCCTTCCACCAAGCGAATTTGTGAGATTTGCAGAGAAGATTAAGTTCGACATCCCTTGGCTGGGTTTCGCTAAAGCGCATTTTCCGCATCTGCTGCCGGAGGAATCAAAGGGTACCATCGAATCGGAACGTGATTCTCTCAAGGCCATGGTGGACAAAACGGGAACACTTGGGAAGCGAGCCGAATCCACCTATCTCAACATTATCGGCGCAATGCTTGACTTGATGCTCAGCAAGTCACCTGGTGGACAACCGTATTCAACCTTCGTTAGTCAAGCAGCAATCATTTCTGCGCTGTTGGCGCATCATGAAGGAAAGTCCGGTATTTCCGCCCGAACACTCGAAGAAAAATTCGCCGCAGCAAAACGAAGTCTCACTACCACCTAATCACCACCGCAATTGCGGAACCGGCCTCCGCAATTGCGATGTAAATGTTGGCCGCGTCCTAATAATACGTAACCGAATCTTCCATTACGCCCCAAGGAGGCACGAATGAATTCGGTTACATCGATCCTGAGGCTTCCCGCCGTCCTGGCTCGCACCGGGCTTTCCCGCAGCACGATCTACCTGCGTATTTCCGAGGGTCGCTTTCCAAAACCCGTATCGCTTGGCGGCCGCGCGGTCGGGTGGGTCGAGGCGGAAATCAATGCCTGGCTAAACCGGCAAATCGAGCACAGCCGTCAGGCCGCGAGTGAGGGGAGGTCTGCCCGATGAATGGCGCACTCTCCCAGTTTAAGGATG
>Ga0056123_1000259_pt1 | contig 10952 bp, 5 predicted proteins | sample WorMetHEROISLAND_3_FD_71122 | JGI IMG/M metagenome (GOLD analysis project Ga0056123, IMG submission 71122) | Marine gutless worms symbiont microbial communities from Max Planck institute for Marine Microbiology, Germany - Olavius sp. 3 HERON ISLAND ...
CTGCTACCCGACACAAGTGAACGCACCCCGCCTTCACCCCAGCCAGTCAGGCCGGTACTCGATTTACCTACCCCGGAGGGATAGAAGGTTGAGTTGACCTAGGTGACTTGTTACATACCGCGATGGTTTACCCGCCCGCATGCGGCCACCCATCCAAGTACTAACCAGGCCCAGTGTCGATTAACTTCGTTGATCAAGCCAACGCCGCTAACCACTACACTGCGCCGCCACCCGTGGTAATGTCGTGTCAGTTTTAGCACAGAGCAGCACCGCATTTACCTCTGCAGTTTGACACCGTGCAGTTGTAGACAACAGTGGACGACCGAACCTCTGTGAAATTAGTGCCATCAAGGGCCACATTCTGGATCGTCACGTTAACCATCGATGGGACGCTCGGGCTGGCACGGATTGCAGGCACAGGACTATGACGTGGATCAACCCCGGCATACATTACGTCAACATTCTGTAAGATCGACGATGACTCATTGACGACGATGATGCCGTCGACAGACAGTGATCTCGATGCGTTATAGAACTCCAAACCCCACCAGTAGTCTTTGGCCGGGTTCTCTGGTGCCAGGCCATAGCAGTGCAGATGTACAGTCTGCTGGTGAACTGTACACAAAAACGCATTTTCAGCTTTCACTGTAGAGTGTAGACCCGATGAAAGGTTTGCTGTCGGCTGTCGTTTTGGTACAAGAAAACTGCAAAAACATCTTATACACTTCCACACCAGTAGTCTACTACTGGTGTGGAAGTGTATTAGGTCTGGAATTTGCCTTCATTGTTTTGATGCTGTTGGTTGGCTGGCAGGAGCAGTAATGTTAACAAGGACTTGAGTGCCAAGGACCAGGACCAGGACTTTTCCTCAAGGACCAGGACAATGACAAGGATTTCATTTTGGAACATCACTGGGCAGGAGTACATCTGACCTGCAAAAAACTTCTGCTTCAAAACCCCTTGGGATACTGTCATGGCAGTTACTATAAGCGGGCGTGGTACAGCCTGAAGTACCCCCTGGGTACTAAGAGTTTGACAAACGTCAGATGTGTTAGAACCAATCCTTAACGTACAGCACACTACATGTACTGTCAATGGTGTTGGGTCCGACTGCCATACAACAACAACGAAGATGACGACGACAACAACAACAACAACAACAAGAAGAATTTGTCTTCAAAACTTAATGCATAAAATAAATGAATTGTCCTCTGTCATTAGTTCACCTACATAAATAACAGGGAGGCATTCTAGCATTAAAAGCATGCAGTTACAACTTGCACCCTTCCCTTATGACGCTGAACTCAGTTATACAACAGTATAAGTATCCTTTTCAACTTTAGAGTACTTGCTATAGGTCTACCTTCAAGACACAGTTTCAACTTCACTAAAACGCTACATTGCAGTTGAGAAGGATATTCAGCATTCACTCACCACAGATGCGTGAGCCAATCTTAATGCCAGCGCTGCCGGGACAGTTCATTATGTGTCTCTCTGATCCAGAGCAAGATGGACGATGAAACAACATGAATGAAGAATCATTGCGAGCCCAAGACAGGAAGCTGAAGTTGCCAGTTTGAAAGCCCAACTGACGACAAGCAACATCCGTATCCGCCTGCGTCCAGCTGTAATACATATAAACCGGCTATCACTGACAAACAGAACAAAACATGTATAGACATATGAGAGAGAGAGGGCTGAGGGGGCTGCAGCCCATCTAAGTCAGAGTTGGTCAAGCCACCTATTCCGACAGTGGCCTGGACATCGCCTCCAACTCGGATCTGGGGGGGACCAAGTGACAGGTCGATATGGCACCGCAAGGCTTAGTGGGCAGCTATTTTATTTTTGTGCCTACTTTCAATCCAATATTTTAGAAAATATAGTATGTATCAGCTAGAATGCACTTATTTACAACTTCAACATCGTATGTGTGCTATCAATTTTTAAGTGTCTTAACTGAACTCAATGAATGTTCAAGATCACTGGCAGTCATGTCCACTAAAGAGATGATAATATCTGGGAAACTGCAGAGATGTAGTTACAACAGATCACTAATATGAAGTCAGTCAAATGGCACCAATACTGATAACTGTAAATGACTTTTAAGGGCCATTCCAACATTTTTAGCTTAAGTTTACATACGACATTTAAAAGATGCACTAAATAAAGTATTCACATACAAGTCTGTGACCTTGAATGTTTGTCAAGGTCATTCAATGGCAAAACAGAAAAGTGAGAAAGTTTAACTGAAGTTAGTTAAAGCTCCAGTAAGTGATTCCTTTGGTTGGCATAAGGAATAGCATCTCACCACAACCAATGTGCACCAAACGACAAAAATCATGACCATGAAGTTTCTGTCTTACGATTTACTAAATACATGTACATTCCGATGTCATAATGAACATGACAATATCACTTACTTTTGAAAGTTAGCACAAATTCCACGCCATTTCTCGTGAAATTTGATCTGCAGTCGTCCAAAGTAAACACTAGATTCATCAACAAGACGAATATCTCTTGGCCAGGATGGCACGATTTCCGGCTCACCCATAGAACTTGGTAATTTAGTCAACATGATGCGATTATCAACTGTACCCTGACAAACAAACCACATCATTGTCTTTATTAAAGTTCGTTTGAGTGCATAAATAGGCCTAGCAAAAACTGAAAGAAAACATTATGAAAGACAGCTTGAAGGAGTCATGGACAGTGAGAACGGTATGAGAATGGTATGATGGTATGAGACATCTGTGATGAGGATCAAGATCAAGGCCAAATCAGAGTTACTCCAGGTCATGCAGACTCAGGGTTGCCGTGGATATGGATATCCATGGATATATCCATGTGTGGATATCGGATATAGGCTGCCCCATGGATATATCCATGGATATTTTACGTCATTAAATTTGAATTGTCACATCACTAGTTTTGAATAAAAGTTAATTCTGCTTGCCATACAATTCAACCTAAGGACGTGACGTCACACTAATTGACCATGTTTAGCTTCTCTGCTGACATAAGAGTTTGTTTTGTTGAGTCACAGACAGTTTGAACTGTAGTGTAATGGCTGACTTTCTCTACGTTGGTCTACATCCGGTATGAGAAAAAGTACAGAAAGTGGATGGAACGTTTGGGAATTTCTGTCAGTGAGGAGGAGTTGAAGAAGGGAATTGAAGAGGATGGAGCTGATGGGTACGAAGATGAAGTACAGGACGAAGACCTGGCTGATTACTAAGTGACTCTGAGTCAGACTGTTTGTTTGTTTCATTTTTTTCGATTTTTTATGCTGACAGCTGTAATTACATGTTATGACAACATATATGTACTTCCTAGTACATGTATGTGCATTTAATAAAGACACATTCTTTGGTTTCATCAAATGCAAACATTTTATTTTTCCTTTCGTATATTTTCAATAATAGCAGACAGTAGAAATCAACTCATTCAACTGTGCTTTGTGGGCAGTCAGTGGATACAGGACAGACATGGATATGGATATATCCATGGATATCCATGCAAAATCTGTGGATATGGATATGGATATGGATGGGAAATTTCATATCCACGGCAACCCTGTGCAGACTGCACTTCTGGACTTTCAAACGCCAATAGTATGTGAACTGGCATATGATGTTTTGAAGATAAACCTGGTATACGGCATATAACAGACGTAGAAGTAAAGTTAGCCCATACTCGTATATGTTACAGTGAATCTGTGTAATAGTGATTTCACGAAATCCCTGAAATCAGCTTTCAGTGAATTCGTGTAATAAGGGTTTAGGGTTAGGGTTAGGGTTGGGGTTAGGGTTAGGGTTAGGGTTAGCATTAGGGTTAGGGTTAGGGTTAGGTTTAGGGTTCGTTATTTCAGTGATTTCACGAATTCACTGACAGCGTTATTTCAGGGATTTCGTGAAATCACTGATTACACAGATTCACTGTAACATATACAAGCGTTGGGTCAGGAGCTGATCCCGGTCTTAGGCTGCGGCAGTCAGCCTGCAGGTGACATAGTCATATACCCGGTGGTAGGCTGCCATTACTTTCTGCCAGGCCCGCAGTTACCTTCCAAACCAGAGAGCATTAGGCCACGTGGCACGTGGCCAGTACCAAATTATACTGCTCAGTGATAGAGGCACATGTGTGTGAACAACTTGCCCCGAGTTGTTACCTGATAATGCACCGGCAAGGAGTTGAACCCACGACCTCTCGATCATGAGTCTGAAACCCTAACCACTACACCACCAAGCCACACATAGTATAATGTATAGCTAGCTGTAGCACACTGCTCTTTGTCATTATCTTCTGTGTAAAGTTGTAAGAAAAGCCAACAGTAAAGTGTGGCTATCTCTCGTGCATATTTTTTTGCATGCCGGACGCTCTTGTTGCCATCCAATTAATAGCATTTAAACACTTGACACACTGTAACACGCTGAAAGACCAACAGCATACAGAAATCATTTGCTTTATCAACCTGTGCAATCAGTGTTCCATTGATGGCCAACATGACTCCGGGTGCAAATCTCAACTTGACACCAGGCCTCAGGTGCAGCGTGTGATCTTTAGCTATTATAGCAGTATGCATGACATCACACACGGTCTCTGTGATGTGCAGTGTTCTTTCAATGTATCCACCTCGTGACAGCACTTCACATTGGCTGTCAACTCCTGATGGTGAACTTGCAAGAAACACAACAAAGAAGAGCAACAGGCTTTGCCGACGACGAGAATCCATTCTATGCCACAACTTCATCCGGTCAGTCTTCAACAACTGCACACTCTGTTTACAGAAAATATTACTATTAATATTGTAGCGAAGTTGTACAATATCATTATTTATTAAGAACAAGGAAGCAAGCAGGTACAATAAAAACAGTGAGCTAAAACACTAACAGTAAAAACATACACATACAAAACTAATGCCAGAATATAATCAATAACAACATCGATCATGTCATTTACAGTAAATCCATAGACCATTGCAATGCTGTGTATGGAAGATCTTCTTCCCTGATTTCTAACTTCGTCTGTGTGGCCTTGAAGCCTCAGTAAGGGATCCAATCACCCCATGGATCCTAGGGCTTAGCAGATAGCCATCATCATTATCAGCTCTGCATAGTCGCATCCGACTTTGCACTGCTCCATAACCCTTGGTGACTTCAGAAGTCTACAGCACTTAAAGGGGCATACCGACATCGTCGTAGATGTGTGACTGACAACCATGACGTGTGAGGGCGGCCACTGCAAGGCGGTCGCTTTAAGCTGTCTTCAAGCCGGACTTCATCAGCGAGTTGAACTGAGTTCCACCATTAATTGCAGAGCTTTGTTGGCTGGGACCTCGGCGTCCACGCGGGCAATGTGTCTGAAGAGAGAGGTACGCCGCCAGCTCAGACATTCATTGATGGTGAACCCCATCTGCTCCCTGACTGACGAGTTGCTGAGTGACATGTTCCCACCAGCAGATAGTCAATCCATAAAATCCACCTGTCTTTTTTAATTTGTCAAGTCTGTTCTTGAAGGCACTGATACTGAATGTATGCTTAGTATCAGTTATTTTACACAATAAAAACAAGAAACACAGAATGCAGTGTTCTAACTCCAGATGTGTAAATCAAATTAAAATGGTTAATAGCTAGGTCCCTATGTGAGAAAGTTGACTTAAATGCATTTAGGCCTAATCAAACAAAATTTTAAGAAACTAAATCCACCGAGTTAAGACGGTCAGCAAATGAACTGATACTAACCTTAGGCCTACAGCTAAAAGCTAAACTGCTAAAGTAGGGGCCTTACTTACGGCACATGCAAATGCGAACACGTAGGCCTTAAAATGCGAAATATGAAACCGTATGTTAACACAATGACAAGCTTGTCTTTCTTCCCAAATCAGTCAGTTGTTTTGTATAGATCATTTTTGTATACACCGTGTATTTTTCACCATTCACCTAATTTAATTCCGTACCTGTTCAGTCGCGTAGGCCTAACAAGTGAGTCACAATAAAAACTGCCCGTACATTGTTATCAATCGTATTTTAAACCGTCCGTTGGTCCAAATATTTCATGCGATTATTCGATAAATTCACTGCAGATTACCGACTTCATTGGCTAGTGCTACCCGCAATCACAACGTAGGCCTATACACCATCAAATCTACCGGTAGTAGCGATTCTCACCTTTACCTGCAATGCACGTGACGCTGATAATGAGATGTAAGTGGGTTACGGCCAATGGCTTTAGCCAGAGACTGTGCGTGTCCTTGCGTGTTGTAGTGGTGTTTAGAAAAAGAGTGACGGCCTTAGCCTATCATTGACGCAAGACGGCAAGCGCTTCGAATCTCACCAATATTAAACTATCCATTTCGGCTTTCCATTATCAGCTTTTGTGTTGTCAACTCAACCCTCTGCGACAGTTGTACGTCAGTTGCACGTTGTTGACACTGACAGCGTCACAGCGCCCGATATTGTTTACAGCACTGCCTGAGCAGGTGGCAGTGCAACAGCTGTGAGCTTTATCAATTTATTTCTAATATTTTACAGAAAGACTACAGAATATCATACAACTCGCACAGACATGCCGCGTAATTGACATCTTGTAGGTAGTGCGGCGCCAGTGATAGGCCTACTTGTCAGCCTGTTGTTGAAGTAGGCCTAGGCCTAACGTCGCGCCATTGATTGCGGTTTGCATCGTCATCCACTCTTGTGGTGCCAGCAGCACGTTGTTCATCACGTGGAGACTGGAGATCGAGCCTTTGCGGTTGCTTGACCACGTGCATGGAACGGTTTACCTCAGTTCGTCACTGACTGCTTGTCACCTCTCACCTTCAAGAAATATCTCAATACATTTATTTAGCCTACCATTTTACAGCATCAATCAGACTTTTGACTGTGTTAAGCGCCAATGTAGTAGCTTAGGCCGCTTAAGGCCAAAATCCATTGCACCAGTTTCCCCGTAGCAAGTCCGCAACATAAACGACAAGTCCACAACAACTCAACAAGTTGGCTTGGGCAAAAGTCCGTTGTGTCTGTTGTAACTTGTGTCGTGTCGTTTTCCAAATTCCATTACACCGACTTGTTGCCAACAAGTTGCAAGTTACGGGGAAACGTGTCTAATAGATATTGGGCATTTACGGCGCTCTAATTTTGCCATATTACTTACATATTGACGCTGAACGTCAACGTTCGATGTCTCACATTACTCGCAGACATACTTCTGTTATTTAAACCGTTTACGTTCTGTGCATCGGATATTTGACGGTGACATCACAACAATACTGGCAGCAATTGTCTCGACTACAGCAACGCCGTTGTCGTAGGTCTTCCTGCGTCGCTACTGGCGCTAATGTGATGTCTTAAGAGTAGATAACAGTTTAGTGGCCTTCAAGTTCATGCGCGAAACCGGACCATGTCTTGCTCGCAGCTCATCATCATCATTCATCATCATCATCATCATCATCATGTAAGTTTAATAAAGTAACAGACAAAACGCTGACACTAGCGATGCGTTATTTTTAGCTTTTAAAGCGCTGGGTGACTATTGAATGCGGCTAGTAATACTGTTTTAAAGTTTTCCATACAAAAAGATTAATTTCCTAGAATATAAAAAACGAATTTTGGAACCATATTACACAGTAGACTGCTCTAGATATTTTAAGATTTAATGTAGATAAGGTATTTTATTGAAATGCAACCGGCAACAGTAATTGTAACTTGAAACGATTAAGCTTATATAGGTCTATCGGCACTCGGCAGATAATAAAAAAAGTTTTGAGATTAAGTAGTACACACAGAACACGGAACATTACTAGTGTTTCACTACATAACACACGATGACAATTACCGATTAACGATTGAGTAACATAACATCAACAAAAAGTTATTGCTAACTTGCAAGAAGTTGCATGCACCAGAAAACATATGTATCATTCATAAACCCTACAGGCCTATACGTTCATTTCTACATCAGAATTATAATCTGGCTAAAAACATGATGATATTACTGGATATGACTACAATCTAAAGAATTAAGTACTGTACTGTCACTCAAATGATATGTACAAACAAGCACACACGGTATTTTCAGCAAAAAGGAGTTTTTTCCAAATTAAACAATAACACAGAAACATTGTGCATAGTGTAGTGCTAGTGTATTTGGCTGGCACAACAATAGGTAGATTCAATATTGAATAAACTTATTCTTTTAACTCTGAACAAAAGTAACTGCAATACAGTACTACTGTACTCATACAATAAAGAAACAAATGAAGTTTTTCTTGCAGGTGAAGTGTTAACAACCAGTAAACAACACACTAATGTCAATGTGCCCAATTAAGTACTCAAAATAATCTACTGCAGGAGTCAAAAAAGGAGACACCATATTCTGGTCCACATTTCACCAAATATGTAGCGATTTAATAAATTCTTTCACTGAGACACTCAGCAGTAGGCCTACATTTGCAATAAAGTGATCACTAAAGATGCCATCACAATTTACACCAGCATAATCACATAGAGACCGTGTGAGACCTTATGAATACTGCCATCATTGCTAAAGATTACACAATCGACCTAAAGCCTGGTGTCAGTTCAGACTTGCTCCAGGAGTCATGAGACAACTTTCTGAAGTATTAGTATTCAATATGTGCACTGACCTTAAGGCACAGCTACAGCAGACCAAGCATCCATCCATACACTGAACAGAATTTGAATACAGTAGACGAGTTTGTACTTAGCCAACAAGACACAGACTACTGTCATATGCATCATTTTATGGCGACTTGGGTCAAATAATGGCTGCAAAAGAAGCAACTGAAACAGAACAACATCCTGCTCAAAACAGTTGCCGAATGTTATCTCCACCTGCTTTACTGACAAAAAGATACACACATTTTACATTAGCTGTAACAAAAAATTCACAGAATGACTAACTGCATGCATCTGTGGCAACAAAAATACATGTAAGGCATGGCGATAAAATGATTTTGTAACACAGCAATTCAGGCAAGTGTTGACAGTATCATTTTACAACTCAAATTGGATTACTCCAGTTTAATCTTTGTAAAAATCAATGCAGGTTGCTATTATGACACGTTTTCATCACAACAATTTCTGTCAGACATACCGTACATTAGGACTCTGATAAGTACATCCTGCAGCATTATAGTTCCCAAATACACAGGAAGAGTATTATCTGATTCTGACATTACTATTTTACAAGATAACACATTTAAGTGTCACAGACTTTTTAGAGTAACTCCATGTTGGGCCAGGTGTCCCGGGATAACCTTTTGGGATTGCTGCAGCAGATTTCTTACAGGTCAAATGTCATTTCTGTCCTCCAACCAAACGAACTAAAAGCAACTAATTAGTATCACTGTAAACCACAATGTGGACATTATCTACAGAAAATGCATTATGTGACAACAAAAATGTAGAAATTCCATTTTGCCAGAAAATGAAAAATATAGCATAATAATCAGTCAACCTTCACCATTAAGCACAATACCTAAAGCTCATAGAGCAATAATGCTTTAAAATAATGCACATTACACTGCCAGAAATTTTCAAAATATTGTAGATTGGAAAGAACAAATAAGGTAAAAAGTCAGCGAACAAATCTACAAATTACACGAGGGAACAATGACTTGAAAAACTGCTAATTAAAGTCCACAGAGCTACTGAAAACAGTAAATGCATTAGCACTATAAAGCTAAATCACACAGAACAGTTAAAGTAATGCAAATACCTCAAAAAGCACACATAAGTTTAGGCAATTATATACAACCACTGAAAACACATATCTACCCACAGTTAAAAATATGAAAAAATATGACAAAAATCACACTTGCGAAGGCTACTCAAAACTCTGTTAAAACTTTTCAGACAAGTAAATGGCAAAGAACATCATTATATGGCTAACTGTACATATACATTATGCACAAAATCATATACACATATTCTTGGCTTCTGTTAAACTAGCCAATTGCTTGACATTTACTATAGCTAAGCCAGATCTTTCAAAGCTCTCTATGGAAATTCTGGAGTGAAAATGACTGCCACGAAGAAAATAACTAAGAACTGGACATATAAATACATAACAATGTCAAAAGTGCAATAAAGTGAGAAGACTAAAAGTCGACTACGGAATGAAAGCTCATCATTTTGGAAGATTAAATTTAAAAAAAAACGCAGACATTATCACTGACACAGTGACACTTAATATAATTAATTCACAGTAATCAAAGACATTAGCAAGCATCAATGCACACAAACTGGGGACATCAGAGCCCTTAGCACTTGCTGAATATGTGAAATCTACACAAAGCAGCGAGATCATCTTTATCAATGATAATGATAATGATAAAGTGCATTTATAAGGCGCACTTTAAACATCAAAGTGGTGGATCAGTCAACTATGGGAACATTACGTTTGTTACTAAATGTTTTAAGAACCAAAACCGTATACGCTGTGGTATGATTGTATTACTGTTTTATTAGGAAACATTTCCTCATGGCGTTTGCTTCAATGGTAGAGAATCTTGATTCAAAGTGGTGGAAGAATTTAGCAAAAGCTTTACAGTTATGATGGGCAACTAGTTGCGGCAACTAGTTGCCTACAGGCTACAACATTTCTATCTCACTGCTAATCACTACATTTACCATTATGTGGTCAGACTGGAATACAATTTCACAGTTATGGTTGGCCAACATGACTTTTATGCCTGCCCAGCTACCTGAAACTCTGTCGCCACATATGACAAAACATATCAATGTCACATTGTTCAGTTATAGAAAACTGCTGAATACAATGCTGTTTCACTTGACATACGTGGACACTTTTTTTCTCAATGGTGGATCATCATGGCGCATTTGTGAAGATTTTTGCCATTAATTCCTGTTTAATAATAATAATAAAATATATAACAGAATAATAATAATAATAATAATAATAATAATAATAAT
>Ga0056123_1000260_pt1 | contig 10938 bp, 18 predicted proteins | sample WorMetHEROISLAND_3_FD_71122 | JGI IMG/M metagenome (GOLD analysis project Ga0056123, IMG submission 71122) | Marine gutless worms symbiont microbial communities from Max Planck institute for Marine Microbiology, Germany - Olavius sp. 3 HERON ISLAND ...
ACGTCGTCCTTCCGTCCAGTAACGGCGGACCATTTTGTCCCAGGCTTCGCCTGGAACGGCAGCCGGTGCGTTATGCCAGGCACACACATGTAGGGGCGATTCATGCATCGCCCCTACATGTTCCCTAACATACCGGAAACAACGAAATCATAACACTACCAAAAATTCCATCTTTGGAATTTTTTAAGGTGCCCTATGGCCGGTGACCGACAAAGACCGAGCACCCGAGGTGAAAATGCCTGAAGGCTATGTCTGGTGGTCCACCCAGGAATCCCGCAATGCCGGACGGATCTCGATCCCGGCCATTGCCGAGATCCTGCTCGCCGTCGCCCTCTATTGGGGAATCGCCATCCGGTTTGATACCCATATCCACCTGATTACCAGCCTGCTCGTGGCACCGCTTCTGCTACTCCGCTCGGAGAAGTCCATCGCCACCGGCGTCCGTTAGTTCTTGTGGGATTGGTTCGGTTTTAAAGGCTATGACGGCTGGTCCCGCAGCCAGAAAGGCATCTGGCTTGGCATTTTTGTCCTGATCGGCTTCGCTGCCAGTTGGTGGCTCTCCAGCTATCTGGCCTCTGCCTAGCTCGAAGGCCAGTCCAACCTCGCTACCACACCGAGACAGGAATCATGGGTACCCTTGGGGACCTTATGGCTGTGGCTGTGGCTGGGTTGGCGATCAAGGCTGTTCTTATCCGGCTGGTGGCCACCCTGCAGTTCCTGGTGCCCGATGGCATCCCGCTCACTTCCAGCCAATTGGGTGGAGAGCAACTTCGTCATTAATAGCCGACCCCCAGAGGAGCTTGTGCCAGGCATTCGGGAAAAGAATGAAACCTTCACTCTGAACGGTTGGCCCCTCGCCTTCCTGTTACGTCCCCTGCCAACCCATGATCGGATCGAGCCGAGAGAACGCGATCTCTGCTGGCCCTGGACCAATCCGGTCCAGAGGGCCTTGATTATTGCGAGTCTCTTCTGGCTAGCGGTAGCTAGCCTGTCTTTGATCGACGTCGAGGCTTTGCTCGGTCGTCCCGGGTGGCCCGCCGTGCCCTTCTGGCTGGAATCTATCCTGATCCTGGATTGGTCGACACTCAAGCCCTGGCATTGGGTGGGCCTGATTGTCGCCACAATCCGGTGGCGCTATGCTCTGGATTTCGGGCAATGCGATCGCCGACTATCGGGCCAGGATCGATTATAGCCAAGAGAAGCCCTGGTCCTTGCGGCTCATGCATCGCTTATGGCGTCTGCGTAGGCTGGCGGTCATCGCTGGCCTGTTGCTAGCCTTCGGCTCCATCCTCGTACATCTCGCCCCTGACTGGTTGGCCTGGCCGCCGGATCGGCAGGCGCAAACGTTGCAGGATTTTTACCGGGTACCGTGAAAAATTCGGCGGTGCTCGATTTCTAGCCGGACAAAGCGCGGGCAAGCCCACGCCTACCGCATGGTATCGGATGTGGGCGCCAGCTTTCCGGCGCTAAGGCGGAATCCCCGTAAGTATCGAATGATTGCCAACCCTGTGCCCTTGCTCGGTTGGTCCCATATTAGGCCGAAAATATAAGGTCCCCTAGTCGTAGGTAACCGGAGCACAACATCTTGTACCCAAGTCGTTGTTATCCGACCGGCTTTTCCGTGGGCGCCTTGCAATTTTCGAGGCGCCCTCTATCATGAAGACCGTAAAAAATTTCTTCTTTGGATTTTTTTACGGCCCCCTGATCTTCCCACCAAACAATCAACGAGGTATTTCATGTCACTTGCAACACGCCGTGGTTTTTTGACCGCTTCGGGTCAACTGGTTGTCGGTACGGTCGCACTCGCAGCGGTGGGTGCCCAGGCATCGGATGAGCATGAGCACGGAGCATCCGGGAAGGGCTTGATGCTCAACGCCGAAGCGGAGAACCTGTGCGGAACCTGTCAGTTCTGGGGTGGGATGCGCCTGATCTCCGAAGATGGAAAGGTCATCGCCCAGAGCATAGGTTGGTGTAACAATCCCAACAGCTCCAATTATCGCAAGCTGACCATGGCCGACCATGCCATGAGGAAAGCCGGCATATGGAAGCGGTGGCTGGCGCTCTCGTAAGAAATTGCGGGGACCATCGAAGCATGACTTCCGATGGTGTTACAGCGCTGTTGTCTCCGGGTATACAGGATGTTGAGGATAGCTCCATATCAAGTCCCGGAAACAACAAGTCAATAACACTGCCCGCGGGTGATGTTATTGATTTGTCTGTTCTTAGGATTCGATGTCGGAAATATCTTCTAGGATATGGATATCTGGAAGCAACTGAATTATAGTGTGACTAATTTTTCAAGGTACCTTCCATCGACACCTACCTAATAGAGTCGGTATCCGGCCCCCCTGTTTACTCCCCCTCTCCCCAACCCCATGGGTTTGGCATTTCCGTTTGAAATCTTCTAACAACAAATTTGTAATACAACTGAAATAGGGTGGTGTTTTGATCTTGTTGTTACCGAGAATGGGCAATCCCAAGGGTTGTCCCTAATGACCGCGGACTAGCCGATCATGTAGGGGCGATTCATGAATCGCCCCTACATGTTCCCTTACACACTGGAAACAACGAAATCATAACACCACCCGAAATAGAAAGAAATGAACCCGACACCGGAGCCGGGTTGCAACCCAGACCGCTGCGATCGGAAAGCATCGACCCGAGGAGTATTGATCCGTGACGAAAGAGATTGTCTTGCTGGTAGCCCATGGCGCTCGAGATCCGGGCAACGAGGGCAATCGAGAGGTGGAAGAGTTCACCGACCTGTGGCGGCAGCGCCACCGTGGGGTCGATATCCGGGTATGCTGGATCAAGCATGCCCCGGTGCTGTTGCCATCGGGTCTGGAGGAGGCCGCCGCGAGCTTAGGCGGCGGGGGAGGACGCCTGCTGGTGCTGCCCCTGATCCTGAACGCCGCAGGTCATGTCAAACGAGATATCCCCCAGGCCATCGCGGCGGCCCGGGCACGCCATCCCGACGTCGAATTCCGCTATGGGTGCCATCCGGGCACCACCGATCAACTGTTAAAGGCCCTCCGTTATCGTCTACACCAGGCCATGGTCGAACTGGTGATGCCGGACCCCCGTACCACCGGCGTCGTGCTGTTGGCGCGGGGTACCTCGGATATCGAGGCCACCGGCGAGACCGCCAAGATGGCCCACTGGCTCTATGAAACCACCCAACATGAGCTAGTGTTCCCTGTCTTTACCGATATCTGTTGTCCACGGCTCGAACAGGTGGTGCAGCGCCTCGACCGACTCGGTGTCAGCCAGATCATCGTGCTCCCCTACTATCTGTTTACCGGCCGGCTGATCAAGCGTATCGGACAGCAGGTAACCCGGCTGGTCAGACAGTATCCGACGCGAGTGATCGCGCAGGCGGGCTACATAGGTGCCCACGAGCAGTTTCTCGACCTGCTCGATCTGCGCCTGCGGCAATGCCAGGAGGGCAGTGCCCTATCTCCCTACGATGGCCACTCCCCGGTTGCAGACGCCGTCCACATCGGTCCACATCGGTCGTGAAGGCGGACGAATCGGCATCACCGGGACGATAACCTGGCCGTAGGAACAAGCTTGCTCGCGAATTTTCTGCTCGATATTTTCTTTTTTGCCGCAAATGAACGCGAATGAGCCGAAAAGGTTGGTTCATCCTCGTCGACTTTCCTTGAATAGATTTGCGTTCATTGGCGTTTATTTGCGGCTGAACCTTCTCCCCGCAGCCTTTGCTCGATTTTCTTCGGTGGACACAGCCCACCCTACCAATCCCCGCAGGCACGGTGAACCTGGCCATAGAGCTTTTCATTCCACGGGGCGGCGTGGATCCTGCTTCTCAGGGCGAGGCGGCGTGATAGGAACGGTACGCAAGCTCCACAAGGTGTCCGATAAACCGGCCTCGGTTCTCGGATTTTGGACGCCTGGTGTCGTTTCAAAAAGGGTCGCACCCGATGGGGTTCTCCCCCGGTGTTCGCAAGCCGGCCTATCGTCAATGTATTGGCCGCTTCCCACGGAGAAACACCCCGAAAAAAGCCCCACCGCAGCGGGGCTAGGCTAGGCCGTCCGATCTATACCGAATCGATGGCTGACTGTCGCTCCGCTACCCTTGGGGACACGGATGTCTTCGACCAGGTGTTGGATGTACTCCGGCGGCTCTGCGGTCGATTTCGAGACCAGGATCGCCACGGTGAAGTTGATCAGGGCCCCGACGGCCCCGAAGGCGTTCGGTGAGATGCCCAGGAACCAATGGGGCTCCAGATCACCCAGGAACGCAGTACCGGGGATGAAGAAGACCCCCTTGTGCTGGAACACATAGGCCATGGTCACGCTGATACCCGCGATCATGCCCCACACAGCACCGGCTTTGTTGATCTTCTTGTTGAAGATACCCATCATCAGTACCGGGAAGATGGAGCTAGCCGCCAGCCCGAAGGCAATGGCCACGGTGCCGGCCGCGAAGTCCGGCGGGTGCAGGCCGAAGTAGCCGGCCAAGGCGATGGCACCGGCCATGGAGATGCGCCCCGCCAACAGCTCTCCCGGCTCCGAGATCCGGGGCCAGAACACCCCCTTGAGCAGATCGTGGGAGACAGCCGAGGAGATGGCGAGCAGGAGGCCGGCCGCCGTCGAGAGGGCCGCCGCCAGGCCGCCGGCCACCACCAAGGCGATGACCCAATTCGGCAGCCCGGCGATCTCCGGATTGGCCAGAACCATGATGTCGCGGTCGACCTTGACCATCTCGTTACCCCGCCAGCCGTAGGCCTCGGCCTTGGCCGCAAAGGCTTCATCCTTGTCGTTGTAGTATTGGATGCGGCCGTCGCCGTTCTTGTCCTCGAAATGTAACAGATCTGTCTTCTCCCAGTTCTTGAACCACCGCGGGCGCTCGTCGTACACCAGATTACCGGTCTCCGTACCCACGGGACCGATCTGGATGGTCTCCATCAGGTTCAGGCGGGCCATGGCACCGACAGCGGGGGCCGTGGTGTAGAGGATGGCGATGAATACCAAGGCCCAACCGGCCGAGCTGCGGGCATCGGCGACCTTGGGCACGGTGAAGAAGCGGATGATGACATGGGGTAGACCCGCGGTGCCGATCATCAGCGACAGGGTGTAGATGAACATATTGAGCTTGCTGCCCATGATCTGGGTCGAGTATTCCCGGAAGCCGAGGTCGGTCACCACCAGATCTAGCTTGTCCAGCAGGTACATCCCGGAGCCATCGACCATGCGGCTACCGAGGCCAATTTGGGGGATCGGCATGCCCGTCAGGTTGAGGGAGATGAAGATCGCCGGGATGGTGTAAGCGAAGCTCAACACGCAGTATTGGGCGATCTGGGTATAGGTGATGCCCTTCATGCCGCCGAGCACGGCATAGATGAAGACGATACCCATACCGATGTACAGGCCCGTGTCGTAGCTAGTCTCCAGGAAGCGGGAGAAGGCCACGCCGATGCCCTTCATCTGACCGATGACATAGGTGATGGAGACGATGATCAGGCATAGCACGGCTACGATACGGGCGGTCTTGGAGTAGTAACGCTCACCGATGAATTCCGGGACCGTGAACTTGCCGAACTTGCGCAGGTAGGGTGCCAGCAGCATGGCCAGCAGCACATAGCCGCCGGTCCAGCCCATCAGGAACACGGAGCTGCCATAGCCGTTGAAGGCGATCAGGCCCGCCATGGAGATGAAGGAGGCGGCGGACATCCAGTCCGCGGCGGTAGCCATGCCGTTGGCGAGCGGGTTGATGCCCTTGTTGGCGACGTAGAAATCGACGGTGGAGGCGGCACGAGCCCAGAGTGCGATGCCGATGTAGAGGACGAAGGTCACGCCGACCACGAGATAGGTGAGAATTTTAAGGTCCATGATTCGCTCCTCCCTGGCCTTCAGTCTTCGTGGACGCCGAATTTCTTATCCAGCCGACCCATGCGTGCGGCATAGATGAAGATTAAAACCAGGAAGGTATACAGAGATCCCTGCTGGGCGAACCAGAAACCCAGCTTATAGCCACCGAGCGGGATAGCGTTGAGTATATCGACCAAGATGATTCCGAAGCCGTAGGAGACTACGAACCAGAGTGTGAGCAGTAGGATCAGCAAACGCAGATTCGCCGACCAATAGGCGGTGTGATTCTCGGGTATCATAGGTAACCATTCCTCTGGAGGATTGAAGGGTACCTTGAGAAATTCAAGGTGCCCGTATGGGGTAAGGATACGCCGCTTTAAGCTCCACTAGGTACCAGCAAGCACAGAACTCACAGGCTCAGGAACGGCGGACCGCACCATCTGACGGAAATCCAACCGACCAAGAGCGTTACCGTACTTCGTGCTTACAAACGCGCCATCCACAGGCTTGCAGTACCGCAACTGATGCTGCGACAACGTATCACCGTGGTAGATCATATGGCCGTCCGCAACATCAAACTCGGCATCAACCTGATTCCAGCCAACGCGCCACATCTGGCCCGCAGGCTGCCAACCCATAGTGGCATCGCCAGAGCCATCAGTCAGGTACCTGCTCTTATCCACCTGATATGGGGGAGCAGCGCCGATCGCAGGAGCCTCACACACGCGCTCCGCATGCGAAAATTTGCTCTGGTCCAACCACGGGGACCGTGCATTCTCAAACACAGGAGGAACACGCATAACAAGATGGTACGAGAACAGCATGTGCTCAGGCGCGACATACCGAAAGGGTAACTGCCAATCAATCTTAATCTGCATCAAGCCAGCAACCGCGCCAAGGTTAGAAGCATCAGTCGCCCATATCTCCTCTCCAGCCAACCACTGAGAGTACTCAGACAACAACGTAGGCACCTTATCCGGCTCAGCAGAGCCCTTACTACGAAACAACGTCTGCAAAATTTCCTGGTACCTCTCACCAGTAAGCCAATCCCGGCGCTGATGACCTTTCAGCAAAGCCTGCGACTTCACCAAATCATGCAGGCTTAGCTCATCCTCCGAAATATCAACAGTAAGACCGGACTGCTCAGAAAAATCCGTGTCCATGAACCGGGTAAGCGCAGACTCCAAATTCACGCCGATACGACCAAACTTCCGAGTATCCTCATTCGCTGGGGTATCCGTAAGAGAGACCGCATTGGTCTCCGGCCACCGAAAATGCCAGTTGTACACATTGTTCCAATGACGCACATAGAACATAGATATCTTGGCCGACTTCACGTTGCCAAACGCCTAAGCTATCCCAGTGCTTGTCGATCCAGGTCACCATTTCGATCTCATGCGTAGTATCGTAGTCCTTAGCCGCTTCAACTAAAGTAGTCGTCATACCACCGCAGAGGGGCAACGAACACGCACAGCTTACAATGCACAGGCATAAGCAACTGCTCACGCAAGGCACCGAGCCGGATAAACCCGGCAATAGTCGGACGGAACGATTCTCCGGGAGCCAGAATCTCCTGCCGAAGACAATTCCAACGGCCAAGTTTCATGGTCAGCAAACGAAGGCCAGAACGATCATAAACGGGCATCAGAAACTCCAACCGCTAAGAGGTCACGCCCTGCCGAGACAGTACGGGCAAACCAAGCGAGCACACAAGGCCGTGCGCCCTACTGGACGCTACGTCGGCCAAAGCCAGACATAGTTCGCGAAGCTCGGAAAAGCTGACGGAGCCGCGAGCGCCCGTCTTCGTCGAGTGCCTGATAGACCTCAACAAGTGCACCACGCTCCGTGGCCGCATCAGCAACCGCGCCACCACTCGCCGCAAAAGCTCCGATCTCTTCAAGAAAATCCTCGAAAACCTCTCCTGCTGCGCGTACCTCCTCACGAGAGACAAACGAGGTATGAGCACCTTGCCAGGCATCGAATCGAGATCCAATCTCTTCCACGGAGAGCCCAGCTCCCTCAGATCCTTCCACTCCAGGGACGTCAGCGCGCTCCGAATCCTCTGGACTCCGAAGCGGAAACCAGCGGCAGCCCACGGGGCACTGGGGGACACACGCACCGGTCGGACAGAAGCAAAACCGTGGGACCACAGCGAACCACACTCGGGCAACTCCATGTAGTTTGGGGTGCGCCGACCTGCGTTGGGATCACGCCGCCACGCAGGAGGAATCGCACGGTGAAAACTCACCATGTGCGCATGGGGTCGGCCCTCAGGGCCAGCGCCCTCGACAACGGCGGCGTAGCTCATCACATCATCGCCAGAATCCTGCCGAACACCGCACGCGCGCTCCGTGCGCCGCTTCACGCTACGAATGAACGTGCGCCAAAGCTCTCCAGAGAACGTAGAGGCTCCATACGCCTCCAGCACATCTTGCCGGAGCGTCAGCGTCCAGAACAAACCGTACCAGCCAGACTGCACGCGCTCGGCAATCTCAGCTGCAACGCGGTAAACAAAATCCGCCTGAGCACCAACGCGACCGAGGTGAGCCAAAACATCGGCGGTACCATCCAGCGCGCCCGAGGCAGCGGTAGCTCCAAAGAACTCCTCATGAGTAGCTCCAGGGCAGAGCCGCTCTAGGGATATCAAACCAATATATACAAGACGAGAGAGTGAGGTGGTCAACTGCCGAAAACAGTCGTGATAACGAAGGACTTGGAGACAACGCGACGAACAATAAAGTCAACACCCAAGCCAAGCAAAACCACGAAAGCCGTCTCGGCCATTTCCATCTGCGAGGTAGAAAGGCCAAAGACGCCAAGCCCAGCAGCAGACAAGGAAGCAATGCGGTAAACAAGTGGAACCAATAGCTCATTATAAAGTTTCGTGTAAAAGCGTCATCAAGGATACCAGTTGACCGGACAGTGGAGTCAAAAAAGGTCTCTGCGATACCAGAAAACTCCCGAGCAAAGCTCGACTGCAACGATAACAAGTAGTGGCACATCGCAGAAAGTTCAGATTGTTTCAAATCCTCAAGACCACCGAACTACTCAACAAGCGCGGTAGCCACAACATTCTCATAACCCATGCTCCAGGACTTCAACTTCTTCACAAACTCAGGGTTAGCAGTAGCTGCATCATGGACCAACTTCTGAATGCGGGGTGGGAGCTCCCGCAAAGTGACCTCCTCAAGCTTCCGCCGCTCCAAGCTATTCCGAGCATGGCCAACAGCCGCAGAAATCTTGGCAGCCTTCACCGAAGCCGAACTGGACAGATGCGCTGAGCCTAGCGAAGAACCTGCGCTTATCTCCACAGCACGCAACGTCGTGTACGCCTTCAAACCAGCAATGCGCTCTTGCGTATCCAACTGCTTTTGCGCTGTCCGGGCGGTGTCGGTGTCCCCGGCGGACGGCCTGAATATTTGCATATTCGCCGCCGCCGGGGACACCGACACCGCCCACACCGGCGGACTCCCAGGGCGTCAACCCTTGAGAGCCCAGCGCACGGAATCGGGCATCAACGTCACGGCCATACTGCCACCGGCCAAGAAGCCACTCAAAGACGTGCTCACGGAAGAGATCGCGAAGGTACGTATCCGGGCGCTGGCTGCGCTGTCCGAAAACAGGAGCGCCGCTAAGAGCAGAAGTGGCGGGGGAAGGAGTAGGGGACCAGGAGCCTGCGACGACCGAGAAAGACCGATAGCAGAACCGATCGCAGGCAGGGCCGACTTGATAGCCGGGAGCGCGGCCTTGCCGACAGCAGCGAGCGAGGCAAACAGGCCCATCACGAAACCATAGGATGCGTATACGCCGGGCGAGTACTCGACATGCAGCGAACGGAAAAGGACAGAGAACCAGCCAAGCTAGCGGCCGCAGAAGACATAAAGTGCACACCAGCCACAAGCGTCTTCGAGGTAATGGTGGGCGCGGTCACAGTATGAATCACAGCAGCATCACCATCCTTATCCGCAGTAGACGTAGCGGTAGTCAACGTATTATCACTAGCAAGCACCAGTAGCGACAGAATCCCATGCGCCGGAAACGAAGCTCGTAGGCCGGAACAACGCACGGACCGCGCCCGGGGCCTCAGCATGCACCACAGGGAAAAACCGATCGTAAGAGGGCATGACAAGAGTATCGCCAGTAGGCATCGAGGCGAGAAGAAAAAAACCAACAGAAACTGAGAAAACCGGAAGGTCATTTTGCCAATAGCGAAATCGGGGCCGCCTATCGCAATCAGAAATCGACCGGTGCTCCGCAACCAACACTACCTTGCCTGTGGTGCCCACAGCGGTAGCCGAAGCCCTAGGAAACGAAAAACTGGCGCGAGTGCCATACAGTACTGGACGATCGTAGATCATCTAACACGGCCTCCCGAAAAGTGCACACGGGGACCCCTCGGGCGGCCAGACCCGGCCATGCCACCAGTGACACGCCGAGAACCCCGAATAGAAGTACGCCGATGGGAACGAGACTTATTTCGCTTTGCCACGCGGGGCCTCCACATCAACAACCTGCCGCGCCATTACATCGCGGTCAACAGAACGATCGGCATCGTAACGTTCCGCACTGTGCAAAACCAAAGCATGCAGCCGCTCGGGAGTAACACCCTCACGCACGACGTCCATATCCTGCAACAACATAGCGTCGCCATCACCGAAAAACCGGGCCCTGGCTGGCAGCAACCAGCCAGTCAGAGGGGTGGACGAACCGAGCAATAGCAACCGCAGCGTACTCTGCGGGCAATACCACCTGTTGCAACCCAGCAAGCTGCAACGAGCCAGACAACAGCTCATCCAAAACCTACATACAAAGCCGAATCTCGGCCCGTTGCCACAGACAGGGAGACACAAACGTCTCCCACTGAGCACGAGATATATTCAAAGCGCCATGCAACTCATTCCAAGCACGCCGGCGCTCGAAGACAAGGGAGCAAAGCAAAAACCGTATTTTTCCACTAGTGTCCCAACGTTTAGCCGAATAAATTCGGCTCTCTTGCGTTTGGTGTGGGTAGTGCCATGTTTCCCATCGCGTCGGGTAGCCCGCTCCAAGCCTACTCTGTGCCCGTCTTTTCGCCTGTAGGCTCGAACCAGTCGCCAGGCCAAGCGT
>Ga0056123_1000261_pt1 | contig 10922 bp, 6 predicted proteins | sample WorMetHEROISLAND_3_FD_71122 | JGI IMG/M metagenome (GOLD analysis project Ga0056123, IMG submission 71122) | Marine gutless worms symbiont microbial communities from Max Planck institute for Marine Microbiology, Germany - Olavius sp. 3 HERON ISLAND ...
TCATACGCAGTATGTCCTTTGAACTTCCGCTTCAGCTCCAGTTTCATTGGTGTGACATCAAAAAGCTGAACAAGTGGTTCATCACCACCGGCGACCAGCAGCTGACCATCTGCTCGAAAGCTGCCACTATATGCATTCTGCCGGAAATGACGGAATGTTTTCAGTGTCTGCACTGTGCGGTGATCAAACACTTCGACCTACAGCAGAAAATTGGCAGAAAAAAAGAACCTTTAACAATTGTAACAACAAAGTGTACACAATGCAATGATGATGCCAAAATGTGTATAAACATTACCTATTTCTAGACTGTTACAATGACGTTACCCCTTTAAAGTTTGCACAATAAACAAAAATACTTAATCCAGATTAAAACTCATACCTTGGCACAACTTGTTACAGCAAAGTTATAAGGAATAGTAGGAAAGAATTCAATGTATGTGATAGCTCCGTGCTCTTTCCTTGTTACAGGAAACTACAATAAACAATATGTTCAAGTGAACAAGCAGCAGTTGACTGCTACAATCAGCTACAAGAACACAAGACATCATGACAGACAGCTATACATTTTATACAATACAAGCCACAAATCAACATAAAGTCATAAATCAAAAACACACAAAGTGGTTCAAATTCTGACCCTCAGAAATAGACTGAAGTTTTGACACTCACTGTCTGTTCAGGTCATGGGTCCAAAAACTCTAAAAAAAAATACTGGAGAAGGAACAGCCCTTTCAACACTGTATGTTATCTAGAAGCTCATTTTAAACCAATTCAGCAGGAAGTATTATTAATGTCCAAGATATATCAATTCATGTGTAAACCAACAATCCTTCAAAAAGACCAGAAATAGTAGACATATTTGTTTTACATCAACATAATACTATGCACCATCACACACTTCATAGCCTATTAATAAACTAATCAGTAAAACTATGGCTAATGCAAAGCTTAATTAAATTAAATTAAACTAACACATATAACATACAGTATTATCAACTGTATATGCAACTATTCTTTCAGCAACAGGGAGTCAGTGAGACCCCAGTACTTGGCCTTGAGACAGGCCGTGGCCTTGGTCTTGAAGCAAAGTCCGGTTGGCCCTGCCTTGATCCCGGTGTACTTTGAAATCGTACTGTCGGCAGTGAACTGTGTGTCCTTGTAAACATCACTGGGGCAATCCTTGCTGTGCAAATAACAACTGCCGCCTGCCTCTCTAGCCAATGTTTGTAGGCGTTGGTGAAGCGACAACACAAACCTCTAGATTTTTCCAGTACAGAAAATCGGCAGTTCGTTTTTCTGGAGCACGTTGATACACATACGTCTGAGTTGGCTGAAAGGACTCCATTAAAGATAATCATTACTTATTCTAAGAAAAAGATAGGTAATTCTTCCACATGTTTTTATGATGTTTATTAGAATTGTTTACCATAGAATAACTAACCCTGCATCCGTTGTCACTTTATTGAAAAGTAAATAAGTAAAAACGCCTGCTCACGGTGCCTTGGTACGGGCCCAACGGGGTACCAGTGATCAATCACAGGCACAAGATGGCATTGTGTCATACGTGCATTTGTGTTTGTTTACCTCTTACAATCTATTGGCTTGTCAGGTTAATAAGAGGTTCGACTTGAGACTGGTTCTCATCCAGATAAACATCCACCATGAATTGTGCTGTATTTCATATCACGTAGTGAGTACTGAGTACTGCAGTAACTGAGTACCGGTAGCCTAGTGTGTAGCGATTTGATTGCTCTACTTAGCTTGCACAGAAAATTTTTAGCCCTTTCAAGCTTAAGCTCATCTTATTCATTTCTGTCATAGCTATAGGAGTTTCTTCGTTTTACTTGCCAAATTTTAGGTAACGGTTCACTACTCTGAAGGGTCACTAGTCTGAATTTCTGAATGGCCTTACTGTGTGTACATTGTATGTATGAAAAGCTGGTCAAAGTTTCCTTGTTTCTAAGGTCAACCACCACATTAGGGTTAGGGTTAGGACCTGTTACCCTTCGGACTAGTCACCAGTAACCCAAATTTTATGCATATTGGTGCAGGCATGTTAAAGTTACAGGGAATGACACAGTGGGACGTTTTTCAAATACAGTGTAATACATCCTTCAGCAAGTGCCTGAAGAAATGAATAGAAAAATGCAGCATGCTTACTTCATTGTCTAGGTGTGCCAAGGAAACAGAGATGTAGATAATGTGATAACATTTCAGACAGCTCTGTATGAATAATTATGTTCTAGTAGACAGTGATAATGTAGCGTCATGGAGTCTACCACAGAAGTGTACAACAAACTTGAGTGTACTAACACGACAGCAACTAACATACTGCACTGTGTATAAAAACACTTAACCGAATAATCAAAATCTTAGGTCCATTTAAACAGCAAAAAAATCAATAAAATATTCCAACTTGGATCAGACATTTTCCAAAAAACCACCACCGAAACTCATCAGTTTGCCTGACTTCATTGCACAAATGCCTTGCATCTACTAACAAACTGCGTGTAATTGTAGAAACCTACTGTAAACTTCACATCCATACTTGTGCAATTCACACAGACACTGCAGCTTAATTGGGTAGAAGTGATGAACCATTATTCTGCTATGTCCCTATCTCATCTAGTAAGGAAAGGCATTACTGATGAAACCTATCACTGGTAAGCACTATAAACATGGGCAAAAGTTAATTCACTGCATGCAAACAATCGTTACAGCCGACATTCCCAATGATATCACCGACAGACTGAACAACGAAGTCAAATAATTTACAACCAATCCATAGCTGCTTGTGACATCTTGTTGTCCACTGAACAATGTACTTACACACTGCTTTAGACAGGTACGTTTTTCACAATAACTACAATACTATTTTCAATCACCTAGCAACAGATGATAGTCACTCTATCAAAATGTTTAGCTACGATTATGACTCAGTAGGTTCAAGTGCACTGCTCTAATTTCCCAGTAACATTATGACACTGCTATTAAAGATCTCATTTACAATTAGATGACAAACATCACAAACATTTATTGTGTGTATACAATGGACAACGAAATGTTACAAAACCGTATTGGATAATGCCAGTTTCAGAGATTCACGTAGCATGAGTTTTTTTACTTTTTTAGTCACTACTTTATATTGTTTGTGTGAAGTAAGATTAATGAAATTTGTATTGCAACACTCTCTTTGCCGAGCACTGTGATATTTTTTCCTGCAATGCTTACAACCTTGCTCAGAGGGATGGAAACCCTTACCTAGTGTGGGCTACGAGAAAGACTCAGTCAGCAACACCTTCACCACCATGGAAATTGTGGCTAAATAGCATGAGGCAGTAGTAATGCAGCACAGAAGGGACGTGTACGGTGTAACTCAGACACAAATGCAACATCGCATCAATGCATCATGACACAGACAAAGATTACTACTAAGAATCTAAACTCTCTGTATACTAATCTCTGCATCAATATGCCCGAAACTGAATGATTCTGCTTCACACACAATCTCCAAACATCCACATTGCTCATGCATGTGATGCACACCAACTATTAATTAAACAGAGAAGAAACTCAACCGGGTGCAAGTTTGTAAAATTCACAACCGCAACTACAAGTGCTTCTTGTGACAGTATCCTGCAATGATAATGATGTAACTACCACAAGTACATCTAACACTGTGGACACAATAAAGTTCACGTAAACTAATATTTCACTACAAATTAAACTTCAATAGCAAAATGACTATGTCAGTCAGATTCATTAATACTACCCAATGACTATCACTGCTGCAACCAACATAAGTGAGATCAGTAATGATATATAACACCAATAAAATACTCGTGTTCCTAACGATTATTATCATAGACATAATACATTACAAAATCTGACTATGTGACATTTTTTACACTGGAAATTAACAATACATAACAATAAACAAAGTAAATAAGTACTTGTACTTCTAACAATTATTAGCACAAACATAATAACTTACAAAAGCTCACATACTATCTAATACTTTTACAGTTCTGTTCTGGCCACTTTTAGTGTCAACTACGAAACATTATAACAAAACAAATGGCTGAGAATAATTGTGCATTAAAACTTCCAAAAATGTTGCCAGACACCTAAAATATCATTAGTCGTGTTTTTGTAACTCAAGATAAATATTTTGTGGTTCATAAAGGATACAAGTCACAGTTTGTTTCTGTTCAATGGAAAAATATTGTCTTTAGCATAGCAGAACAGCAGCCTTCATACCACGATATTCAGCAAAACTGGACAATCATCAGTCTCACTCCAGTAAATCCACACAATTACATATAAATACCAACTGCATGCACAAAGACTGCACACCTGCATCATCTGAAATCTCTGAATTCTGAGGCCATTAAAACATTTGTTTTGATTATATAAGCGCAACTTAGTATCTGGGAAATATTGCATTCCACAATACATTCATGCATAAACGTTTGTACACATCAAAAACTTTTCCAAACAAAACACATGGAAAGGTAAGAAAGCTTTGCACATCATAAGTATCACATAATAGTCACCTGAAAAATTACACATGAATAACACAGTATCAGTAATGAACATATTTACTAACATTATGATGACATAAATAAATAATCACAAACAATACAACTAAACATAATTTTTAAAAAAACACTGTTAACTGTAACTGTCAACTAAAAATGTTTTCACACAAGACCGCTCACATACTGTAAATTCAGCAACAAAATCATTGTTAATAAACAAACATGAGCAGCCCAATGTATTTCTCAACAACTGCATGCTTCTATACTTCAATAAAATAGCACACACAGATTCAATGGTCGGAAATCGGTTCACTTTGTGGTTGTAAATGTCAGTTGAGTGCAATGTCTTCCATCTCGCGGAATGATCGCTTACAAATATTAGTTGCAGATTAATCACAGTTACTATTAATTTAACGAGGAATGCATCAATTTTTAAAATCAAAACTACAAATGAAACTGCAAAAAATGACATTTTTTTAATTACCACTAATTTACTACCAATTTTTATCCCGTTAACCAAAGACAACTTAAAATATCGAGGGATGACAGCTTGATTGACCTTTGGCTCCTGTCCAAATTGTATTGATCATTAATTTCATGTTTTGTTCACATGGTTATTGAAATAAAAATATATAATTTGTCACTCTACAAGGCTGTTTATGTCTGCTGTTCTAATCTGTAAGTGGACACTACACTTGTAGTACTGTAGTGTAATGTAACAGCTTGCAAAATCCAACAGAAGGTAAAACATACATTTTCACCCGATTTAAATCCATTAAATAGACAACATTCTACGTATATGTCACTCAACAGAGAATGCATAACTAGAACAACTGAATACAATTTTATGGTGACTAGCAGCAGCTGCAACTGGCATTAAAAAATCACTCACAACCAATGCAGTCAACAATCCATTCAAACATATAGAAACCTGACACTGCAGTCTGTCTTATGCCACATAAACTATGAGAATAACAATAAATAACAATAATAAATTTCACACACGTGACACATTGCACCCAAATACAGATCTACTTAACTGTTTGACAAAACTTGCCACATTGTTCAGAAAACATGACCAAAGCTGCATTCCCACCACAGCTGGCAAGGAATCCACTGCCACAATGCTGCCAGTATTATCAGTTTTGCCCTCATCCAGAAATGTGACCTAACACTAAAGCAATGACGATGCACTACTAACACACACATTCTAGTACTGATAAGAAAAATGAAAAATATCTGATAAACACCTGCTCTCAGAAAAAAAACTGTGCCAGTATTATTTTTTGAATAACTCCGTGAAACACTGGCCAACTTTAATAATTTCTGGCACGCAACATCATGAAGAAATGTGACGTAAAATAACTATAGTTTTGCCCATCACACTTTAATACTGTTGCTACACTACCTTGCGCAATGCAGAAGTCGTAGTTTGCCAAATTTGAAACAGTGAACGGGTAGCGCATGCATCAGCTCTGAAAATCATTGTGAGCCCACCTAACTTACCAGACCTCAACCCGGGTGACTACACCGTGTGGAGTGTGCTTCAGGAGCGAGTATAGTACCAAGTTCTCGGACGTCGACGAACTGAAATGACGCATCAACAGCGAGTGGGCCACTCTTAGTCACACGGTCATTGAATGTGCTGTTGGCATTCGTGCTGGAGGCGGACATTTTCAGCACACGCTAAAATAAAGGTGATGTGATTTTTTTGAGAGACACTAACTGCCAGTTATGTTTTTTGCTATTCAGTTAATCATTAAAATAAACCCTTTAGTTATTGTGATGATGGCTCAATCTGACACTTCAAGTTTCCCAAGGTAGTGCAAGCACACACTTTAGGTGAAGTGGGCATTTTAGGCACAGTTTTCTTAAGGGTTTATTCCAGGATAGTCCTTCCAATTTTTATTGAAATCGGTTCAAATTTGGCAGACAAGGAGCAAAAGATAAGTTGGCACAGTTTTTTTCTGAGACATGGTGTATAACGACCGATACAGCAGCAACATCATGTAAACTCGTTGCACAACACTACTCACTACAACTGTCGAATATGCACCATACTCGCTACACTTGCTTTACATCTAACAATAATTCACGTGAAAGATGACGATCAATATTCAATAACAAAGTGGTGCTCAGCAAAGCTCCGCCAGCTGTCACAACGTAAGTTTTTCTACATTCAGCACATCATGACTCATCTCACCAAGTCACTGAGGACGAGACGGAACTGACGGCCGATCGGGTATGTTTGGAACAGCGCCGGATCCCGGACGTCTATGACGCATACATAGATACATTTGCCAAGTTTATTTAGCTTAAATTTTAGCACAAACGTCTCCAACAAAATCAATGCAGACTGCTGTAGCAGTACAGTTACAAGGGGCATAACCAGAGCCCAATCTCAGATGAGGCAAGTGTTCCTTGCCCTTCTCCCCTCCTCTTCCCCATTTCTCTACAGTTTCCTTCTCCCTGCCTCATGTCTCATTCTTATCCTCTTAATTTTAGCTTTAGACTCTTTGTACATTGTGGCTCAGGATACATTTTTTACAAAAATGGGAAACTTAACCAAACAAGTATTCAACATACATGTACGTCAGCATATATGGCCAGCTGCTTACTTATAACAAACAGTATGAACACTTACGAAGGAACGAGAGGCGGTGGAAGATTAGCTGGAATGTTTCCAACAGGCGTTGGACTCGGAACCATTCGCTGAGGTACAGACGGCCCGGCCCTGGATGGAGCAACAGGAGCAGCTCGGTGTGGTGCTGACGACTGGCCTCCAGTAGACCTACCACCACCACCTTGTGACGACCAACCTGAGGACACCGGCCTGTAAACAGCAGCATACCATCTCACGGCTGGTTGGTTAATGGCTCTTAAACACACACAGATATGCAGGTCGTACTGTGGCTACATAATTACAACCTAAACAAAGTAACATGATAAAAATGCAAACAGAACTGTCAAAACTCTTTGTACATTGTACTTTCTCTGGTCTTTATGGAGACAATCTCCCGGACTTGGAGAGAGGTCTTATTTCAAACAAAATGTGTTGCTGACTAAACATCATACTAGTATTATTCTTTAACCTGTCTAGCCAAGTTTTCCTCAATTAATCAAGTTAGGCTGAGTCCAAACACGGAAGCATTATGACCATCTTGAGCATCTTAAGAACTGCTCACAAGCTGTATGATAAGATGGCTGAATGTCTTTGCCACAATTTTCAAACAATGAGTAAAACAATAACAGCTTGATAAAACAAAACAAAAAATTTTACGGAGAAAAGTAAAAGTAATAAAATTTCAAAATGTGACATGTTGATATAAAGCTGGTCAAAAACAATTAACTGACCCATCGCCAGATATTTTCTGAACGTCACTGGGTTTAATCCAGTTATCATCAACTGGCGGTGGCACTGGAGTGGACACTGTGAGTGTCGACACATCACCGATGATTGACAGCGCATCCTTTGTGGCATGGTACATTCGCAGGACTTCATCTCGACGAGCAGCTTCCTCTGGCGACTCTTCCATCAGTGAATTCTGCACAGACACATAACTCAATGATTACTTCAGATCAATCTTAAATAAACTATTTGGTTGTACGATAGACACTATAATAAATTAGATACTTTTTCTAACCTAAGAGTCGACTCACTTTCAGTTCTGAAGAAGGCATCAGATGACGTCGAAAAGTCAGCTTTAACTAATTAAGGTTAGAAAAAGTATCTAATTTATTATAATAATTACTTCAGATCAGTAAGTTCATAGAGACATCTACTAACTCTGCTGCAGTTTTTAAGCCATTAATTGCACTTTATTATGCTTTAGTTGTCGAGGTCTGTGGAATTAAGTGGAGACATAACTATGACCTAATGTTCTTATGCAATAATATAACGTGCAATGCATCCCTGCTTCTGATGAGTGTTACACACATCAACTACAACTTGACTAACCACCCAATTAGCTCAAAATGACTGGTTGGGAACTTCAACTATGAATCACTTTGCCTTTTTTACCAGGAACAAACAGTAAATGCTGGCGAATACGTGAATAAAAATAGTACATTTCACAACTTGACTAACCACCAGAATAAGAACTTTGGAAGACAATGTGATGCAGTTTTTCTCAACAGACAGTTACCAGCCATCACTACACATTCAACTAGCAAAGACTCAATCATACATTTTACCCCCTGTTAACAAGAAATATACTTCTACATGTAATTCTTTCAGCACTAGAATTCTTCAACAAGCAGAACAAATAGAACTGATATCTGTTGTTATTGTGATATTATGCTGTTGACCGTCTCATTTGTGTGACATGAAGGGCATCCAGGCTGCAAAAATCCCGGTCAAACAATTCTCAAAAGTTGAGTTCCCAATCAGAAGCAGTGTCAGATTTTAACCACTAATTACTCAAAAACGACACTTGCCTGATCCCTGGATGAGTAAAGATGAGCAAGAAGTTCAGACTGTGCAAAGCCTTTTAGCTGAAATGGCAAAAAAACACAATCATCAACGTCAGAATATGCACCACAAATAATTAAGAAAACAAAAGCGTACTATAGAAATACTAAATACAACATTACACAGACAAAACTTGACCCAAAATACTGTGATGAAGTGAACACGGTACTTATTGCACAGTATGAAAAATAAAGAGCATCAACACATATATAACAGTGTGCATAAATTATGCTTCTTAGGAGGCTAAAGTTGAACGTGCTATCACAAAGTAAAAGCAGCGACAAACCTCATTCACAATAAGGTGCATGATCGTTTTTGGAACAATATCACGCTGCGTCTTGTGAACAATCTTTAGGTATGAGTCGACGAGATTGCGAATCGTTTCCACTTGACGCTCCAGCTGTGGGTCCAGCGATGCCACTTCATCCTTGCTCTGTGAAATCAAGCCAAACCATCTTAATCGCAAAACCACTAAAGTACGTTATAGAAATATATATAGATTTCATTTGTCCTTCTACACATTAACCAGCTTATCAGCCTTTTTCTCCCATCTCTGCTTTATCAAAGCTACAAAAAATCTCTGTCCACGGACGCTAGAAAGGCAGCAGTCAACAACAGCTGTGTGGTCTTTCAGAACTGACTAGTACAACTGTCTCGTTGCCAGAGCTTTACACTATCAAGTACACTCTCAGCCATAACAAAGGTGCTAACCAGACCAGTGCAAGGAAACAAATTATTCAGCCCTAACAATTCACTGTTTGGATCAGGATCTGATCCCACGTCACTACTCATCTTGTTCTTCTTCTTACTCTTTTTCTTGTTGGGGCAAACATCTTCAAAAAAGCCTAAGGCTCCATCATTTCATATCGACTGAGGATGAAATCTGGCAGGATTGTTCTTCAAGTAAATATGCATCGACTGGTGGAGTCGGATTTCTGATATGTCATACGTTCAAGATGGCAGCCACGATGTCATTTCATGCAGAAAAGTGCTGTCATCTGGTGAGTGCACATGCACAGTCTGTTCAGTGCAAATGCAGCAGCATCTGACAGTTTCAGATCCACAGTACATAAGTACTGGTTGACCGAGCCCATTCTTTTCATTATTACTAAGTTTAAGTTAAGCAGATTAAACTCAAAATACCGAGTCATCACTAGTGTCCGATGTTTTTTCCGGATAGACACCAGCACGTAGCAGTGAAGCCTTCCAGCTATCAACTTCCTCCTGGCTTTCTGCAGATAACTCCAGCTGTCTATAGTCTTTGTACACGTTTCTAATGACAAAACAATGTAGTTGAAATTCAACAGAACAGCCAGTAAGTAAGTGAGCACAGTTTCACGTCCCACACTGTCAGTAGGGTTCTCCTGACTGTGTGAAAAGGCGAAGTTGGAAATTTTGTGGTGGTGAAAAAAAATATACATTTGCAGTTTTATATCTCTAACCACAATGTCACCCTTACAGAATTTTTTTTATAAACTCAACATTTTTTACATAAATTTAATGTATATGCTGACATGCAGTAAACTAATATCAAATCATCAACTAATAGAACAGCCATATTTCATCAAAAAATACAAACTGAATACATAGAGCTATACTTGACATATTTTCGTGTTACACTCATCTTAGAGCATTTGCTCATCTCACATGTTAACCAGGTCTTCGGACAATTTTTTCTTCCATCTCCAGCACATGAAAATCTGCCCATGGATGTTGCAAAGACAGTAGCTGAAAATTTCTGTGTTCTCTGTAACTGACTACTGTAACTATCTCATTTCTGAAGCACCACGCTATCAACTACAATGGGTGACTTTATCTTTCGCTTAAACCTAAGTTTTAAACTTTAGTTTTAGACCAATCCCTAATCTAGACTCTAAAGTATGGTTTTAAACCAATGCTCAGATTAACTT
>Ga0056123_1000262_pt1 | contig 10905 bp, 12 predicted proteins | sample WorMetHEROISLAND_3_FD_71122 | JGI IMG/M metagenome (GOLD analysis project Ga0056123, IMG submission 71122) | Marine gutless worms symbiont microbial communities from Max Planck institute for Marine Microbiology, Germany - Olavius sp. 3 HERON ISLAND ...
TAGCAGTTTTTACTCCATCATTATAGGTACTTCCATCAAGTATTAAATGTTCTGGGATTAATTCCTGTTCTAGCCAATCTATCATGGTTTTGGTAATTTCTACATGCGGTTGATTTAGATATGCTCAAACATTTCTTCAATAAAATTATCTGTTTTCAAATTTCTTACAGACTTAACCGGAAATAGGGGATAAATACAAAATAACTTCTTTAATACCATCTACATTCACATTTATTGAATATCTAGGATGATCATATCCGTCTTTATGAAAATCAAATTTGTAATAAAAAGTTTTATGACTTGATTCTCTTTTATAAAAGTTTTCCAAATAGAAATATCCGGCATTATTAGTAGAACTATTGTCAACGATATTCCAATCTTGAAAAGAGTTAATAGACTGATACAGATATACTTTCACATCTTCAATAGGATCATTAGTGTCTTTTTCTAAAAAATAACCTTTAACAATTGTATGATAATCAGTTTGCCAAGGCTTTAATGCAATATCAAATTCATTTACTTCATTCTCTTCTATATCAAAAAACTTATAATAATATCCTTGTTTACCTGCTGATAATTGATATATTGCGATATCATTATTATATTTATGTTTATTTTCAATATAGAATTCTCCATTTAAATTAGTATATAAGGGACCAGTATCATAATCAATACCTCCACTAAGCGGATTAACATGTACACTCTTCTTAAGTATTATTTCAACACTGTCAATTGGCTTCCCTGTTATAGTGTCTGATACAATACCTTTGGCTATGGTGTGTGTCTGACTAGGGTAGCTATCGGTAGTTGCAGAACAATTAAACAAAACAATAAAATAAAGTAGAGTGAAAATTGTTAGTAATTTATTCATAGTTATTTTTTAATTAAAGATTAATTGCAATTAAGTCCAGGACTAATTTTTATATGAGCATCTTTTGAATGATAGCCCGGTTTTAACCTAATACTGCGTGTAGCACGTTGTTGTCCGTCATTATATGTATTCCCATCCAATACTAAATGCTCTGGAATTAATTCATCTTCCAACCAATCAATCATGGTTTTAGTAATCTCTACATGTGGTTGATTTAGATTGATATTGGCTACATTCAATAGCTCATATAATGAGCATTGATTACTTTTTCTATTCAGGAGTTAAATAAGTAGAATTATATTCGTTATGTCCATTAGTAGCTACTAAATGCCAGCTTCCACTATTATATCCTCTTTTTTCCCATAATATATCGTAATCAGGAAAATTTTCAGTTTTATTTCTTGTGTAGTAATCTTCTATGAAGTATTCCCCATTACTATCAGTGAAAACTACGGCTACCGATTCGTGATTACCGTTGGTAAAATCGGTTTTTCTAAGTAAAGAAACTTTAACTGAATCTAATGGAAGATTTGTTGTTTTATCCAATACTTTACCAGAAACCGATGTATGCAGTTCTGTAGGTGTTGACCTTAAAGCAATATCAAATTCATTTACTTCATTTTCCTCTATATCGAAAGACATATAATAATACCCTTGTTTACCTATTGATAAATCATATGCTAAGAAATCATCATCTTCTTTTCGAATATAATTATCCGAAATATAAAATTCTCCACTACTGTTAGAATATACCGGACCTATGTAATCATAATAAGGAATACCCAACAAATTAATTTTTGTTTGTCTGCTCAATTCAACTTCTACACTGTCAATTGGTTCACCGGTAGCTGTATCTATTACTGTACCTGATACTATTGTTGGAGCATTTGAAGGCGCTTTTTGTTCTAAAGAACAATTATACAAGATTAAAATAGATATTAAGATGTATTTTACTTTCATAATATATCCCCTTATTGACTGCAATCTAAAGCACCACTAATTTTTATGCTTGCATCTTTAGAATGATAACCCGGTTTTAATGTTATACTTTTCGTGGCTTTATGTTCCCCATCACTATGGGTACTTCCGTCAAGTATTAAATGTTCAGGGACCAATTCCTGTCCCAACCAATCTATCATGGTTTTAGTAATTTCTACATGCGGTTGATTTAGGTTAATATGTTCTTCGACATCTACTAATTCACCAGAAGCAGTATGAAAGTACACTTTATCAAAAGGAGTATAGTTATATATATTTTTATCTAATCCTGCCACATTAAAATTTAGATCTTCAATGTCTAGTGCCAAACTACTAATAGTTGGTACGAAACAATGAAAATTCTCAACCTGTTTAATAACATAGTTTTGATCAGTAGCTTGCTCTAACTGGCGTGCCGTCTCTTGGAGCGTATTTCTAAATCCACCCGGTGCATTATCTAGTGGTAAATAAGTGTTGGGGGGAGAGTAGTGAGTCAGTGTGTATGTCCCATAGAAAATCCACCCGTAATTAATTATACGAAATTCTCCAATTTTATGCCTGTTTTGTGATAAGGCCCAAATTTTTGCATAGGGATTTAAAAGAGGTACTTCAACTTCCATTTTAAATATTAAATCAGCTGGATTAAAATCTAACCCAACTCCATGAGGATTACCATTAGAAATAGCCACAGTACGGCAATTTTGTGGATGACCAAGATTTTCAAACTCGTTATTTAAGGTAGAACGATAAATATTCCCCCTTCCCTTATAATGATAGATCAACATCTGTTGCGCGGCTACACTATTTATTACTTTCCTTATTTCTTTGGCACTATTAGATACACTTGCAAAAAAATCTATATAATGCTGAAAACCCAATATAATGTTGGCTCCTTTATGTGGAGTATCAATTGTGACAAAGGTGCTTGTTTCATGCTGAATATCATTTTTTTCCATATACCGCAATGCATATTTACTGATTAATCCACCCATACTGGCACCAATAACAATATTGCTATTACTAGAAATTTTATACCTATCATTAATTTGTTGCAACACTTCCATTAAAACCATCGCATTATTCTGTATATAATCCCTATTCTGGCAAAAATCAACAATTATCAGATCATATCCATTTTCTAGAAGACATTCTGCCAAACCATTTCGATTAAGTTTCTGATGATATATTGGACCTGCAGTATAATCATCTATTGGATCGAACCCCTCCACGAAAATTATTGGCTTCTCCATTTTGTATCGGGCAGTTTCTGGACTATACGATGAATTAGAATAAGTTAATGGTGAAAAATGTGTTACTATGGCTGTATTAAAACGACCATTATAGTCTTCTTTTGCTGTCACGAAAAACGATGAATGGGGTGGATATTTCAATTCCCGTACATATATGGCAAATTGTGCATTGTGCGTGTTAGGATTATCATCATCTAATTGCAATCTGATTATCTTTTGTTCTTTCGAATTATATTTAATTGAAATATGTTGATCCAAATTTACTAATTGATATCCAGCTCCATCGTCAAAATCAATATAGATCTGAGAATCTGTTGAATAATCAGGATGTTTAACTCTAAAATTTTCAGTTTTTAATTGAAAAATAGTATTTTCACCATTAAAGAGTGAATCTCTATCTGCAGATGCTATAATGTTTTCCATAGTACCGTAGGGATATCCGTCCACAATATCAATAAGATCACTTTCAACAACAGAAAAAGATAATTGAACGACCTCGTATTCATAAATATTATCAATTTTACAATCAGATGGATTTTGTAATGCTTCAGGCATTTCTAAGCCAGCTTGTTGTAACTCAAACATTATTTGATTATATGCAGCTCTGGAGCAGAGTGGTGAATTACTTGTTCCATCATACAGTTCAACATTTGATAATTTAGAAGACATATCATATAATATTCCTGTTGGTGGGTTGTAAGATTCTAATTTTGCTCTGTAAGCATCTAATTCACTCGTAGATGATATCGTTTCTTCTTTAATTATGCTGAAATTTCCATGATCAATAGTTGTAGTACTTTGACCTGTAGTTATAGGAGCTTGACTAAAAATCAGTACCGGCAGAAATAAACAAAAGATACATAGTAAACGACAAGCAAAAATTGATTTAGTATGGTTTGTATTACTCATTAGTGCACCTATTTTTTGACCCAACAATTTATTTCTATAATTGGGTAAATTACAAGATTAAATATCAATAATGTAATTTAATATAGATATAATTTTTTAAAGACACAAAACTTGCCCCAATAATAAAAATTTCAGATCTTTATTAAACTTCTTGTAATTCTTTTTCTTTGTCTTCTTGGCGTTGATTCAATATTTTGATATGTTTGTCGGTTAACTCTTGGATTTCACCTTCGGCGTCGTGCATTAAATCCTCAGAAATCTTTTCTTTATCGCAAAATTGTTTAATATGCTGTATCGCATCACGGCGTACATTCCTGACTGAAATTCGACCTTCTTCAATTAATTCATGCACATATTTGATTAATTCTCCGCGGCGCTCCTCCGATAGTGGCGGGATCGGTACATTTACAACCGTACCATTATTGTTGGGTGTTAAACCGAGGTTATTTTCCATTATAGCTTTCTCAATGGATGGAATTAAGGTTTTTTCATAGGGTTGAATAACAATTAAACGCGCTTGCGGCACCGATATATTGGAGACCTGATTTAAGGGTGTGGGAACTCCGTAATAATCTACCGAAATCGATTCCAAAATAGCCGGGTTGGCTCGACCGGTACGTACTTTGGCAAGCTCACCATCGGTATGAATAACGGCTTGGTCCATTCTACGATTAGCGTCATTTTTTATATCTTTTAACATTTTTACTCCGTCACTAATGTTCCAATATTACCACCCAAAACAATTTTTTTCAAGTCTCCGGTTGTATTGATGTTGAACACCAAAATTGGCAACGTATTTTCTCGGCAAAGCGTGATTGCGGTCATATCCATCACACGTAAATCTTTCTGTAATACTTTTTGGTAGGAAATTTTATCAAATTTTTTCGCCCCTGGATGTTTTATCGGATCCATATCAAAGATACCATCAACCTTGGTACCTTTTAGCACAATTTCTGCCCTCAATTCTGTGGCACGGAGCGCGGCAGCGGTATCGGTGCTAAAATAGGGATTGCCGGTTCCGCCGGCAATTATCACAATTCGTCCTTTTTCAAGATGCCTAATTGCTCGTCTGCGAATATATGGTTCAGCAATTTTGGTTACGGATAATGCCGATAAAGTCCTTGTTTCACAACCGATTTTTTCAAGCGCATCTTGCATTGTAATCGAATTCATAATGGTCGCTAACATACCTAAATAATCACCGGTCACGCGATCCATACCCTGCTCTGCGGCGTTAATTCCGCGAAAAATATTTCCCGCACCAATTACGATACCAATATCTACATTACATTCATGTACATTTTTGATTTCATGCGCAAAGATTGATGCGCGTTTTGGATCAATTCCGAAGTCCTTTTCTCCTGCCAATACTTCACCGCTTAGTTTAAGCAGAACCCGCTTGTAAACAGGATTGGGCATATTAAAGTGAACTACTAATCTGTTTCACCGACAGCAAACCGAGCATAGCGATTAATCGTGATATTTTCACCAAGTGTGGCAATGTTTTCGGTAACTAAGTCCTTAATTTTTTTTTCAGAGTCTTTGATATAAACTTGTTCCATTAAACAGTTTTCCTGGAAATATTTATTCATTTTTCCTTCAACTATTTTATCAATCACATTTTCAGGCTTTCCGGTTGATTTGGCTTGGTCTGTGTAAATTTCTTTTTCACGACTAACAATATCTTTGGGAACATCTTCACGCTTAATCGAAATAGGATTAGTGGCAGCAATTTGCATCGCTATATTTCTTGATAAATCAATAAACCCATCCGTTTTAGCGACAAAATCGGTTTCACAGCCGATATCAAGCAAAACACCCAATTTCCCGCCGTGGTGAATGTAGGAATAAATCAATCCTTCTTTTGCTGAACGAGTGCTCTTTTTGGCTGCTTTTGCTACGCCAGATTTTCGCAAAATATCGATTGCTTTTTCAATGTTACCCTTTGCTTCCACAAGTGCTCTTTTACAGTCCATCATTCCGGCACCAGTTTTTTCACGTAATTCCTTTACATGTTTTGCATCAATATTCATTATTTCTTTGTTTCCTTAGATGTACTTTTAGCAGTTGTAGTTTTCGTTGGTTTTTTAGCTTTAGCTGTGGGTTTCTTGGTAGATTTTTTATCAGTTAGTTTTTTCGTTTTTGTGGTGGTTTTTTTGGCAGGCTTTTTTTCCACCACTGCTTTTTTGGATTTTTTTTGTTCTACCGTTAACTCTTTATCAGAAGCATCAATTTCATCGTCAACTTTTTCGGTTTGTACTGGTTTTCCCTCAACTTTTACTTCCTCGACGGATTTTATCTCTTCTTCTTGTTTTTCTGATACTGTCGGTTCTTTTTTTTCAATCTTAGCTACAGTCAATTCATCTCCACTTGTTGCTTCTGTTTCACGTACTTCGGTAATGGCATCAACAATGGCAGATACAATGATTTGAATAGTTCTAATCGAATCATCATTCGCAGGAATTGGATAATCCACAATCCGTGGATCGCAATTTGAGTCAACTACCGCAACCACCGGTATTTCGAGCCGAATAGCTTCTTCCAATGCCGTAATTTCTCGTTCAACATCCACGATGACAATTAAGTCCGGTAAACGACGCATATCTTTTATACCACGATGTTGATCTGACAATTTTAATCGCTCGCGATTTAACTTTTGAACTTCCTTTTTAGTTAAATTTTCGTAAATACTCGAGCCTTCCTTCTCTAGTGATTTTAAGCGCTTTATACTTTTTTTAATTGTAGAGAAATTAGTAAGTGTGCCTCCTAACCATCGTTCAACGATATAAAACATTCCACCACGATCAGCTTCTTGCTGTACTATATCTTTAGCTTGTTTTTTCGTGCCAACAAATAGTATTTCTCCATTTTTCTCAACAACTTTCTTCACAAAGTCAATTGCTGTATTAAGGTGTTTTACGGTTTCCTCTAAGTTAATTATATGCACACCATTACGTTCCATCAATATATATGGTTCATAATTAGGATGCCATTTACTGGTTACATGGCCAAAATGTGCTCCCGTACCCAACAAATCTTTGAAATTTACTTGTTCTGCCATATTATCTCTTTGAGTATTGGTAGCGTTTGCGAGCACCCGGCTGACCATATTTTTTCCTTTCTACAGTGCGTGCATCGCGTGTTAAAAAACCAGCCTGTCGCAAAGGTGTACGAAAATCTTCATTAACTTTTAACAGCGCCCGCGCGATCCCCAACCTTATAGCACCGGCCTGCCCTGTTAAGCCGCCACCATAAACATTAACCTTGATATCATAACCTTTTACATCGCCAACCGCTTCTAAAGGTTGGCGCACAATTGTAGCCAGTGTTGGTCGACCTAAATAATCTGAATATGGTTGACTATTAATTAAAATTTTACCTTTTCCGGAAGACAAAGAAACACGCGCGATTGAGCGCTTACGTCTTCCAGTTCCTTGAAAAAATGCTTGTGCCATTAAAATTCCACTGTTTTGGGTTGTTGAGCAGTATGCGGATGTTCAGAACCACTATAAACACGAAGATGACTTAATATCTGTCGACCTAAACGATTATGCGGTAACATTCCTTTAACTGCATTAAATATAACTCTTTCAGGATAAGTAGATTTCAAATGTTTGTACGAAATTTTTTTCGCTCCACCCGGATACCCTGAATGTTTAAAATATTCTTTTAATTCTTCCTTTGCTCCTGAAATTCTAATTTTTTCTGCATTAATTACTACCACACAATCGCCCATATCCATATGCGGTGTAAAATGCGGCTTATGTTTTCCACGCAATAATTGCGCTACCTGACTGGCAAACCGGCCGAGCACTTTATCCTCAGCATCAGCTATCCACCAATCATGTTGAATCTCAGATTTCTTAATTGTTGATGTCTTCATAATTTTTGTTTCGATAAAAGCCTAGAAAGTTAAATATTATTATAATAGATAGTCAATAAAAATTTATTGTTATTCAAATAAATTATTTTAAACTATTAAATCGCTCGATAATTGTAGGAATAATATTTTTTGAATTTGATTCCAACGATAAATCAATTGTCAAATCTGTAGAATCTTTCTTAAACCAAGTTAATTGTCCTTTAGCATATTGACGTGTTCGTATATTGATTTCTTCGACCATTTCTGCATAGCTTAACTTCCCATTTAAATAATCAATTACTTGTTTGTAACCAATTGAATTTAGTGGATGTATGGCATTGGGAGCATATTTACGGATTATTTTTTTTACTTCATCAATTAATCCATCTTTCAACATTTGATCTGTTCTCCGACAAATTCGTTCAAACAATTTTTCTTTGTCCATTGTCAATAAAATTGTAAATAAGTTGAGTCTTGCACGCTTCACAGATTTTTGCACACGGAAATGCTCAGTCGGAGTAACTCCTGTTAAAGTATAAATTTCCAAAGCGCGTACTAATCTGCGTTTATTATTTATATGTACCAACTGTACGTAATCAGGGTCCAATTTTTGCAGCCGTTCATATAATTTTTGTGGATTTTCATCATATTGATTTTCCAATTTTTTGCGAATTTCTATATTTGAAGTACTTTCCTTAAAAATCCCATGTCGCAATGCGCGATGATATAACCCCGCACCACCACAGATTATTGGCAATTTCTGTCTTTGTTCAATATCGATAATGACCGCCTTGACCATTTTCGCATATTCACCGGCGGAGATATTACGGATAGGCGACCTAATTCCGATTAAATGATGTGGAATTCCACCACGTTCAATACTGGTTGGTTGTGCAGTGCCGATTTCCATAGCAAAATAAATTTGCCTCGAATCTAAGCCAATTATCTCACCGTTTATACGCTTGGCCAATTCAATGGCAATTTTCGTTTTACCCACAGCTGTCTGACCAACTATTGTTATAATTCTATGCAATTTTTAATCTATTTCCTAAATCAATGTATAAATTTTATTAGCAACAAAAAGTTTATCTTTACAGATTAATTATTATTTTATTAAATTAGATATAAGTAATTATGAAAATTATGAAAATTTCATTTAAACAGTTCAATTTTTTAACCATAGGAGGTTTCACATGAACAATCTATCTGCTAAGGTTAACGAATTATTAGGTCCTGTTGTAACCGGTAAATTAGGCCATGCTCTGATAGGCCTCTTATTACTTATTGTCGGACTTTTTATCGTTAAATACCTTGTTTCAATAATTGGTAGATTAGTAAGAAAAGTAGATTTTCTACAAAAATCTAATTTAACAGCGCCATTATTGGCGTTAATTCGAGCAATTTTAACAATATTTGTTTTGATTGCCGTTTTACAGCATTTCGGTCTAACCGAAGTACTGTTACCATTAAAAAATCTATTAGATAGATTTTTCCAAGCTGTGCCAAATATAATTGGCGCCGGAGTTATCGGCTATGCCGGTTGGATAATTGCTAAAGTTGTATCTGAATTAGTGGGCACCGGATTAAATAAATTTGATGACCAATTGGCAAATCGAATGGACGGAAAAAATATTAAGTTTTCCAAATTCGGTAGCGCTTTCATTTTTGGAGCAATCTTGCTGCCAATAATCGTGGCTGCGCTTGGTGTATTAAATATTCCCGCAATCTCAGTGCCGGCTTCAGATATGATCAATAAATTGATGGCCGCCGTGCCTAATATTGTTGGCGCTGGCATCATCTTGTTAGTGACTTACTTTGTTACCAAATTTGTCATATTTATGTTAACCGGACTATTAGACGGAATGCAAATCAATGACCTACCTGAAAAATTGGGTATAAACACCCTATTTTCAGATTCATTTACACCCATGAAATTGATTGGTGGGACAATAATGTTTTTTGCCATGTTAACAGCATCGACGGCCGCGGTAAATACTTTAGGGATTGATATCATTTCAAATATCTTTGGTAGAGTACTGGAGTTTGGCGGTGGTATTTTAATTGGTGGGGTTATTTTAATTATCGGTAATTTCTTGAGCACCTTAGCCTATAAAAAACTAATTAACTCCAACAGTAAGGGATTGGCTAATATCGCCAGAATTGCAATCCTTGGATTAGTTTTGGCAATGGGGCTCAGGGCGATGGGCTTAGCCGATAATATTGTGAATATGGCTTTTGGATTTACCATTGGCGCAGTCGCTATTGCGGCCGCTATCGCATTTGGGTTTGGCGGCAAAGACGCGGCTAAAGCCGTTACTGATAATTGGGTAAAAAAGATTGGCAAGCACCAATAATTATTAAAAATCAAATAATAAGGAGGATAAAAAAATGAAACTATTTAGCAAGGCAACTCTCAGCTGCTTAATGTTAGTACCAGCGCTGTTAGCCGCGCAAACGTTTACCGGCGACCCCGACCCTAACATCGATATCATCGATGAGGGCTGTTTCTCGCCACAAACCCATATAATTACCGTAGCCGGTGTAGGCACTATTGACTACAGCAACGGATTGGAATCGGTCTGCATCAACTTTACCCATACTTATGTAGGCGACCTTTATGTTTATCTCATTGCGCCGGATGGCACTACGGTGGAATTGACCACCAATAATGGCGGCAGTGGTGATAATTATACCAATACCTGTTTTGATATGTCGGCAACAACGGCTATCACTTCAATTACCTCCGCTGATGCCCCCTTTACGGGATCGTATCGGCCGGAAGGTAGTTTGGCAACGGTAAATAACGGCCAAGATGCCAATGGTAACTGGACACTGCGAATTTGTGACGATGAGGGTGGGGCCACAGGCACATTTGATAGTTGGTCCATAACCTTTGGCAATAACCCTGCACCGCCGCCGCCCGCTAACAACGATTGCGCCAATGCCCAATTATTATCCGTGGGCGACGACGCGACATGTACTACCACTGCCGGCACCAACCTTGACGCCACCAATTCAGGAGAAACACCGGCACC
>Ga0056123_1000263_pt1 | contig 10876 bp, 10 predicted proteins | sample WorMetHEROISLAND_3_FD_71122 | JGI IMG/M metagenome (GOLD analysis project Ga0056123, IMG submission 71122) | Marine gutless worms symbiont microbial communities from Max Planck institute for Marine Microbiology, Germany - Olavius sp. 3 HERON ISLAND ...
GTTAATTAAGTTAATAATTATATGTCAATAGTTTTTTTAAATTTTATACAAATGTAACTAAACTAATTTAATTACAATCTGAACCTACCACCAAAACAATTTTTAAGGCAAGTAAAAAATCGTTGGTGCTAAAAAAATCTTGCCATTTTAATAGTTTTATTTAGCTCGATAAATTAAGGCAATTGGTATGGCGACAACATATCCTAAAAATAATAATAGTGGCGCAAGCGTAAGGCTTTGAAAACTATTAACAGAGCCGGTGGCCATAATTACATAGCCAATGCCAATCAGAGCAATTCCGATTAAAAATATAATATAATTTATCTTTTTGAAAGCCCACCCATCAAATAAATGGACGCGTTTGGTTTGTTTTCTATCGTTCATAGTAATGGCCAAATTAATATTAGCAACCTCCTTTTCCAAATAATTTTCTTGGTAAAAATAACGGCTTTATTTTAGCAAAATAAATTGACTTTACTGCATAATATAATGTAACTTTGGGGCTTCAAAATGGCTAAAAAATCTTCCAAATCTGTAAATAAAAAGTTAATCGGTTTAACAATATTTGGATTTCTAATCTGTTGCCTAGCGATTGCGGTGATCATCATTTATTGGCCGCAAAATACATTGGAAGAGCCGGTTAAAATAAGAATTAAAAAAGGGTCAACGCTTACCCAAATTTCAAAAATATTGGCGGATAGCGGCATAGTTTCTAACCAAGATATGTTTATCACATCTGCGAAAATGATGGGCCATAGCAACAAAATACCAGCCGGCAGTTTTGTTCTGGTAGATGTGAAAAGCAATCACGCCCTAATAAACCAATTAATTCATGGTGAACAGCAAGTTAAAAAAGTAACCTTACTTGAAGGTTGGTCAATACCACAAGTTGCGCAAGCGATTTCCAATGCCTTAAATATAAATTCGGAAATTTTCACTAATTTTTGTTATAATAGTCAATTTATTCAAGAATTAGGCCTTGAAGCACCATCATTGGAAGGTTATTTATGTCCTGATACCTATTTATTTTTAGAAAGTGAAGATGAGCCGCGCGCGATAATCAAAAGAATTATCGAACAATTCCAAATCGTTTACGATGAAAAATTAATTGAACGAACTGAACAACTTGGTTTCTCCATCAATGAAGTGCTGACCTTAGCGTCGATTATTGAAGGCGAAGCTATTTTTGATTCAGAAAAACCAATTATTTCTGGTGTGTATAATAACCGTTTGAAGCGCGGCATGTTGTTGCAAGCTGATCCGACAATTCAATATATTATTCCAGATGGCCCGCGTAGATTGCGCTACTCCGATTTAAAAATTGATTCACCTTATAATACCTATTTGTATAAAGGTTTGCCTCCGGCGCCAATCAATAGTCCCGGTAAGGCATCGATTTTGGCGGCTCTATACCCTGAAGAAAATGATTTCTTATTTTTTGTCGCGCGCGGCGATGGCTATCACACTTTTACGAGAACAACTGAAGAACATAATTTAGCTAAACTTCAATTTCAAGAAATTAGAAAGCGCGTAGCTGAAAATAATTAAAATTCATGGGTTTAAAAAAATTAAATAAAACTCAGAAATCTGCCGTACAAGCAACCAAGGGTCCCGTATTGATTTTCGCTGGAGCTGGCAGTGGTAAAACACGTGTTTTGACGCATAAAATTTATCATCTGATTAACGAAAAATTGTATAAACCAGAAAATATCATGGCGGTTACATTTACCAATAAAGCTGCGCAAGAAATGAAAGCGAGAATTGGTAAATTGCTGAACGCCCCCAATTTAAATATCGCGATTGGAACTTTTCATTCGATTTGCGCGCGGATTTTACGGAAACACATACACCATTTGGGCTATACCAACAAATTTGCAATTTATGATAGAACTGACCAAATCGATATATTAAAAATTACTTTAGACAAACTTAATATATCCAAATCGAAACTGACGCCCAAAGGGATTGTATCGCAAATTAGTTTAGTGAAAAACCAAATGATTACTCAAACAGAATTATTGCAGAAGGCACGTACGAATGCTGAAAAAACTTTCGCTGAAGTATATCCGGCGTATCAAAAAGAACTGAAAGAAAATAATGCTGTTGACTTCGATGATTTGCTGTTGTTGCCTCTAAAATTATTTGAAAATAAACCGGAAATATTGGCACATTATCAAAAAAAATGGCAGTATGTGTTAGTTGATGAATATCAAGATACAAATCTACCACAGTTTCTGCTTGTCAGTAAAATTGCGGAAAAGCATAAGCAAATTTGTGTGGTCGGCGATGATGATCAATCAATTTATGGTTGGCGGGGTGCCAATATCAGAAATATATTAGATTTTGAACAGGTCTTTCCGGATTGTACTGTATTTACTTTGGAAAAAAATTATCGTTCTACGCAAAAGATTTTGGATGCTGCTTCAATTGTTGTAAAGAACAATGTTAATCGTGCGGCGAAGGAATTGTATTCGGTGCATGGCAAAGGTGAAAAATTAGGCTTTATCAGGACGGTGAATGAACTTGAAGAAGCTGATGCCGTTGTTTCCGCTCTAGAAAAAGAAATAAAATTAAATAAACGTAATTTTAGTGATTTTGCGGTATTGTATCGCGTAAATGCGCAATCGCGGGCGTTGGAAGATAGTTTTAGACGAATGGGCATACCCTACAATATTGTGGGTGGTATTCGTTTTTATGAGCGCAAAGAAATTAAGGATATGCTGTCTTATTTGCGTTTAATTCTAAATTTAAAAGATACTATATCATTACGTCGTGTTGTTAATTTTCCTCCACGTGGGATAGGCTTAAAGACGGTAAATAAATGTATTCAAAAAGCGGAAGAGACCGGTAGGGGACTTCTGGATATAATAGGAAATCAATCCGGGATTGCATTTCGCAGTAAGCAAGCCGATGCATTAGAAAATTTCTACAATATAATAATAAAATATCATAAATTGGTCGACAAACTTGATGCGCGTGAATTAGTAGCTGCCTTGAGCGAAGAGATTGGTATCCTTAGTTATTTCAAAGATTCTCAAGATGCCGATGAGATGGAACGCTATCGGAATATTAGAGAGCTGTTGAACAGTGTAGATGCCTATATTGCGCGCAACCCCGCTGGTGGTTTAAGTGGTTTTCTCGAAGAGGTTTCACTTTTAACTGACATCGATTCGTGGAATGATGAAGAAAATCGTGTAACGTTGATGACTTTGCACAGTGCCAAGGGTTTGGAGTTTCCGGTTGTGTTTATAACCGGCTTGGAAGATGGCTTATTCCCTTGGTACAGCGCCCTCGATAATCGCAAGGAATTGGAAGAAGAGCGCCGATTGTTTTATGTGGGATTAACGCGTGCGATGGAACGTGTTTACTTATTATATGCGACAAATAGAAGGAGGATGGGGAATGATTATAATTTGGGAATGATGTCAAGGTTTTTACGTGAAATTCCTGAAAAATATCTTGAAGAAATCCCATTTTCCTCGGTGCTGACTCACAAAGTAATATCGACCAAACCGGGCAGTGTAAAAGTCCGCCGAACTAGAACTGTGACCACCTTTGATGATTTCAAGGTTGGCGATAGTGTAGAACATGTCATATTTGGTGTGGGTGAAATAAAAGCCATTAGCGGAAGCGGAGAAAATCAACGCGTTGGTGTTGCCTTTAAGGATGGATTAAAGAAAAAGTTGATTGTGAAATTTGCTAATCTTAAAAAAATCGAATAGCCTGATTTAAGAAAAAATAAACTTTTTTCTAGGTTTTACATTTTTTCTTGCAATTGGGTTAATATAGTTCTTAATTTTATTGAGACTTAATCTCAATAAAAAAATGACTTCATTTAAAAAAATCCTGCGCCAGGAAGACCTTCGCTACACCAGACAAAGGGAAGAAATTTGGAATGAGATACAATCATCTTCAGAACACCGTGATGCTGAGGAAATTTATATTTCACTTCTAAAAAAGGACTGCAAGGTCTCGCGTGCAACTGTTTACCGAACGATTGAATTATTATCAAGAAACGGTATTGTAAATCAGCTCAATATCGGCGATGGTCGTAGCCGCTATGAATACAATGCGGAATTCACCCATCACGATCATTTAGTTTGTACTGGCTGTGGTAAAATCATTGAATTCCACGATCAGCAAATCGAAAATCGGCAAGAAATTGTTGCTGAGCAAAATAATTTTAAACTAAACCATCACAATCATCAATTATTTGGAATTTGTGAGGAATGTCACTAGATGAGTTCGATTACAGATTTTAAACCCGGCGCTATTGTCACGATTGAAGGGTTTACCGGTGAGTTAGCTTTGCAGAGCCGCTTAGTTGAAATGGGGTTTGTCCGCGGAGCACGACTGCGGATTGTGAAATATTCGCCCTGGAAAGGATCTGTAGAATTAAAAATTCGCAATTATCATGTTTCATTGCGACTTCGTGATGCGCAATATATTAAGGCGAGTTTAGATGGAGAGTAAATTAAAAATTCAAAAATATGCCGCATTAATTGGCAATCCAAATTGTGGCAAAACAGCACTTTTTAATCACTTAACTGGATTAAAACAGAAAGTATCCAATTATCCAGGAATCACTGTGGAGCGCAAAATCGGAAAACTTAAAGGAAGTACTGTTGATGATTTTCAGATTCTCGATTTACCTGGTACTTATAGCATCACACCGGAATCAATTGATGAACGTGTGGTTGCCGAACAGGTAATGGATTGGATTCATGGAATTAATCCACCATCAATAATAATTTCAGTTGTTGATGCAACAAATTTAAGTCGCAATTTATATCTCACAACCCAACTGCTTGATTTAGGAATTCCCATAATTTTAGCTTTAAATATGATGGATCGCATTTCCGAAAAAATGGACTTGCCTGATTTAGATACACTGAAAGAAAAATTTGGGCTTGCGGCGGTAATCCCGATGTCAGCATTAGAAGGTTGGGGAATTAATGAATTAAAAGATGCAATTCAAACTATTCTTTCATCAGAAAAAATAGATAACTCGAAGTTATCATTTTCTTCCGATAAGGAAATTTTCAACTTATTAGATCCATTAATTACTTATTTAATTGATCAGTTTAGGTATTCGCAGCACCTTGCTAAAATGCAAGCATTACGCTTGATAACTAGACAATCTGTAGTTGATTTATACCGCCCGCCACATAGCGGTGAGCACCATTTTAGCCAAAAAATGGTTCGAAAAATTGAAGTACTTAGAAATGATGCTGCTAAAGCAATTGATGAAGCGGGGTATAAGCACCGCACCATCGAAGCAACCCTAAGATATAAATGGATTGATAGACTGCTGCATCCATCTACGGTAAAACAAAATACTATATTGAACCAAGTAACAATGAGTGAAAAAGCCGATAAAATATTAACCCATCGCATATTTGGACCACTAATATTTGTTGCCTTATTAGCGTTTATATTTCAATCAATTTTTACTTGGTCTACAATACCCATGGATTGGATTGACAAAGGAATTATAATATTAGGTAACAAGGTTTTGGTATATATGGCGCCGGGCATTTTGCGCGATTTAATCGTTGAGGGCATCATTGGTGGCGTCGGAGCGATTTTAATTTTTTTACCGCAGATTTTAATTCTCATATTTTTTATGACAATACTTGAGGATTCAGGATATATGTCGCGCGTGGCTTTCATGTTCGATAAAATTATGACAAAGGTCGGATTACATGGCCGCTCAGTTTTACCATTGATGAGCGGCTATGCTTGCGCGATTCCGGGCATTATGGCTGCCCGTACTATTGATGGCTGGAAAGAACGCTTAACCACAATCATGGTTTTACCATTGATGAGTTGCAGCGCCAGATTGCCAATATATGCCTTGATGATAGGTGCTTTTATCCCATCACGTAAAATATTAGGATTATTGAACTTACAGGGATTGACATTAATCTTCATGTATTTTTTAGGTACTGCGACCGCATTTATTATTGCCAAAATTTTAAGCAAATTTATTAAATCAAAGGGGCAATCCTCTTTTGTAATGGAATTACCGCCCTATCGTTTTCCGCTAATGCGCTCGGTATTTCATCAAGTGTATGCACGCGGTAAACAGTTTATTCTAAATGCTGGAAAAATAATTATGGCAATTTCGATAGTTTTGTGGTTTTTGGCATCCTTTCCAAAAGTTCAGGATAGCAATTCAAATATAAATCCTATTCATTATAGCTACGCGGGAAAAATAGGGCATTTTGTTGAACCAGTGATTAAACCACTTGGATTTGATTGGAAAATCGGTGTTGGCCTAATAACATCTTTCGCGGCACGTGAAGTTGTTGTCAGTACAATGGCAACTTTATATAATATAGAAAACGATGAAGATGACATCAAAACTTTAGCAGAATCTATGCAAAATGACATTAATCCGAATACCGGTCAACCTGTGTTTTCAGTATTAGTTGCGCTATCTTTGATGGTATTTTTTGTATACGCTGCCCAATGTTTGGCAACTTTTGCGATCATCCGACAAGAAACTAATTCATGGAAATGGCCGCTAATTATGATATCTTATATGACAATTTTAGCTTATACCGCTGCGCTAATTGTATATCAAGGTGGACTATTATTGGGGAAAATTTGATGCAAACTATACTTGCCATATTCATCGGAATTATTGCGCTAATATATGTCGCTTTAAAATTTTTCAGGCAATTTTATAAATACGAAACAAATCCTAAATGTGGAAAATGTCCGGTAATGGAATTAAAAAATAGTCTAAAACAATTTTAGATAAGCTCTAATTTCATTTTTAAACTACCGGATTTATTAAATCCAGTAACGCTAAAACCAAGGGATTTATATAAATTGATAGCAATTTGATTTTTTGGAGAAACACCAAGCGTAATACTTGAAAATTTTTTGTTTTTAGCCCAATCAATACCTTGTTTTATTAATAATTTGCTATATCCTTTTCCACGCTGGGATTTATCAACAAATACATGAAAGATGTGTACCAATTGTTTTTCCATACGGATTTTCAAACTTATATGACCGATTATCCACTTATCTTTTTTCAACACATAAGTAACAGTGTCTGCGTTAGTATAGGCGTAATTTACCCACTTATTAAAATTAAACGGATAACTCAAGCTTGGAGATGTCAGGTTCAAATCTTTGGGTTCTTTAAACCATTTTTCCAAACAGGCTTTTAAAATGCGCACATGTTTAGTATTATCGTACGACATTCTTTCTACTGAAATATTGTTGGTCATCGACAAATTTAAAAATTGAATATATAAATTTCAGTTAAAATAATTATAAATTCTGTCAACATATAAAATAGAAATATGAAAGCCATAACACAAATCAATAAATTTAAAGAAGGCGCGAGCATTAATGGTTTTTACCTTTGTGTAGAGAAGCATTTGCGCACTACCCGCAGCGGTGATTTATATCTTGATTTAGTATTGCGTGACCGAACCGGACAAATTGATGCAAAACTTTGGAAAGATTTAGATAAGTATCAAGATAAATTTGTGGCCGGTGAAGCCGTGGCTGTGGCCGGAGATATAGATATTTATCTTGATAAATTGCAACTCAATGTAAAAAAAATAAATGCTGCCACTGTACAAACCTACGGTCGCTACGGTTATGATCCGGCCTTGATTGTCCCGTCCTCACCGCATGACTCGAAACAAATGTGGAAAGAAATTTTTAATTTAATTAAAACAATTAAAAACAAATATTTGCGAAGTTTAGTTAGTTCAATATATAAACAATATGAGACGCAATTATTAACATATCCGGCTTCTGTTAAAATGCATCACAATTATCGGTCGGGATTATTGGAACATAATTTATCGATGGCGAAACTTGGTAAAACTTTAGCAAAACATTATAAAGTTGATCAAGATTTGCTTATGACCGGTATTTTTTTGCATGATATTGGCAAAGTAAAAGAAATTACCTCGGATCTCGAAGCTTCATATTCCGATGAAGGAAACTTGATTGGTCACATTGTTTTAGGACGAGATATCGCTGTGCGAGCGGCACAAAAAATAATAGGATTTCCAGCGGATTTACTCAGCAAAGTTGAACATATGATCCTTGCGCATCAGGGTTTGTACGAATGGCAAAGCCCCAAAAAACCAAAATTTAAAGAGGCTTTGCTTTTACATTTTATTGATAATATGGACGCCAAACTCAATTTGATCGATAAAGCAATCGAAGAAGATTTGGAAAGCGGTAATTGGACATCACGGCGTAATCATTTTCGAATTCCTTTGTTAAAAAAAGAATTAACACGATCTGAGAATGAATCTAAATAAGTTAGTCCGTGCCGCTATTTTTACTGCATTAGCGATTGGATTAGGTTTTGCACTATTAATGGTTCCCAACTTTGAATTGATTTCTGTTATTGTTTTTTTGGCCGGAATTACTCTCGGAATTAGATGGGGCATATTAGTTGGTGGGACTGCGGAATTAATCTATTCTGTATTAAATCCATTTGGCTCAGGACTGATTTTTCCACCATTACTAATCGCACAAGTGGTATCAATGATTCTCGTCGGAGCTGCCGGTGGTTTATTGCGTAGTTTTTATTTTAAAAAAGTTTTTTCAAAATGGCATGTTGCCAGCTTAGCTGTAGTTGGTTTTATTTTAACCTTTATTTTTGATTCCTTAACCACGCTAAGCTATCCGGTTAGTGCCGGATTTGATTTCCCACAAACAATTGGTGTTTATGTTTCCGGTATTGCATTTACTATTTTTCATCAAGTTTCTAACGCAATCATATTTGCGATTGGCATTCCAAGCGTAGTTAAACATTTGGCATGAGTAAATATTTAATATTATTTAATATAACCTGTGTACTTATTCTTGGGCAAACCGAAAATATACCTTATGATTGGAGTGGACAATACGGGGTAATATCAAATAACGGTCGGATTATGTGGAACCAAGATTGGAAAGTCGGTAATTTATTAATTGATGGAACATTCTCAAATTATCCGGTTCGATTTGGGATATTAAATGTTGATGATTTTCAATTATTGCAAATTGATCAAACGAATTTTGTAAATCACAATTTTCCTGATTCATCGGAAGTTAAAAGCAGTATAAATTATGCACGCGGTGATTTTTCTTTCGATCAATTGGAAATTGGAGCAAAATTCTCTGAAACGCAAAGAAATATTTCAATTAATGCATTTAAACGATCATATGATGGGGCTTATGACCAATATAACAGTACTGATGGCAACACTCCATTACAGCAATCTTATCGTTTAGATTATTCATCAATTGCCGGCAACCGAGTAATTGGTATATCAGTTGGAAGATTTTTAGCTGACAGTCGCCTATATAATATTGATACGCTTGATTTTGAACATGAAGATAAGAGCGTGGCAGCCGGATTAAGTTATAATAATCGTTTCGCCGATTGGAACTACCAGATGTACAGCGCACTGTTTCAACAGTATTATAAAATGAATTATGTAAAGTCCAATAACGATTTAGAAGCATATTTAAATCGAGGACACATTTCTCAAAAGATTCAAAAAAATATCAATGATTTAGACCGATTGACTGTCGGTATCAGATTTGACAACCAACATATTTCATTAGTTGATTCAATAAAAATAAATCGCAGTTGGTCTACAATTTACGGTGGTTGGCAGAGATCAAATTTTGGAATAAACATTGGTAGCTCAATTACTAAAGACGAAGTAAGCCCATATTTCAAAATCTGGAAAAAATCATTAACAAATAGCAAATTAAATTGGAATACCTATCTTTTATATGAAGCACTTCTACAACACATTGTTAATTGGAATTTCATAAATGATTTAGTTGCAGATAAGTTCATGGAAAAATGGTTTACAGCGCACGCAGATATGGCTTATGTTTATCAGGGGATTCCGATAAAACTTAATTTTGATTGGAGAAAACTTGAAGAAGTTACTTCTAAAGCTTTTAATGTAAATAATGCCATCACAAAGGAATTATCGGACAATTTAATTAGTGGTTCACTGGCATTGCAGATTCCAATAATTAGGGATTGGCAATTTGAGGCAATGTTTCGTCACACCTTTGAACACAACCTTTACAGCGATGGAATTGGGGATAGAATTAACCTTGGCCTAATTTTTACAGAAAATTTGTTTAAAAATAATTTATTGACCAATTTGAAGATTTGGGGCGAAGGGCATTTAAATCGAAATTCGAAACTTAAATATCAAGGATTTCATATTGGTCCATCCTACAATTCTAATCCAATTACGCAGTTATCTGAATATTGGGTATTTAATATGGAATTATCGGTTAAAGTTTCTCAGTTGACAATTAATTGGCAGATAAAAAACATTTTACAAACAATCAATTCTGTTAATGGTCAATTGCTTAAAAATATTGGCGAAGAATATCTTTTCATGAAAAATAATCAAAATTTTCCATCATTAAATCGTCATTTGTCGCTAAATATTATTTGGGATTTCAATAATTAATCAATGACCATCGATTGCAAAATTTCTATTGCTGTAATAATCACTTGTCATAATCGCCGAGAAAAAACATTAAGATGTCTTAAAAAATTGTATAATCAAACTGGTATAGAGGATGTTATTTTAGATGTATTCCTTGTTGATGATGGAAGCACCGATAATACAACTGCTGCAATTCAATCAAATTATCCACAAGTGAACATAATTCAAGGAGATGGCACACTTTTTTGGAATGGTGGTATGCGCTTAGCTTTCGCTGAAGCCCAAAAGATTAAATTTGACTACTACTTATGGCTAAATGATGACACATTTATTTACAATGATGCAATACAAAGATTATTAGAAACAGCAAAACTCCAATATGAGGAAAAGGGAAATCCAGTAATAATTACTGGTACAAT
>Ga0056123_1000264_pt1 | contig 10873 bp, 10 predicted proteins | sample WorMetHEROISLAND_3_FD_71122 | JGI IMG/M metagenome (GOLD analysis project Ga0056123, IMG submission 71122) | Marine gutless worms symbiont microbial communities from Max Planck institute for Marine Microbiology, Germany - Olavius sp. 3 HERON ISLAND ...
CTGGTTCTTCCACGTCGGCCCGGTGGACAACGCGTTGGTCGTGGTGGGGCAGTCGGCCGCATGGGCCTTCGGCGTCTCCGCCGTCGCCGCCCTGTTGGGCCTGGCCTCCCTCCAGTTCCTTGAGTCCGCTTTCGACGTCACCACCACCCTGGGCCTCCTCGACCTCACCGACCGCAACCACAAAGCTCTCCAGCTCCTGCAGGAGGAGGCTTTCGGGACCTTCAACCACAGCCTCATGGTCGGCACGCTGGCCGACGCCGCCGCCCGCTCGATAGGCGCCGACCCGCTTCTCGCCCGGGCCATGGCCTACTACCACGACCTGGGGAAGACGGAGAGTCCCGCGATGTTCATCGAGAACCAGTTCGGGACGGCCAACCCGCACGACTCGATGGCGCCGGAAGACTCGGCCGCCGTCATCCGCGGCCACGTCACGGTCGGCTTGGAGCTGGCCCGCCGCTTCAAGATCCCCGGCGACGTGGCCCAGGGGATCAGCAGCCACCACGGCGACGGGGTGATGCGCTACTTCTACGAGAAGGCGCGGGCCGAGCGCGGCGAGGACGTCGACATCGACGACTTCCGTCACGCCGGCCAGAAGCCCCGCACCGAGGAGACGGCGATCCTGATGCTCGCCGACTCGTTGGAGGCCGCGTGCCGGGCGGTGTTCCAGACGGAGGAGCCCACGCCGGACGCCATCGAGAAGTTGGTCAACGCGGTGGTGGACGAGAAGTTGGAGGACGGTCAGCTCTCCGAGTCGCCGCTGACGCTCGGCGAGCTGACCAAGATCAGGGCCGCCTTCCTCGACTCCCTGGTGGGTCATTACCACCAACGCATCGCCTACCCGAACTTCCCCGGCGCTTGATGGCCGCCGCCGGCGGCCAATCCGGTTTCCTGATGCTATGGATTCGGTATGCCGTAGTTTGTGCATTGAGAATGGCTCCCGGCCGGCTGGGGGGACCGCCAGGCCCCGGCGCGCCGCCGCTGTGAGCGTTCACCTGGTCAACGAGCAGCCGATGGCGGTCGACGCCGACGGCCTTCGCGCCCTCGCCGAGGCGATATTGGCCGAGGAGGGTTACCCGGAGTCCGCCGAGGTGACCGTCGCCCTCCTCGACGAGGATGAGCTGGCCGTCCGGAACGAGCGACACCTCGGTCGCTCCGGCCCCACCGACGTGCTCGCCTTCCCCGTCGAGGCGCTCCGCCCCGGCCACGTCCCCGAGACCGCTCCCGACGGCCCGCCGCTCATGGTCGGGGACGTCCTGATCGCCCCGGCGTATGTGCGCCGCCAAGCCTCCGAGAGCGGCGAGGCCTTCGAGAGGGAGATGGCCCTGATGGTCGCCCACGGGATCCTCCACCTGCTTGGGTACGACCACGAGGAAGGCGCCGACGCGGAGCGGATGGAGGCCCGGGAGCGGGAGCTGCTGGCCAAGGCGGCGGCCGCCCAGCGCCGATGACGGCGCGCCCGGAGGCCGGGTCGATACCCTGCGGAGGGCGATGGCCATACGTCACGATCAGGGGATCGTCCTCAGGTCCTACCCGTTCGGCGAGGCCGACCGCGTCGTGGTCCTGCTCAGCCCGAACAACGGCAAGGTCAGGGCCGCGGCAAAGGCGGTGCGCAAGACCAAGAGCCGGCTGGGCGGCCGTCTCGAGCCCTTCACACACGTCGATTTGATCCTCTACGAGGGGCGCAACCTGGGCACGATCACCCAGGTCTCCGTCCTCGAGCCGTTCCCGCGGCTGCGAGCCGACCTGGACGCGGTGCTCGCCGCGGGGACCATGGTCGAGGCGGCCGACGCCGTGGCCCAAGAGGGCGAGACCTCGATCCGCCTGTTTCTCCTCCTTCAGCGCGGGCTCAAGGCGTTGGAGGCGGGGGAGCGCGGCCGGGACCTCATCACGTCTTTCCTCCTGAAGCTGGCCGACACGGCGGGTGTGGCGCCCGCGCTGGCCCGGTGCGCGTCGTGCGGCAGGCGCGACGGCCTGCGCCGGTTCTCGCTCGCCGGCGGAGGCGCCGTCTGCGACCGTTGCTCGGCGGAGGGCGCCGTGAGGCTCGGAGCCGGGGTCACCGGCTACCTGGCCGGGTTGGCGGGCGCCGAGCTGACGTCGCTCCCCGCAACGGACGAGTCGCTGTCGTCCGAGGCGATGGGCCTCGCCCGCCGGTTCGTCGAGCATCACCTCGACCGCAGGCTCAAGACGCTGGCGGTGATGGGGTGAGCCTCGACCTCACCCGGATCGACCTCGACCGGGCGCCGACCCACGTCGGGCTGATCCTCGACGGCAACGGCCGATGGGCCAACCTCCGGGGCCTTCCCAGGACCGCCGGCCACGTCGCCGGCGAGGAAGCCCTCTTCGACACGGTCGACGGCGCCCTCGAGATCGGGATCAAGTGGGTGACCGCGTTCACGTTCTCCACCGAGAACTGGTCTCGGGAGGAGGAGGAGGTCGACTTCCTCATGTGGTTCAACGAGGACCTCCTCACCCGGAGGAGAGACGACCTCCACGCCAAGGGCGTGAGGATGCATTTCGCCGGGGACATGGGCGACCCGCGCATCCCCGACCGGAACCGGGAGCACATGGCCGAGGCCGCCGAGCTGACCCGAGGCAACGACGCCCTCCATCTTGTGCTCGCCTTCAACTACGGGAGTCGGAGGGAGATCGCCGAGGCCGCTCGAAGCCTCGCCCGGCGGGCCGTCGCCGGCGAGATCGCCCCCGAGGAGATCGACGAGAGCGCCGTGGCAGAAACCCTCTACGTCCCCGAGGCGCCCGACGTCGACCTGTTGATCCGGTCGTCGGGCGAGCGCCGGCTCTCCAACTTCCTGCTCTGGCAGTCGGCCTACGCCGAGTTGTCTTTCCCCAGCGTGTTGTGGCCCGACTTCGACCGGCACGCCCTGGTCGATGCGGTCGCCGACTTCCAGGCGAGGGCCCGCCGGTTCGGCGCCGCCGAGGACCGGGCGACGGATCGGGTTGACTAGCGGCCGGGTTGACTAGCGGCCCGGCACAGGCCACCGTTCATCCGGCAATGGCGCAGATCACCCTCGACACCATCTCAAACCTCGCCAAGAAGCGGGGATTCGTCTTCCAATCGTCGGAGATCTACGGCGGGCTCCGGTCCGCCTACGACTACGGCCCTCTGGGCGTCGAGCTGCTACGCAACGTGAAGGCGGAGTGGTGGCGGTCGATGGTTCAGGAGAGGCCGGACATCGTGGGCCTCGACTCGGCGATCCTCCAGGCCCGGCAGGTCTGGCGGGCGTCGGGCCACGAGCAGGCGTTCACCGACCCGCTGGTGGAGTGCGGGAGCTGCGGCGCCCGCCATCGCCAGGACCGTCTCGACGACCCGGACCGGTGCCCCCGTTGCGGGAAGGCGGGCGAGCTGACCGAGCCCAGGCTCTTCAACCTCATGTTCCGCACCCACATGGGCCCAGTCGAGTCGGACGACCAGTTGGTCTATCTCCGCCCGGAGACGGCCCAGGGGATCTTCATCAACTTCGAGAACGTCCGCAGGACCAGCCGGATGAAGCTCCCCTTCGGAGTCGCCCAGATCGGCAAGTCGTTCCGCAACGAGATCACGCCCGGTCAGTTCGTCTTCAGGACCCGGGAGTTCGAGCAGATGGAGATGGAGTACTTCGTGCGCCCCTCCGAGGCCGGCGAGTGGTTCGCCTACTGGCTGGAGGAGCGGATGCGGTGGTACATCGACCTGGGGATGAGCGCGGACAACCTGAGGCTGCGCGACCACGACGAGGACGAGTTGAGCCACTACTCGGCCGCCACCGCCGACGTGGACTACCGGTTCCCCTGGGGTTGGGACGAGCTTGAGGGCATCGCCAACAGGACCGACTTCGACCTCAAGCAGCACGCCGAGCACTCGGGCGAGGACCTCACCTACTTCGACGGGGATGAGCGTTTCTTCCCCCATGTGATCGAGCCCGCGGCCGGGGCGACCCGCACGACGTTTGCTTTCCTCATCGACGCCTACGCGGAGGAGACGGTGAACGACGAGCTGAGGGCGGTGTTGAGGCTCCACCATCGCCTCGCCCCGTACAAGGTCGCCGTGTTGCCCCTCTCCAAGAGGGCGGAGCTCATTGAGCCGGCAGGGAGGATCGCGGCGGACTTGCGGAGGCGGTGGATGACCGACCTGGACACGACCCAGTCGATCGGCCGGCGTTACCGGCGCCAGGACGAGATCGGCACGCCCTTCGCGGTGACATTCGACTTCGAGTCGCTCAACGACGGAGCGGTGACGGTCCGGGACCGCGACACGATGGCCCAGGACCGGATCCCGGCCGAAGGCTTGGCCGCCTACCTCGACGAGAGGCTCTCGTGAGGGCGGCGGGTCGTCGCCGCGCCGGGGCGCAGGCGTTCGCATGAGGCGCTCGACGCTCGGTTGGGCTGCGTCCCTCGTTGTGGTGTTGGGGGCCTCGGGCGTCGCCTGGCTCTGGTACGCGGGCGGGTCGGGCGAGCCTTCGACCGAGTTGACCGCGCCGACGATCGCCGACGGTTCCGCGCCGACGACCGGGACCGAGGCCGGGGCCGGGACCGAGACCGGGGCCGGGGCCGACGGGGCGACGACGACAGGGGCCGCCGGCGGCGCGACCACCTACGTCATCGATTCGACGCGGTCGACAGCGTACTTCGAGATCGGCGAGGAGTTGCGGGGGTCGCCGGTGGTTGTTCGCGGCTCGACAGACCAGGTCGCCGGCCGGGTTGAGCTTGACCTCGCCGACCTGAGCACGGCGCGGCTGTCCCAGGTGGTGATCAACGCCCGAACCTTCAAGACCGACGAGGAGCGCCGCGATCGGGCGATCCGCGGGCCGATCATCCTCAACTCGGCGTCCGACGAGCACGAGCTGATCACCTTCGACGTGACGTCGATCGACGGGTTCGAAGGAGCCGCCGCGCCGGGCGACACCGTGACGTTCACGGTCGTGGGCGACCTCACCATCCGGGGCGCCGCCAACACGGCGACCTTCGACGTCGAGGCGACTTTGGCCGACGACGGCGCCGTCTCCGGCACGGCCGTCGCCACGGTGCTCCGCTCCGATTTCGGCATCGGCGTGCCCTCGGTCCCGGGGGTGGCGAACGTCAGCGACGAGGTGGCGCTCGTCTTGGAGTTCACCGCCGTCGGCGCCTGAGGCCCGGGGGCGGTCGGTCGCCCGAGGGCATATGATCGGCGGCCCATGTCAGATCGAGGCGACATCGACCGGGTGCGCGAGGCGTCCGACCTCGTTGAGCTGACGTCGGAGGTCACCAAGGTGCGAAAGTCGGGCCGCTCGTTCATGGCGATCTGCCCGTTCCACCAGGAGAAGACGCCTTCGATGTCGGTGGACCGGGCCCGCGGCCTCTACCACTGCTTCGGGTGCGGCGAGGGGGGGAACGTGTTCACCTTCGTGCAGAAGACCCAGGGCGTCGACTTCCCCGAGGCGGTGGAGATCCTGGCCCGCAAGGCTGGGATCACGGTGGTCCGCGACCCGGGCGCCGCCAAGAGGCGGGGGAGGAGGGCCGCCGCAGTGGAGGCGATCAGGCGGGCGGTCGAGGTCTATCACGAGCGTCTCAAGAAGTCGCCGGAGGCGGCCCCGGCCCGCGCCTACCTCAGGGGCCGGGGTTACGGCGCCGATGTGGTCGACGAGTGGAGGATCGGGTTCTCCGGGACCGACTGGGACACCCTGAGCAAATCGTTGTCCACAGCGGGCGCCTCGGAGAAGGCGATGATCGACGGCGGCCTGTCGAGACAGGGCGAGCGCGGCCTCTTCGACATGTTCCGGGGGCGGCTCATGTTCCCGATCCACGATGTGCGCGGCGACCCCGTCGGGTTCGGCGCTCGGCGGGTGGAGGAGGTCCCCGCCCAGTCGACCAACAACCCGGTCGCTAAGTATGTGAACTCCGCGGACTCCGTTGTCTACAACAAGGCGAGGGTCCTCTTCGGCCTCGACCGGGCCCGGCGGGCGATTGCGGCCGAGGACCGGGCGGTGATAGTGGAGGGTTACACCGACGTGATCGCCATGCACCAGGCCGGGGTCGAGACGGCCGTCGCCGCTTGCGGGACGGCGCTCGGAGACGGTCACCTCGACCTTGTCCGCAGGTTCACCGAGAACGTTGTCCTCGCCTTCGACTCCGACGAGGCGGGGGCGAGAGCGGCGCTGCGGAGCGACGACCTCGAGTCCCGGTTCCGGCTTGACCTCGACCTGCGGGTGGCGGTCATGCCCGACGGCCTCGACCCCGCCGACCTGGTTCAGGAGGGTAGGTCGTCGGAGCTGGCGACCGCCGTCGAGTCGGCCCGCCCGCTGCTGGAGTACCGGATCGAGCGCGAGGTGGCCCGACACGACTTGACCGGGCCGGAGGGGAGGGCCCGCGCCCTGCACGCCGCGGCGGCCCACCTGCGACGCGTCGGGGACGGCATCGCCGGGTTGGAGTACAGGCGGTTCGCGGCCCGGATCATCGGAGTCGAGCTGGAGACCGTTGATCGGGCGGTCCGCTCCGGGCGAGCGCCTGCGACGGCCGCCGACGGGGCGGCGCTAGCCCCTCTGGACCGGCTTGAGTCGGAGCTGCTGCGGGTGGTCTTGGCCGGAACGCCGGGGAGCGAGGAGGTGTCGGAGTCCGACTTCGAGGACAAGCGGCTCGCGGCGGCGTTCGCGGCGATCGCCGACGAGTTGGCCGCCGCGGCCCCGGGGGCGCCCGTCGACGTCTCCGCGGTCGCCGACCCCGAGCTTCAGGCGATCCTCCGCTCCCTTGTTATGCGCGACCGGGCGTTGCCCGAGTGGTCCGACATGAGCGCTCGCCTGAGGAGTCGGCGGCTCGACGCGAAGATCCGAGATGCCGAGGCCAAGCTGGCCGACCTCGAGGATGGGACCGACGCCCACTCCGACTGGTGGCGGCGCCTGGTATCGTTGCAGCAGGAAAAGCGGGCTGTTGGAGGGTCATGACGACCGACTTGTTGAGCAGGGCCACGAGCGACCTCGTCAGGAGGGGGAATCACCGCGGCTTCCTGACGATGGCCGAGGTCCAGCAGGAGCTTGAGGACATCAAGGCCCCCGGCGAGGCGTTTGAGAAGGTCGCCGACGAGCTTCGCCAGAAGGGGATCAGGCTCCAAGAGGAGGGTCCCGGCGTCCATGAGGAGATCGTCGAGGTGCCTCAAGTCTCGATCTCCGACCCGGTCCGGCTCTACCTGAACGAGATCGGCCGCTCCCCGCTGCTCACCGCCCAGCAGGAGGTGGAGCTTGCCATGCAGATGGAGGCGGGCCAGCGGGCTCAGGCGCGACTCGACGACGAGGACGAGAAGCTCGGCGGCGACGACAAGGCGTTCCTGAATCACGAGATTGAGATCGGCGACACGGCACACAAGCAGCTTGTGCAGTCCAACCTTCGTCTTGTGGTTGCCTTGGCTCGTCGGTACGTCGGGCGAGGGATGGCCCTGCTGGACCTGATCCAGGAGGGGAACCTGGGGTTGATGCGGGCCGTGGAGCGTTTCGACTACCGCCGCGGGTTCAAGTTCTCCACCTACGCCACTTGGTGGATCAGGCAGGCGATCTCACGCGCCATCGCCGATCAGGGTCGGACGATCCGCATGCCGATCCATGTGCTCGACTCGGTCAACAAGCTGACCCGCGTCCAGCGCGAGCTGACCCAGGTTCACGGCCGGGCGCCGACGCTCGACGAGCTCGCCGTTGAGCTGGGCCTCGACCCGACGCGGGTCGCTGAATTGCGCCGCATCGCGTTGGACACTGTGTCCTTGGAGGCGCCGGTAGGGGAAGGCGAGGACGGGACGCTTGCGGACATGGTGGTGGACACCGAAGTGGAGGCGCCCGCAGACGCCGCCGCCTTCGCTTCGCTCCAGGATCAGCTTGCCCTGGTTCTGGAGGGGCTCGGCGACAGGGAGCGCGAGGTCTTGATCATGCGATTCGGGCTGGCGGACGGGAGGGCGAGGACCTTGGAGGAGGTCGGGTCCTACTTCAACGTCACCCGGGAGCGGATACGCCAACTGGAGCTCAAGGCTTTGGCGAAGCTGCGCCACCCCGACAAGTCGGGCAGGCTGGCCTGCTTCCTCGAGGACTCCTAGCGGGGTGTCGCACCTGTAGCGCTCAGCGATGCGTGTGCAGTAGTGCGGCTCTCGTCTGGGTTACTGCACACGCTCAGTCCCGTACCCACCCGGCTAGGCGCAGGTCGCGGGTGAAGGCCCCGGCCGCCACCGCGGTCACGACCACCGCGGCGGCGACGCCGACCGAGCCGAGCACCACATAGGTGACGACGAGCTGCACCAGCACCGCAGTCAGCGGCTCGGACCCGGCGAGGAGCATGCCGGTCATGGTCCCCGGGAGGGCTATCAACCCGATCACCTTGGTGCGCTCGATCTGGGGGAGGAGGGCGGTCCGAATCGCCGACCGGGCGGCCATGCGCGACGCCCCGGCGGCGTCGAAGCCAAGTGCGAGGAGGCCCTCGACCCGCAGCCGCTCGTCGACGAGCTCGCGGGCGGCGGCGTCGGCGGCTTGCACGGTTGAGCCGATGAGGTTGCCGAGGGTGATTCCGGCGAGCACCACGAGGGTCACCGGCGCCATCTCGAACACCCCGAGCCCGAAGAGGATGAGCAGGGTGGCGGCGACGGCGAGGGCGAGGGCGGCGAGGGCGTAGAGCCGGAGGCGGGGGACTCGCCGGGCGCGTCTGGCCACGACCTCGGCGGAGAGGGCCGTCATCCCGACGACCCACGCCCAGGCCCAGGTCATGGCATGCGCCGACTCGAAGATGAGCCCGAACCCGAGCCCCACGGCGATCAGCTGGGCGGCGGCCCGGAGCGAGGCCCAGACGATGGAGCGCTCGGATTCGAGCCGCTTCCAGCGGGAGACCACGACGGCCGCGCAGACCAAGGCCAGTGAGGCAAGGGCCTGGAGCCATCCGAAGTCTCCGCTCATGGGCGCCGATCGTGGCACAACGGGCGCCGAGAGACCGACTCGGGGCGCCCGGTCGCTAACCTGAGACGAGGACGGCCCTCATTCCGCGGTAGCTCAATTGGCAGAGCAGTGGACTGTTAATCCATTGGTTGTAGGTTCGAGTCCTACCCGCGGAGCGGTTCTGACGGCCCACCCCCCGGCGGAGCGCCGCGGTTGCTCAGGAGGCGAGGCGCCGGTGCGTCGGGACGGGGACGAGGCGGGCGAGTTCTTCCCCAGGGCACGGTTTGCCGGCTCGTCTCGCAAGAAACTAAACTCAGAGTTTAGAAAGTTGCGCCATAGTGGATGGCATGGAGAAACCCGACAGACCTCTTTGGAACCGGCTCTATGAGACCGCGGAGGCCCAGTACGGGTACTTCACCACCGCTCAGGCGGCCGAAGCGGGCTACTCCCCGCAGCTCCTGACGAAGTACCTGAAGAACGGGCGGATCGCCCGCGTGCGCCGAGGCATCTACCGGCTGACACACTTCCCGGCCGGCGACGACGAGGGCCTGGTGGTCGTGTGGCTGTGGTCCGACCGGGCCGGTGTCTTCAGTCATGAGACAGCGTTGGCCCTCTACCAGCTCTCGGACGTGCTGCCGGCGAGAGCGCACATGACTCTGCCGGCGTCGTGGGCGTCCCGGCGCCTTCAGCCGCCCCCCAGCGCGATGCTGTATTTCGCCGACGTCGAGGACGCCGACTGGAGATGGGTGGGCGCCGTCCCGGCTACGACGCCTGAGCGGACGGTGCTCGACTGCGCGAAGGATGCCGTGTCGCCCGACTTTGTGCTGCAGGCCATCGACGAAGGCCTGCATCGCGGGCTGTTCACCGAGTCGATGATTCAGCCCGCCCGCGAAAGCCTGGGCGAGTTCGGCTTCTGGGCGCCTTGATGACTCGAGCATACGCCACGGCGGTCGCCTTCAAGACGGCCGTCGAGCAGCGCCTTCGGGATGAGGCCGCAGCTCTGGGCGCGGACCCGAACCACCGGCGGCAGCTTCTCGTCTTCGACCGCTTCCTGGCGCGACTGTTCCACGTCTTGGAAGACGCCGTGGTTCTCAAGGGCGGGTTGGTGACCGAGCTTCGCCTCGAGCAGGCCCGAACCACGAAGGACATCGACCTGCGGGCGGTCGGGAGACCCGAGGATTTGCTCATCCGTCTTCGGGAGGCGGGCCGCTTGGACCTCGGCGACCACATGCAGTTCGAGGTGGACGCGGATCCGCGGCGACCAGAGATCCACGCCGAGGACATGGCTTACCAAGGACTCCGCTACCGGGTCCAAGCGCATCTCGCCGCGAAGATCTACGCCGCGCAGTTCGGCGTCGATGTGGCCTTTGCCGAGCCGATGCATGGTCAGCCGGAGGAGGTCGAAGGCAGCTCCTTCCTGGAGTTCGCCGGTGTCGCGCCCAGTCGCTATCGGATCTACCCGCCGGATTTGCAGGTCGCGGAGAAGCTCCACGCCTACACGCTGCCGCGGGAGCGTCCGAACTCGAGGGTCAAGGATCTTCCCGATCTCGCGTTGCTCGCGATCGCGAGAGACATCGACTGCGCCGCACTGCGGGCCGCCATTGACCAGACGTTCAATCACCGCGACACGCATCCAGTGCCCAGCTCGGTGCCCGCGCCGCCGCCGGCGCGGGAGCGACTCTACGCCCAGATCGCGGCGAAGGACGGGCTCGAGTGGCAGACGCTGGAAGAAGTCACCCGAGCCGTTGAGTGCTTCCTCAACCCGGTGCTGGCCGGTGTGGCCGGCAAGTGGGATGCCGAAACGTGGAGCTGGTCCGCGGTGCAGGAGACCGAGCCCTGAAAGCGCCGCCCGGCCTGAATCGCTGTTTTCACCCCCCCCCCGACCCGTGATGCGACGCGAGGCCTTCGCGGAGCGGCTATGCTGTCGAGCCATGACGACAAGCCCCGCCCTCTCGCGCTTCTTCGGGTTTGTCTACTTCGGCGCGTAGCGCCGACTCTCCCCCCCA
>Ga0056123_1000265_pt1 | contig 10849 bp, 8 predicted proteins | sample WorMetHEROISLAND_3_FD_71122 | JGI IMG/M metagenome (GOLD analysis project Ga0056123, IMG submission 71122) | Marine gutless worms symbiont microbial communities from Max Planck institute for Marine Microbiology, Germany - Olavius sp. 3 HERON ISLAND ...
TTCACAAAAGTTTGCCGTGTTTTTTTACCATTTTTTGCCGTGATTTTCTACTGTCCCTAGTCATAAGTTATCTGCACGCCATCATGACGAGTAATGCTCGTCATGTACAGCATCACTTCTATGCTTTCCGTGGCACTGACTACTGGTTATGCTATTAGCACTATACTACGTGGTGTGTGGCACAGGGCGTTGTCCATAACCGCAAGGGGGGCGTGGCAGTTAAGAGGTTAAGTGGCTGAAATGTTGTAACCACAAATAGCCCTTTAATACACGATATGACCAATATCATACGTACACAATATTTTCAACTTTAAATGACGGGACAATTAATAAAATCATTTAACAGTGCAGTCATAATCAGAAAGCACACAATACTAAATGTACTAAATCATTACGCTATACATACGAAATGTAGACAAAATCTTGCAATAAGTTTTGCATACTTAGCGATGCAGATTACTGCAACTCATTAACAACAGAAGGTCTGAGTGAACCAAAGCAGCATAACGATGAAACAGGCTTATTTTTACAGTAAAATTTCTAAGAAGACAAAAACAAAAAGTCAACTGTATCGGTCAGACCTGAAACTCGACTGCAAGTTTCTTCTCGATCCACTCTGTCAAAAGACTGAGGTTTACTTCACGACCTCCGACCCAAGGTCTGGCAACGAGAACCAGCTCTGGATTGCTGCGAAACCCATACCTAACAAACAACAAGGACGACAGCATAGTCAGCAATACCAGAAAATGAAATTAGCGGAGAAGCAACACCATTGCTATCACTCACTCACACACATAGTCATTTTAACAGCTGTTTTCCACATTGCCCCATATTATCTTCCTCATTTTTTGGACTGGGGACTGATCCCATACCACTATTCATCTTGTTGTTGTTCTTGTTCTTGTTGGGGCGACTGTATTCAAAAAAAGCCTAAGGCTCCGTCGTCTAAAATTGGATCGGGGTGAAATTTGGCAGGAATGTTCTTCGAGTAAATATGCATCGATTAGCGGACTCATACTTTCAATTGGACGTCACACTTCCAAGATGGCAGACGTGACATCATTTCACACAGAAAAGTGCTACCATCTGGTGCGTGCACATGCATGTTCGCCTTAGCTGTCTCATCACAGGCCAAGTCTGTGAGCACACTCTGCACCTCAGTTCCACTGCTGTCCGAACCCTTACAAACTTTCTCCAACTGCACTTTCCTCTGTACTGCTCCTAGCACCTGGAACTCTCTGCTGCACATTGTGACAGCTGCTGACTTACTGGCAGCTTTTAAATCCAGGCTAAAGACTCGCCTATTTAATCATACGTATAGGCCTAGATAGAGCTAAATCTGTCAGCCATGCCCCCAGCATCTCAGAAAGTTATGATCATATGGCGATTTATAAATTTCATTATTACTAGTCAACCGAATTCAACTCAAGCTTATTTAAAAGCGGTAGCCAAAAGGCTAAAATAGATACAGCTGAGTAAACAGACAATAAAAACGAACAGAATCAATGAAATGAACACAATAAAACAAACATCACAAAATAAAAATAGCAGCAGTATCAAAACGGCATATCTCAGTATGACAGCCAAGATAAAAGTTGTTTACCAGAAGCGGTCAGTCGGTGGTGGAGGAATATTAATAGCGAGTGTTCCAACAATACTGCGTAGTTCAACTTTCAACACAAGCTGGGTGTTGGACACTTCCTCCATAGCTCTCTTTATGTACTTGTACTCAGTTGCTTGCTGGAAGTAGCGTGATTGCGAGATCATGTCAACAAACTGCAACAACTTCTTTCCCATCGGCACCGACCGCCTACAAACAACCACTGTTTTCCTTCAACAGCTGTCTTACAAAATGACATTTCATCGACAAAAAATGACTAATTATCTTCATGACCAACAACAATGGCACCAATAAATAAAAGAAAGTGTTTTGTTGACATTACAAAAATTTTAGCAGCCAATCAACGCCACTATGAACCTTTCTGTTATTAACTTATTAAGTGTTCATCTGTTTCGCCGTTCATTGTGAACTATGCTGCAGAACATGAATAGATTGCACGCTTGGTGGCGCGATAGCCGAGTGGTCAGCGTGCTGAACTTTTGATCCAGCAGTCGGGGTTCCAGTCACGCTGGCCGCAGGTGGTCGCATAGCAACAATGGGCCAGTTGCTCTTTGGACCCTGGACCTGGGCTTACACAACCCTCCACCCTTAAATGGTCGGTAAATCGAGTACCAGCCTGTCTAGCTGGGGTGAAGGCGGGGTGTGTTCGCTTGTGCCGGGTGGCAGGTAACACTGTGTGATCCCATATGGCAAGTAACACTCCGTAGCTGTGAGATGGATATGGTACCTTATTGGTACCAGACTCATGAACAGCTATACGGCTCTTTACTTTTACTTTTTACTTTTGGGAATGCCGTGTTTTGGCGTCTGAAGACATAAGGTGCAAGACTCGAGGGTCACGTATACGGAAATGGGAATGAAGTTCACGTAAGACTACAGATACCGTTCATCGGTCGTGTCTTCAGACGTGTTGTCCTCTACATTGTCTTCATCGGTCGTTGATTCAGCACTGTCCTCCTCATCCGAACACATTGCTCCACACCTGACACAGACATCAAGTTATGCCGGCCACCTCAGGGACATATTTACTCATCATTTAACCACAACGGTACACCTCCTGCTGACCTCCAGAGATGAGCCGTCACATGTGGACACTCGGGGCAACGATGCGGTCCTCAATGACTACGCGTTAGGATGACGATGATTTAACCACACACATACACAGAAACCGTTTTAATGGTCATTTTCCAGGAAAACCTGTCAAAAGACTGAGGTTCACTTCACGACCTCCGACCCAAGGTCAGTTGTCCCCTTGATTCTCAGTCTGCAATCATTTTTATCCCGAGAGCGGTTACACGACGTGGTGACGCGATAGCCTAGTGGTCAGCGTGCTGGACTAGTGATCACTAGCTCATGGGTTCGGGTATCGCTGGCTCCGGGCTGTCGCGTAGCAACAATGGGCCAGTTGCTCTTTGCACCCTGGGCCTGGGCTTACTCAACTTTCCACCCTTAAACGGTCGGTAAATCGAGTACCAGCCTGTTTGGCTGGGGTGAAGGCGGGGTGCGTTCACTTGTGTCGGGTGCCAGGTAACACTGTGTGATCCCATACGGCAAGTGACACTCTGTAGCTGTGAGATGGAGTTCCATTAACAGCTATATGTTCCTTTACCTTTTTACCTTTACTTAATGCATCGGACTAACAGGCTATATCGGACTATTGGGCTAACGGACCAAGGGACTATGGCTAGGGTTAGGGATCCGATATAGCCCATTAGTCTGATGCATTATAAGTGTAACCCTCCTGAGAGTCCTCACAGACAGGCCAAAACTCTTCACATCAATCCCAGCAAGTTTTTCTCGAGCATGTCCTATGTCTAGCTCCCTTAATCACCATAACTATATGTTGCATCATCCTTCCATTCATCATCTCCGAACCACCCCAATCTAACCCGCTTAATTACCTTAATGATCAATTAACCTGTCAAGTTTATTCACTGGTCATATTATTCACATGACAATATCCCCAGTTATTTTGAAACGGAAGTTTTTGTAGGCCGGATGTTTATCCAAACGAGACGGCTCCGTTTCTTTGGGTACGTGGCATGGATGGGCGACTCGCAAGACACGTTCAGGGCCCTACAATACATATGTCGATTTGCGGGTTGCCCAATGACTGGACGTCAAAGTCACACCTGGCTTCGGAGCCTGGAAGCAGACCTTCATCCGCTTAATCACGGACTGAACTCAGCATGGCGACTTGCCCATGATAGAAAATGATGGAGGCAACTCGTGGAAACGGCTATGCTCCAGCCAGGGGATCGCCTGTAATGATGATGATGACGATGGATGCCCTTCCCGTCACCCAATGAATAGCATATCATCAAAGTACTGAAGGCAGTCCACAGGCTATAATATTGCAAATAATTTATCAAATAATACAAAAAAAACAAGCAGATATGATGAAGTGAAAGCAGAAGATAGAGCTGCATAGTTGTACAACTACAACAAACCGTTCAAGTTTAACGGTGGACTCCTCGTTGATGCATGACGATGATGACAAGGCGCTGGCATACTTCAACCTCATTAAGTTACACTTGGTCTCCATTGACAGACAAAATCCACCGCTGTATTCAAGATCGACATCAAGCCAGAAGCCGCGGTCGTCAAGGTACGGCGCCGAGACACCGCGTATCGACGGCACGGCACATCCAAGCTCAATACCAATCACTGCCAACTTGTTGATGAAGTGTGGAACCTGACAAAACAAAAATAATTAATAATTATTAATTAATTAATAATTAATGCACAGCTATGACCACTGCAACACATCGTTGTCAGCTTAGGTACTTCGGTAAATACCCAGCAATGGGCTCAGCCCATTACTGCATGGCGTTAGCAGCAGGAGATGTCAACTGGAGGTGGTGGAATAAGCTTGGACTGAGACATTGCGTATAAGGAGTTACAGTCACGTATTGTCCTTGGAAAATAAATGAATACTACTATACATCAGTACGGGCGGCCAGAGCGGTATAGGAGAGATCAGGGTCAGAATGACGAGTCTGCCTTGAAGGTTGGACCAAATCATCAGTGTTAACAGCTTTAAGCCAAATCACTGGCATATTCCAACTGGCTTGCAGACACAAGTGCACACTGTTTTGACACACTGGAGACCCCAAAATCTACTCCGAATACAAACCACAATACATCACTACTTCTAATACTGCCACTAATTCTGGTCAGTACCACTTTGCATTGTAAACCACTGCTTTTCTAGTTTCCCTGTAAGCAGCGGTATAAAATGACTTCGGACCTGCAGTCTGTAGCTGGACTGACCCATCTATGCCCCACCAGCCATACTATGGCCTTCATCCCGCAATGTTCTCCGGCAATGACTTACTAAGTAGCGAGTATTACCAGATACTAATTGCTACTCATTTACCTACCCTGGAAAGGTGGAAGGCAGAGTTGGCCTGAGCACCATAAGTGTAAATAACCTGCTCAAGGTTATTGCTAGAAAGTGGTCCTGGTGAACCCATGACCTCTGAGTCAATAGTCCGAGAACTGACCACTATGCCACCGAGCCACTCAGTTTGCACCTTTGCCATACGTTTGCACCTTCAGTGCTTTGATACTGTATCAATTGCCTTTACCACCACAATGAATCGATCATCTCATAAACAGTTTCAACAGAAGCTTATGACACTTACGTGGCTCTTGCACAGTTTGTTCTGTATCTTGTCACGCATCTTCTCCGCCCAGTATTTCTCTCGCAGAAAGTCCAGAAACAACCGACCAATCAGGGCATTGAGCCACGTCATGGACGCCGGTGATTGGCCATCACACGGAGGCAGCCCGGTGCTGGGAGGCATCACTGCCGACATGTAGCGGCTGTAGTCGATGAGATTGTGCTCCGGCAGCATGCGACTAAAATCAAACTCCACCGCAGACGTAGATTCATCGGATACTGACGACGACGCAGAATCGGTCGACGATTGGCGACGATGTCTCTGCCAGATGACAGATGTCGGTGAAGCACAGCTCTGCTCGGTGGATGAACTCTGGGCCACTACATCGCTCAGTCGTGTCGGCCATGGCGTACCTCTGGAAGCGTAAACAAACCGTCGATACCACTCCTCTTTGTCACGACATGTACGTGCGAACAGGTAAAGAATGGATTGCTTCTGACTCTGACAACCGTCGGCGTCAACTGCATCTGGAGAATGAGGGGCAACACAGATAGGATACTTCTTACTCCACAGACGTTTTGATACAAGACCACGGGGCAGGAGAAACACTTTTCCACCCTCCAAGTTGAAGTGTCGTTGGCGAACGAATGCGGCCATTGGAATGTACTCATCACAGATTGCACGTTTGGGAATGCCGTGTTTTGGCGTCTGAAGACGTAAGGTGCAAGACTCGAGGGTCACATATACGGAACAGGTGTCGTTAATGTGAAACTTGGCAGTGTCGTAATGACTTAATTCGTTCATCCAGCCCTGTAATATGCAATGCATACATCTACGATCCATATGCACATACACACTGATCACTGTAGAATCAGCTAACCACGAACTCTGGGCCACTAACTCAGTTAATTAGTGGAATAGCATTAGCAGTGCAATGGAAGGTCTTTGCAAATATAAATATGTGTCGTGGAAAGGTCCTTGAAAAGTCCTTGAATGTTAAATCAGTTAGTGTACTCGTATAATATTAGCAATTTTGTTATATTGAAGCATATTCTCCTCACTGTCATTACACGCTAGCTCAGTATCATAACAATTGCAAGCCAGACTAAAAAATATCACTATTATAAGTGCACCTTGATTCCCTTATGAGAAATTTGGCACTGTATAAATCACTTACTTGCTTAATTACTTACTTCAGTCAGCATAGGATGCTACAAAATGCGGGTATCAAATTATACTATAGAAACGAACAACTGGTCACAGATGCGCTCTATTCTAGGGGTCAGCGGAATGATATTTCCGTTTTGGGTTTGGTTTTGGTTTGTTCTTTTATACAAAAACTGTGATTTTTGTTCAGAACTGGAAGACTTGTACACCTATGAGGAATATTAGTACTGTGCACCTTGGGTCTGTTCCACGGTCTTCAACAATGTGAACTAATGTTGACTTGAAAAGCTCGGATTAAGTCTGAATGTCTGAATGCTTAAAAATGTGTGTTTTAGTAAAGCTAATGTCACCCATGAAGCTACAAGCAACTATTGTTAAGGCTGTACATATAAATTGTAGTATAAGCAACTAAATGTATTCATTGTACTGGTTTACACTACAGCAGCCTCGCTGTTCAGTGTTCAAAACTTCAACTTGCCCGCAACTGTTGCAAAAAACTGACTGGACACAGTGGACAGTTATCAAAATTATGGACAGTTCAGTTAAGATTTCCATGTATCCCTAGTCTATTCAATAACAACACAGATACAGAGACACAATATTGTCCAGTGTTTTACGTACCTGGAACTTTCCCTCCACATGCTTAGACTCCCTGATATCTGCCGTGACAGATGTCAATGATGACCTTACTGTATGAGTTGGTGTAGTAGCAGCCTGCCGTGGCCTTGTCAAGCGCTGGTACAACAAAATGCCGACAGCTGCCAGGAAAGCACCAGCCAACATCCCAGAAACATACGCTGGCATTGGAATAACAACATATGCAACTACAGCTATCAGAAATGACAACAGATGTTGGAAACGAGCACGCGGAATGAATCCTTTCGGTTTTCGGAAACAGTCGACATTGGTAGCATGGTGGGTATCTTTGGACACATTTTGTGATAAATCTGACAATGGTAAGACATTCAAACTGGCAGCTAAATGTTGTTCATTGCCTGGCTGACTTGTCGATGACAGCAGTTGAGACATGACGACAGGCTCCTGTCCGTGTTCACCGCCCAAGGAAGACCTCTTCAGCATCGCCGCTGTTGGTGGCGGAATGTCAGCTTTTGTGACTTCAATAGAGCTAGTTGACTTGTGAATGTAGTTAGAAACTGAGTCAGAAGAGTCTTTATCACTTGACTCTTCGGTGACTTCAGACTTCGGTTCCTCTATTTGTTCAACATCACTAGACTTTACAACAAAGTCGGTATTTTCATTGGTGGACTGACTTTTCACTGCAATTGACTTTGTGACACCAGGATCAGCCAGGAGTGATGCAATCTTAGCAGCATCTGCAGATCCAGATCTCTTCATTTTGCGATCAAATATTTCCTTTGACTCTGTCGAGAGCTTATCCAGTTTCTCCCTCAAGCCTGAAAATATAGACAGCTTCTCGGCAATTTGTTGGCTGCCTGAAAGTGACTTGCTCGCAGCTGGTTTCTCGTGTGTAACTACTGGTGACATGCTTACTGACGAAGGTAATGTGGGAGAAGTTAATTCTGACACCGGAGCGGAATGAGAAGGCATTTCTTGCGAGTTTTTCCACAAATTACCTGGATGTGTTACTAGGTTACTATCGGCAAGGTCAATGGGTGGTGCCGATTCTTCGGTGTTGGAAACCCGCTGAAAGAGTACTGTTTCACAGTTGCCATTAGGCGACGGAGATCCATCGTTAATATCACACACGTCATCATCAGAGCCAAGCTCATCTTTATGTACTACAGAAGATGCGGGTCTGAAGCGTATGGAGAATGATGAACTTTGCATTGGAACCTGCTTACTCATCATCAATTGTCATTCCAGCAGCTGCAACAAAGCAAGTAAATACAATAACTCATACATAAGAATGCAAAGTTTGCAAACAGAACAAATTTAATATGAATGCATTTCGTAGCATTAAAACAATACTGTTAAAACAGCATACGGCATTACCCTGGATTAGCCCCCTGAGGGACGGCAGACAAAAATTGTCTCAGCTTGTAGTTGTAGGCCTATATAACATGTCAATAGCTACTGCATTATGTTTATCACGTATAGGACTAACGACTAAGCACCTGTCTTTAACTGGAGAATTTCCTCAAAGTGTAAGGCTACTGTACCTACTACCTGCCCCTTTTTGCTAGCTGCTGAATAAGCCACAACACAGTATATATTGCTGCTTATTCAGCAAATAGGCCTGCATTGCTGTAAAAAAAGTCTATAGTATATTCACTCTATTATCACTACAAACCGCTAGCTGAGGGGGCTAAAGCAGGAGTATATATAGAGGCTCTATATACTCCCATTTTAGCCCCCTCAAGTGCAACTATATCACTACAAACCGCTAGCTGAGGGGGCTAAAGCGGGAGTATATATAGAGTCTCTATATATACTCCCGCTTTAGCCCCCTCTAGTGCAACTTTTCATTACTTTTTAGTAGCTGAGGGGGCTAAAGCGGGAGTATATATAGAGACTAGAGCAGAATATAGCAGAAACATACCATATAGCCTTAGCCTAGAACCATCTTGTATTACCTTAGCACTTCCTATAAATTTTCAGATTGTATCGGTAACATTTTGTATAAAGTATAGTGTATTGTATACATTATTTTATGTAATACATGTGCCATAAATGTCATTTTCTACGTGTGATGATAGGGGGTTATATTTTTAGCCCCTGAGGGGGCTAATCCAGGATATGGCCCAGCATGCTTGATGCACCTGTAGGATATATAACAAAACACCGTGTACTAAGGTTTGGCCAGAATGATCACAGCAATACTGCATTGTGGTTACTGCCGGTTCTGCGGTCACGTAACCACGCCCATTCACAACACACGACGCAACAGAAGATGATAATTATTCTCTCTGACTTTGTCGCAACGATGCGTAGTTTTGCGTAGAAGTAGATATACGATTCAAATGAAGAGACATTCAGAATTTAATCATCAGTACCACAACAAATCACTGTGGAACAAAATCAACAAATAATGTCAACAAATAAACATTTTCAGTAAACAAATCGTAACTCACTGATAAGTAAGCAAATCTAGTGCATCTCAGAAACTTGAAAATAGCAAGATCATAATTTTTACCGCGCGATGCACTAGGGTGCAAAGCGCGGTATTGCGATTGCATGTCGTCCGTCTGTCTCAGTCTGTCCGTCTGTCTGTAACGTCGGTGGATCAGGATCACATAGGTTGGAAATCTTGGAAACTAATAATTGCACGGACAATTAGTCCAAGCTCTCCAACATCGTCGCTCTTCGTAGCCCATTAAAGGCCATCCACTCTCAGAAAAACATGTGGAAATTTTGGGGAGACTAGACGTGGGGTGGGAAAAAGTGGCGTACTGGAGCACAAAAGCGGCATTAATCTCTGAAACGCGCAAAGATAGAGGAAACGTTTAACGACTGCTTCAATTTCAATCTGAAGGAAAATAAATGCATTCCCATTAATGCATTCCCGGGGTCTGGTTGCTGGCGATATCAAGTGCCTGTTTGATAACACGTGGCTACTGCATGATGTACGTATGTAGGCCTATATCTGATTGGATGCACGCATCAGCCAGCCCACGCAGGCCTGCTGCAGTCTTCCCAGTATTATCTGGTGAACTCTCGTACGCATGGTTCAGATTTCGTGCGCCGGCGGCGCGTACATGCTGCTGATGCTGAAGCTGGATGCAGTGTCCGATGACGCAGAGGTAACAGTATAGACTGCAGTATGCGCAAGCTGCTTACGCATACTGCAGACGGTAAGCTTACAGTTACAGTTACTTACAGTAGCCTATATGCACGTCTGTAAGGTAATTACGTCAGACGGTCAGCATCGCTTAAGGTAGCCTAAAGTAAACTCAGCTAACTTAGCTAGGCCTATGACTACAATGTCATGAATAAACTCGCTTCACGGGATTCTTTCTATCGTAGCGCAAAGCCCTGTATTGCTATGATAATGTTCTCTGTCTCTCTCTGTCTGTAAAGTTGAACGAATGAACTGTTGCAGACTAGACTTGAAGTATAGGGGGCCTATAGCCTATTATTTTTGGCATAAAAACTTCGAAAGTAATTTCACGGGTATAATAATAGCCTGAAATCTTCGATAATCTAATCCAAGGGGAATACGTACCTGATTTTTTTACCGCGCGATGCATTTTAGTGCAAAGCGCAGTCTTGCGATCGCCTGTCTGTCTGTCTGTCTGTCCGTCCGTCTGTAACATTACATTACATTAATTTAAATTTAGAGTGCGAAAATGCATAAGCACTTCAGTCACTTTACAGATAACAGAAAACTTAAATAAAAACAAGATACATGTTCAAGCGAACACAGAGTCTGTCCAATGCCTCCCTGTTAAGTACCATAAATAGCAATGAATCATGGTATTTAGACATTAAAACAGATCTACTTTCAAATTTTATC
>Ga0056123_1000266_pt1 | contig 10849 bp, 9 predicted proteins | sample WorMetHEROISLAND_3_FD_71122 | JGI IMG/M metagenome (GOLD analysis project Ga0056123, IMG submission 71122) | Marine gutless worms symbiont microbial communities from Max Planck institute for Marine Microbiology, Germany - Olavius sp. 3 HERON ISLAND ...
ACCTGACAATGCCGGCCGTCTCAGAGACGAGCGTCGAACGCATCTCAGCAACACACAAGAACTTCGTCGACGCCGTCTACCAGCTGCTCAGTGCCGTCAGAGTCATCACGTACGCATAGTAGACGTCACTCACTCACTGTCGTCACGGCTGTCTCAGTGGAGCGGACCACCCATGAAGTTTACTGGTGTCGTCACTGTCTGTGCCGCTGGCCATTGTGCTCGAGTGCATATATTAAGAGACCCTCTTAGAGCCTCAAAGGTCGCAATTTGGAGGAATTTTTTGCAACTAATACTTGTATTACCTAAATGTCTACAGTACAAACAACCTAAATTTTAAAGGTTTATAGCGCGCAAATATTATGCATGTCACTGGGGCCTGCTCATATGTTATTGATGGCACTGTCCTCGCAGTCACCCCAGTCCGATAGCGATTGTGATGCTATCCACATACTAGTATGGACACAAACAACAATGTTTGTGTCCACGTTGTGTCGTGATTGTGAAATGTTCAGTTCGACATCTGAGAGCCAGATAAACGCCTGCAGCAAGGCAACATTATAAGCAATCTATTGTTGGTAACTTGGTACACTGACTGCTAATTAGACCTACTATTCAGGAACAGCATGCGAATTACGTCTGGTTTAGCAACAAGTGGACTGAGTCATACCAACTGTACAAACCCATTAAGGTTCCGTGTACCAGTTTTTTGTAGTATTCCAAACTGAGCCCGGATATTCCGGTGAATTAAACCAGTATGTGTCCGTAAATATTAAAATTGCCGTGATTGCCCAGTGAACAGTGACAGCCGCTGCCGTTTAAACGGTTTGTTTGACCGTCGTTTTGTTTACCAACTGTTGTCTTTCATGCTTTATGATTATCCCCCAGCTGGTAAACAGCAACAAGGACAGAGTGACATTTGGGGGCTATATCTCCAGGTGAGCGGGAGCCTATAATGGGGGTCTAAGAGATAGCCGCCGGCCCAACCAGGCTCAGGGGCAAAGCCCCGAGTGACAGGAGCAAAGTGCACTGACAGTAAGCATTTGTGCGATCTGAGTTTATCTTTTGGGGACAATTGTTTTTTGTTACTCTTGAGTCTTGATTCGTAGAAAACGTTATTTTAAAGCAGGCGGGCAAGCTTTTTCATGCGGTCAGCAGTCACGTTTGGGGGCTGAGTCATTCGTGTTTGGGTGTTACTGACATTTGCATGGTAGCTTAGCCCACCCTGTCCTTGTCCCTGCGGCATACCGTACTTCACCATCTTATGTTTCGTGCTTTCTCTGCTGTGTGCTGGTTTGCATGTGAAATGTTATACAAGTACATGTATTTTACTATTTAAATGTTGACTATTATACCTGCATATTAATGCCACTAGGCTAAATGTCATACTAAACACTTCACGCGAAGTAGGCCTAAGCAATAAGCATGTTCAGCATTGCAACACTGTTGTATGGTAAAAACAAGGTCCCTGACTGAGCACGCATTTTATTTATGCATCATTAACAATACTTAATAACACATAATTTACAAAAAAATATAAATAATCATTACTGATTAACATCATGACACTATACAGTGTACATGATAACCAACTGCACTCCACAGTCATAACTTACAGCAGGACTACACCAGCAAGAGAGTTAACTTTAGCATCCAACTCGTCATCTCAGACAGGTGTCACTGTTAGGCAATCATCTGCACAGGCTACTCAAAAGATAAAAATACAAGCAAAATATTTTTTAAACTCCTAAAACAAACAGCTGGTCAGAACTAAAAATACACACACAAAAGACAAGCCATTAAAGCCAAAGCCTAACAGTTCACCTGAAATAACTGCTTATATATGCGTCTTCATACAATAGTGTACAACTGCAGTACATAACACAACATAACATAAAAGTTAGTACATTTCTGACAATCCTCTCTCTTATTCTCCACAATTTACACACAGAAAATTTTACCAAAGTTTGATTAGAATGACACACAAAGAAGCAGAAAACTTGATCTGAACACGCTCACTGACTAGTGTTATGTAATACTGCTCATCTCACATCACACTCATAGTAGCAACTGGTAAAACAGATCACTTTACAATGATGAACAAATAAACAAATATTAAAACATACGAATACATGTGAGAAATATCAGTGAACCATATCACGTCATGGAACATTCAAAAATGTAATGATGATATTTTGTGCAAGCTGCTGTCATGTATGACTACTGTCATTGCACAGACCACAATTATTTTAAAACAACAGTAAATTAAATTCTCGTTATAAATACGCTAAAAACTTAAATAGTTCAAGAATGCAAGACTTACACAAAGTACAAAAATAGCACTGCTGATTATGGTAGTGACATGTAAACCAATAACAGTAATTATAATAATAATAATAATAATAATAATAATAATAATAATGCCAATAATATTCAGGACAGTGTTTATGGTGCAGTTATCATGGCATAGCCCTTGTGAGAACTCAACAAGTCCAGGTGCGATAACATGAAGCTGTGTTCAACCACGTAGTCAACGTCGAGTGTCAGCAGTGGTCTTGTGTGTCACAGTGCATTTGTATGATAGCTTCAGTGACAGTCCACTGTCAGACAGCCAAATTCACTATCACACCAACTGTTGCAAAACTGCACTACTGTCCCTCCGCTTGCTGTTGTAATCTTTTTACGTTGGACCTTAGTGCCAAACAGAACCACTTCCATCTTAGTAGGACCGACAAGCCCAGGGTTTTCTATGAACAGGTGAGAGACATCTTTGAAACACATTCAAGACTGACTAAAAACTCTCATCATCACTTCATAAAATAGCCAGATGATACAGTATCATTCACTTAACCTGCAGAGTATCAGTCACACCTTCAGCCACTGTACAATGAGGCAGGCTGATGTCATGCAGGCCTTGTTATCCTTCAGCACAAAGAATCAGAAGATTCCACACAGACCAAGCCAGTACATTGGGACTCATTCCTTTCTGTTGCACAACGAGGATTTAAGCAAACTATGCCAGCACATAATCTGCGTCAGCCAGAGCAGCCACCACTTTTAACTAAATCGACAAGTATGCCGGCAGACCTGGTAGCAGGGCTTACTGCTAAGCAGATCTTGCATAAAACAGTCTAGTAATGCAAGGAAAAATTAACTGTAGAAAAGGTAGCTTTACATACATGACTACTGTATATCAGGTATCGGGGCCCCTACTATTAAGCAGAACTCGTACAAAAAGTCTAGTAAAGCAACAGTTAATGCACCATATCTATATCAAATGTCATGATTCGGAGATGACTGACTCAATCATCATCCGGCAACAATGGACAGAACAGTGTGCTTCGTAGAAATTTCTGCTTGAGATCAGGCAAGCTCACACATCGTCCAATACCATCCTCATCAGCCCCTGCCTCGTGTTGAGTGATGGTCGACTTTGTCGGCAGAATTTTGGTCGATGACATGAAATTTGAGACGGACATGTTCACTGCACGAATACGACCCCAGACACTTTCACTATTCAGAGGTAGTGTAGCTGCTGAACCATAACAAGCAATGGAAAGCGGTGATGGAAATAACACTGAAATGCACAAACAGATTATGCACATCAGCAACAGGAAACATATGAGACACATAAGATAACACTTTCAGTTGCAACTTATGTACTTAATTACTCAATACTCGAACTTATGTCCAATTATCCGCTGCAAAGATGACATATTCCATGGCACTTCCAACGGTCTTAAAACTCCTCTTAGTCTCAATGCCAATCACTCCTTCACTCCAGGCTTAGATCAATCAATCAATCAGAGATTTTTCACATGGCTAGAATAGCAATAGGCATTTCAAAGTCCACGATAAAAGTTAAAACTAATTCTCGTAGCTCAATTCCTTTCCATCACTGACAGTTGATAACCAACAGACTGACTGCACTAATTGACTTCTTCTATCGTTTTATTGGTTCTTTTTCATCAACTTTCTGTTTTGACTTCATGCAGCACACATTTTGAATTATCATATTACAATGTTTCATATGTGTACTCTACTGATCTGTTATTGATCTGACACAAGAATGCTATCTGAATGATGTTAGGGATTCAGTTTCATGTTAGAGGTCTACTTTTATGTTTTACAACAGCATTTAGTCAAGTAGTTGTTGCTCTCTTCTATCCAAACAGTAACCAGTCTATTCAGGTCAACTCAGCCTGGCCATCCCTCTGTGAACAGGTACAAATGAGCAACAGTGAACCTTGGGAGGTAAAAAGAAACACTGCATGACAACAAATCCCATATCTGCAGTTTTCTGGCAACAATTTGTATCTGGCCGAGAGCTACAGAAACAGAGCCCAGCACAGACCTGCAACCTCTGTATCTTGGGCAGGACGTTTCTTCACCTTTCAACCTTGTGTAAAGCGACCTTAGCCCCCCGGGATATTGTGATTTTGAGATAACAGTAGTATTATTTGCTATTACTGAAGCATACAGACCAGCTGAAGGACCAGAAATCAGGCCGAGATGATAGAGATTGAGTACAGAATGCGCTACAACGGATGATGCAGTGCGTGTAAATCCACCTCCGGCTATGACTGCTATTGGTATACCACATGTGCGCACTCGCTGCACTACAATCTGATCTCGATCAGCAACACCCTGTACAATACACCATATACGATGTTACACCCCGTACATCAATCAGGAGACTACCATTAATAATTATGATAATTTAAAAAAACTACTTTGCAAAGTGGCACAATAGTCATAACTTCAGAGGCGATGGGGCAGTGGGTATGGCGGACAGGTTTAGCTGCATGAAGCTAAGTGTCTGAATAAACATGCGAGTCTTTAGTCTAGATTAAAAAGATGCCAATGACTCAGCAGCTGTCACAATGTTCGACAGAGTTCCAGCATGTACAGTCTGTATATTTCAACTGATTTCACAACCAACCTGTATTTTGTTATATTTACACTGCCTTCTGTATTCTAATGCTGGTTAGTTAGTTGATAGGAAGAGCATCTGGCCTGTAAAAACTTGCCACAACAGTCGCCAAAGGTTGCCGTTGTGACCCAGCCTAACCTGGAGTAACTCGGAAAAAGTAGCTAGGTTAAAAAACCAAAGTAGGAGAAGTGTATTTCACTACATTTGTGCTGATAATGACAAACATTTAAGAGGTGCAGTGTCTACAATCGCTTATACAAAGCAGCGCAGCTATAAAATTAACAGGTGAATTTTTCTGTGCTTTGTTTAAAAACTTTCCGCAAAATTTAACAGTGAAAACTGTTTTGTAGTTAATATTTAATGATTCTACAGCATAAAGCAGTGCTCAGCTATTACAAACATGTACATCAGTTGTACATCACAGCAGTAATGTTAGATTATTATTTTTTTAATTACGTTATTTTACACTCTTTTATTTTACATTGTACACTAACACAAGCTGTAGTGATGGTCATTTTATCATGCAATAAAACAGCAGAATTCTACAAGACCTAACACTCTTCATGTGGTCCAACTAACAGCACCAAAGTACTTAAGGATTTAATAACTCATGCGGAAGTATACAATTATTTCAAAATGACACTGGTGTCATTCTTTACAGACAACTAGTGACTACTTGCACACAGAAACCAATCAGACCTGTGGACTAAGACAGAGACCGCCAGCCTCATCAGTACGAAGCACTGCAGTGCCGGCAATGTAAATGACGAGATCAGGATTGAATTCATCTAGAGATTCATTCAAATGCCTGTTCACACATAAACCAGTGAAGTTCAGTTAATTAAGTGAATCGTGACTTAGTTGAACAATGTAGCCAATAATAATACCTAAATGTTAATGGGCATGGCTGGCATTAACAAGAGACAGCAACTTCTGGTCTTCTCCAACAGATGGGTCACTGACTGCAAAACCCTTGCCGTAGCAGCCTTGTGTGGGAACAGCAAGGTTTGACATAAGTTAACAGATCACAGACGAGACGTACTGGTGTGTAATGCATTAGCAGACACTCATTAACTAAAAAATTTAATGTTCTCATGAAACAATTAAACAATCCAAATACATAATGCTAAAACTAGTAAATAATAAAAACATCAACATTGCCACTATACTACAATCACTGTTGCTACTACAGTGTACAGATGGTGAACATGTGATCAGTACTGATCATGATTTGATGATTGCACAGACAATATTTACCGATGTAACAACTGGAGATATTCGTCATCAGCAGTGCCAGGCTGCAGTTCTATCTTACGACTGATGCCTCCTACATGCATAAACACACATCAGCCTTGCAGCACTAGATCACCATTAATTATTAAACAAACATGCTGTGTGATATAATACAATGTGACACGGTAAAGCAAAAACTATGGTAAAAAAACTAACGTGTATCCATCTAAGAATACAATACAAAACAGCAGCACAAAAAGTAATAAAACAGAAACTGTAGCTAAAACCAATAAGCGTGAATAATATGAAAAGTCCTTCATCGAAGGCTACTCTAAGTAATGGCATTCAACATGATTACAATGTGGGAAAGAGTGAAACATAGCAAGGTGTATCAAGCTTAATACAGATGATTGCCACTGCACTGGTTCAATGGTCATATAGACCAACTTTGCTAGGCAAATATACCACAAACAGAGAATAATACTTGATGGGTCAATGAGAATGGATGAGTTCCTCACCTACATACATAGTTTGACAATGACAAGGAGTTTGACAATGACAGCCACAAATGGCCACATGATGGTAAATTATGGCCATAGCAACAATGACCACAAAAATGATGGCCACATCAATCATGGCCACAAAGCACGACATCATTGCCGTGGCCGTCATTCTCTATCTTGTAGCCATCGTTGTCTACCCTGTGGCCATCATTGTTGTGGCCATCACTGTTTGTGGCCATTGTATAGGCACATATGACACACTGTCATTGTTGTTTCCACAATACAGTAGACAAGCAACTCTAAGGCAACACACTACAGCCCAAGTCTAACTTACTCTTAGCATAGCCATCTTGTGGATATATGCTGCGGTTGTACATGTCAAATATGTATACGGAGTCATCACCGAGAAAGTCGCGTTCAATTCCATTTGCCTGCAACATCAACAGACTGTAATGCCCAAACACGTAACCAGATTTATCCGTTTACTACCACGCATGACCTTATACAGACATTAAACCATACCATTACTTGTTTTTAATTAAATTATTTTGCACCTCTAATAGGTGACTACAGCTGGTCTGATGCTTAAAGAGTGCTGCACATACTTCAAATTTAAGCTACCTAGTGCACTAATTCCCAGCAAAGTTTGAGTAAACTGTAGCACTGTTCCGACTAACTGCACGTGCATTAGTATTTGGCATATGCTACATAACCTTAAAAACTTGTTTTAGTTAAGCTCATATTTGTTCAGGGTTCTGTGTAGCATAGTGTTATATTTCCACTAAATATTTATTTTCTACTACCATCGTATTGGTGTATAAGATTATCATCTAAAGAAAAGATAACGCAGGTCTGATGCTCGATATGAACATTGGGGCCAGGGCTGATCCTGACTTCTAGGCAGTCAGTTATGTAGTCTGTCAAAAACAAGGTGTAGTCTGCAATTACTTTCTGTCAAGCCTAACTTCTAGGCAGTCAGTTATGTAGTCTGTCAAAAACAAGGTGTAGTCTGCAATTACCGTCTGTGAGGCCTGCGGTTACCTTTGCAGCTACAGAGAATCAGCAACATTTGGCAAGTACCAAATTATACTGCTTGGTGACAGAGGCACATGTGTAAACAACTTGCCAATGTCATTACCTGCCAACTAAAGATCTGGGATTCTCAAGCAAGCCTGATGCCACGATCATTATGCAATGAAGCCACATATACAAACACTGTCAGCTGATATTCTCACTAACCACGATGCAAATATTAAACGCTTAATGAAGCAGTGAGTGCACCTGGCTGGCATCCAGGTCAATAATCATGACTTTGTTGATTTCAGGATACTGCTGTCTAACTATCCGAACAGCCAATGTAATGTCTGCATAGGCACAGAAGCCACCGCCTCGGTCTGAACTGCAGTGATGAAAACCACCTCCCAGATTCATCGACCAACCACGTTCCAGTGCCAACAATGCTGCCTGCACATCACATCTTCAATATTTTCTCTGTCAACACGGGCATCCAAACAGCAAGAAATCACACTTAAAATATGACACAACTGCATAGTTTAACATCAGCATGTGAATGCTACTGCCCTCAGTATTGGCATCCGGTGGCACAGTTTTCTCTGTGTCCCAGAGAATATTTACACATAAATATTGTGAGCACTCTATCAAGATGCCCAACTTAACAATCAGAAATCGCAGTCAGTGATTGCTGCTGAAAAAACTCATCTGGCAGAAGAAGGTAACTAACTGACCAATCACAGCAAACTATTTTATCATTTCTATTTCAATACCCAATCACATTACTGCACACCTGGCTCTTCACTTCTATGTACAATCGATGCAGATCAAGAATTGTTAAAATATCATATCATATCATTTCTACTATGACAAAAGCCTGTATATAAAAAATTCAGTTAAGTGAAGTTATGCTGCATCTGAGAAGTATTTGGCTGTGTCTTACCAGTACAGTGCCGCCAGTTTGATATCTGAGTGGTTGTAGAACTTTGCTATTGACTAGGAACTTCGGAATCAGGCCGACAGGTGGCAGCTCTTTCACCCCAGTCAAGTTGGTACCAGTGCCCCACTGTGCAAACAGTTACAATGAAGAAGCAATGCCTGAACAATGCCTGCTTATTCTGCATGCATACCATTGCTAATAGAACATGGCTGTCATTAGCAGATCAAACTGCACTGATAAATATGCACAGTAGTAGTGCAGTATGCAGGTTAGTTGTAGGGTTGACAACTCTCAGATCAGCCTGACCCGGAGACGAGATCGAGACGCCGAAGGCGTCGAGGGGGGATTGGGAGGGAGTGTCCCCCTCCCCAGCTGACTAGGAGGTCTGGGGGAGCGTCGTAACCCGGCCGAAATCGATTTTGGTGCATTTTAACCTTGAAAGAACCCATTTGATGACAAGATATTTGGTATTTAGTGACATTACTTGCGTGCACAGAAAATGACTGAAAAAATTATGAGATATTAGGATTGGAGACAGACAGCAAAGCGAAAAGTGCTGGTCACTGGTGATGATCTAAATTGTCCGATTTGAACGTAGCAGGATATTTTATTATCGTTTTCTTTTGACTTTTGTTTGAAACAACAGATTTTTGCTTCAGTTTATTTAACAACCCAGAGATTGAAGCACTAAACCCGGAGCCCGGAGACCAGAGGTCAAAACCCAGAGACTCTGGGTCAAACCCGGAGGGTTGGCAACCCTAGTTAGTTGGAATATATTCACATAAGTAAATGTGATCAAAACTTATGCTAAAACAAACTGCACAGTCTGGTCTTCACAATGGACAAGTAGACCCATCAATCTCTGAGAATGAGCATAAAAAACAACCGCTACAAGAGGACATCTTATGAACGCTTTGTGAGATTTTATTACTCAAGAAGCAGCAGTATTTGGAAAGATATGGAAACGTGTGAAAAATAAGGTGCAAAGTATGAAAAAGTACAACACCAAGCATCTGAAAACAGTGAAGTTCAGATCTCTGCCCTCTGCCAAAGGCTATGTTTTATTTCACAATGTTAAACTGGAAATCAGACTCATCATCGAAACAGGATGCATCGCAGTCCTGACGTCAAGTGATAATAGCGAAGAAATTCTACTTCACATATCACAAATAGGAGTATAGGACAAACAGAAAAATGTGGTTCAGGATCTGAAACCGGATCACCCAACAATATAGCAGGTTGTTTGTTGTCACAATCTTAAAGTGAATGGTGAGCAATCCTATGCACAGACAGAAAGGCAAAACAATCTCCTTGGCAGAGGTAACAACACTACCGGTAGTAACCACAGAGGCAGCAACTGCCAACAAAACACGTGACAAACAACGAAGATCATGTGACTGGTTCTCCATTACTTCGATTTGTATAACAAATCCACAACAAATCGAAGTAATGGAGTTTGCACTTTAGTGTGCTAAGTATAATTACTCTCTGCAATCTAGTCACTGTAAAGTACTCTATTATTCTATTTCAATAACCAACCACGTTATTGCATGCCTGGCACTTTACTAGATTCTTTATTAATAATCCATGCAGCTCTAGAATTATAAAAAAGCTGTCCAGAGTCTTATATTATTACATTCTGTACATATTTTATATCGCATATTTTATGCAAATACTTATAAATATATTCACATATTTTTACACTTTAGATCAGAATAATAGTGGCCATCTAAGGTTTTTCACTGAAGTCTTCTGATTTGGTGGCCAGTGCTACCACTGTGGCTATAACAGAACAAGAAATAAAGAGCGTGCTACATCGTTTACAGCACAACATGAAGCACTGAAAACAACACTACATGTATCTAACAGTGGAATCAACAGAAAGACACAATCAGCTACTGTGTGTGACATGTGTCATCAATATAGCTTCATGAAAACAGCAGAACCATCATTGAAGGTACTAAGCGAGTCAGCAGGCACGCATGATGCATAATTTGATGCAAAATTATGTCCTGGCACTTATATAACCTTACTTTACCATACCTAACATTTGCAGCCAGCACTGAGGCTGTATGGCCCAAAGTGCATCCCCAATGTCCCTATTAGGTTACCTAAATGGAACCTCTTGTGAACTTTGTAGCTGTATAATTTTCTAAAATGACAATTTTCAACTAATAGAAACAAAATTAAATAATAAGCAGACAACAATTTCTCAAAGAATTTCCAACAGGT
>Ga0056123_1000267_pt1 | contig 10838 bp, 4 predicted proteins | sample WorMetHEROISLAND_3_FD_71122 | JGI IMG/M metagenome (GOLD analysis project Ga0056123, IMG submission 71122) | Marine gutless worms symbiont microbial communities from Max Planck institute for Marine Microbiology, Germany - Olavius sp. 3 HERON ISLAND ...
CTGTGAGTACTAATGTCCGAGTTAAACAGGCACTACCGGCAGACAAGTGTTAGGATTATCATATTGGACTTGGACACCCTTCTAGTCCTTGGACTTCGCGCCATGATAAAGGAAATTTGTCCATTGCCATCATCACCCTGTGACCCCAGAGCCAGTCATCTAGTATTCAGTAGTTATTGGGCTGCTTCACACTTGCAGCAAGTATTCATGGCAAGTTACATGTCTTATCTTAACCATTGCTTATTCATGCTGACTCCAACACGAGTACTCCCGTGCATGTTCATGCAAGTACTTGTGGATACTCGTGATGAAAGTGATTTGCTGATACATTCAGACTTTACTTTTAAAATTTGGCTTTTCATTCAAAAATAGTGTCATAGTTTTTTATTTGTTGATTACCACCAACCAAATATTCCACTCACATGAATGTGAACAGCCACTGGCAGCGAGCATTCATCGAGTAGTCCAGGGGTGGGCAAACTTTTTGCCCCACAAGCTACGTGGAACATCTGCACGTCTGTATCAGGCCGCATTTAATAATAATAATAATAATAATACATTTGTAGAGCGCCATAGTGCCGTAGCTTCAGAGGCGCTGACCAAAAACCACACAAAGATTTGAAAGTAACAGATAAACTGAATGTAATATTGCATCGCTTCACAAGTGTTACTAAACGTCACTCCAACTCTTAGTGAAATTTATGCAATTGCACAGAATCCTGCACAAGTTCAGGATTCAAATTGCTTAATTGTACTTATAAGCTTACTTAACACAGAGTGCAAAGTTGAGTCTGTTAGAAGAGACTTGTTGTTTTTGTTTGACTTATCAGTGTTTGTGCATGAGAAAGTTCGTTGACAAATATAGGTTGAAACAAAGAACACGTTCATTTTTTTCTGGCAAACGTTTTCAAATTATCAAACTACTGTGTATAGAGTAATGCATAGAATTCAGTTAGTTTCACATTCTGAAAACTCCTTCACTCTGCTTGGAGACCAATTAACTCCAACTGAAGTTCTTGGTTCTTCAAATTAAATGAAAAGGGGCACCTCAGAAAATTGAACTGATATTTCGTGGATTTAAACACAAAAATTTAATCACTGTGCAAGAATGCTCATGGGCTGCAATCCGTAGTTTGCCCACCCCTGGTGTTGCCCATAGACTAGTGTTAGCGTGAGGTACAGCATTATCATATTGGACACCCTGTGTAACTTGTAGAACGATGCTGGATCGGTTCGTTATATCGGTGTCATTGCTAACGTCATAGTCTTGCCAGGAAGTAAGTCAAGAACCGACACGTTGAGTTTGTGTTATTGTATGAGGCATTGTAATGCCGTTGTTCACAGCAGTACAATTGACATTTTACATGTGCTGATAGTGTCACCTGTCACGTGTCGGGCGTGTACACAGCGGCACAAGTGACATTTTGTATGTGCTGCTTGTGTTATATCTCACTTGTCGGACGTCACTGTTTCTGTTTGATTATTTGATCACTGATGGCGCTTTATTTGTTAGCGTCTGTGACACCGTGATATTGGACTGTTGCATGTTGTACTAAATGAAGCCGTTGTGATGACCAAGTGCATAACCATATCCGATTGAATGTCGCACAGTCTGCTAGTCATTGGACTCACATCTTTGTTGACGGTGCTGCTCTGTCTTATTGGCTGTCGCATCATAGCGGCATTCAGTTTTGTCAGTTAACGGCAACTTGCTGTCTCATTCCAAGACTTCCGTAACAGTTCTGAGCTGTTTGTTAACCCTTTCGGACTCAACACTACATGATGTTATTGATGGTGTTGGGTACATCGGTATGCCAGTGGATAATCACAACCTAACCATCGGACATCATGATCCAGCTACATCCACTTGAAGTGCTTCCTCGTGCAACAAACTGTGAATTCTCGGATTCTTGTCACAGCAGCGGACTTCAACAAACTTTTGATGTAGTTAAGTGGAGGGACTTGATGACACTAGTACTGATATTTGCCAGTTTAAGACTCAGCTGAGTGTAAGCTTCTCTAATGGACATAAGATAGGTATGATAACTCGCTACATAGCAGCGACATAAGATAGATATGATGCTGAATGGATCCAGAAGTAACAGTAAAGGAAACAACGGGAACAAAGGAAACAACAAAAACTATTTACAAAATAACCCTTAAATTTGCTCCCAGTGGTGCTGTAACAAATACCATCTGTGCAGTATTTAAATACTTTACTACTAAATACTCCAGAAAAAGTGGTATTTAAATCATACTTAAATAGCTAAATACCAACTTATTTAATATTTGGGTTGTTATGCTAGCTATGGTTCTTGTACTAAATAGATCATTTTGAGACAACTAGGAAACACAGGAAAACCAAATGAGGTCAGTGTTATGTACAACACTGTTACTACACTTCAGTTATCACTGCCGGATTTTGTTAACTTAAAACTAACAATTTTTGAAACAATCTGACAGTCAGTTGCATTTCTTACTGAGAATAGGTCAACTGCATTAAAACATTGTTCTGCTGGGAACTTGATGGCAATGTAGTGTTATCTTAGTGTCGTGTTGAATTTTTTTTGAGTAAAGCTTGCTGCATAACCACAACACAAGACAGAGGTGATGCTGATTGGATCCAGAAGTAACTAAAGGAAACAAGAATTTACAAAATCACTTTTAAAGTATCTTTCGCAGAGCCACAGCATAAACGTCTGTGCATTAGAAATTTATTGTTTTCTCTGGCTGACAATAGTCTGCTCCACATACCTGGCTTCTCAGTCAAAAATGGGATGGAAACAGTCTTCATGTGTGTGACAGTTACAAAAATAGTTGCTTGATAACACTTTGATTGATCTCTGTCTTTATCACTCAGATGTTATTAAGTACTTGTACAATACTGTCAGTGATGTCAGAGAAGTTGTTAGAGCCAACACACATATCTAGACTATTTCATTCCAGTATACATTATCTTAAAGATCTGCCTATACACTGGGTACTGCCAAATTTTTATTAACCAGAAGTAAACGACTAAGTAAGCAAACAAAAGCATTTTGATAATAAAAGGTGTAGTGTGGTAAGTATTTAAAATTAATTATGCTCAATTATGCTGTAAAGTAGTACTCAAATTCCAGTCAAGTTGGTATTTAGATATTTTTTAAATGCTGCTGTGGAGTATTTAAATAGTATTTAAATGTGTAATTATTTTAATGTGATACAACACTGGCTCTCGGTTATGCTTACACATACCCCATGAAATACTACAATTAAGTGTATCATCTGTATGCATTAATTACATCAAATTCGCACAAATATATCAAATTTGCCACTCATTTTGCTCTAACACAGCACCACTTGACATCTCTGTCTGTGATGCAAAGTTTTGACACATTTCACAGCACTGTCTGTCTCAGACTGTCTGGAGTTTAATTAGAGCAGCATAACTGACAGCTGCTGGCAGATTGTATGAACACCATTCAGTGTTTTAAGTGACAGAATGTCACTGATGGTCAAACCATTTATGATGAATATCAGCAGTGTCTTCTTTGACACTCAGTTGACCAGGGAAACATTCTGTTTGTAAGTCATCTTTTCACCATGGTCTGCTAACTAACTGTCTGGGTGGTGGCTAGGCTTGGTCTTGATCAATAAGGTGCATTAAACCTGGTTATTATTGAGATTGGTAACTGTCTCCTTCTCCCTTTATTACTGCTACCCAAACTATCTAGGTCTTCTATCCATCTGTGGGTTGGTACAATGAGTTCTAATGATGATTGTGGCTGCTTTGCTTTCTCAGGCTGTACTGACTTAGTGCTGTAGTCAGTTAAGGCACTGGGTATTGATTGGGTTTAATCTTCCGTTGATAAAAGTGCCAGATAATTGAGTGGACCTTGCTCTCTGTGTGGAAGTTTTCTGCTCAGACACCCTGGTGAAAAACAGTCCAAATAAGATGCAGCCATTTCCCACAAATCATCATTTTTGTCATTGATTTGAGGCTTTTTCTGAGCAGCCATTTTTGTCATTCTGAGTTTGTTCCTAGGTTATCCCGCAATTCATGCAGGGTTAGATTTATTCTGAGGATAACCCAAGATTTCAATATTTGGTTTTGATAAAATGCTGGTGTTTCTTATTCCAGGGATAACTCTAGTTTCTCGGGTTATCTAAGAATTCATAAAACCAGGCATTAGTAAATGGAATGAATGGCAGATATGCTGTTTTCGTGTGTCTGTGCACAGCAGACCTGTGCACAGCAGACACAGCAGTCTGTGCAATCATACCAGTGGACAACACACTAACAGCTCCTAAATGCCCCCTTTTTGAAAAGGGAGCATGGCCAGCATCACGTGACCCCTAAATTTTTGGGTGTTAAATGCTAATAGCTCCCAAAATGGTTAAATCTACGGACTTCACATTTGGCAGGCATGTTTCCAGGGACAGTCTGAACATGACCCCTTAAGAATTTTTCGAAAATGGGCATTGCTGGTGTCATGAACCTGTAAATTTTAGGGAATTAAATGCTGTTACCTCCACTATGGACTTCGGCAGGCATGTGTGGACTGTCCCTGGAACTTGGTCCCTAATTTTTGGGCATTAAATGCTTATAGCACCAAAACAGTTGAAGCTGTGAACTTCAAATTTGGGATGCATATTCGCAGTGACAGTCTGGTCAATGTGGTCATGACCTCTGAAAAATTTTTCAAAACTGTTCTTGCCAGGGTCACGTGACACCTAAATTTTTGGTTGTTAAGTGCTAATAGCTCCAAAACGGTTAAAGCTACAGAGTTCAAATTTGGCATGCATGTTCCCAGGGACAGTCTGGACATGACCTCTTAAAAATTAGAACACTGTTACGAAAATGTGTTTAAATTAAATTGTGTAAAAATTCTATTGGCACTCTCACAAGTGCCTTCTGGCTGTTCTTTCATCCATTAAATCCACCTAGAACTTATGACAGTAATGCATGCAACTGAAAGTGATATTCTATTTAGTGTACTGAGAAAGAGTTCAGTAACTTCAGTCACACATAGTTAACGATTTACATCGACAGCTTGAGTATTCAAATTTGTGGTCAGGATTTGTATTTCGTTCTGTGTTCATTTTGTGAAATCTCATGCTTGGCAAGAATGGTTATCAGATAGCTTATGTTTAGCTAATGTTTTAATATTTTAATACAACAGATTTAACCCAGATTTAATGGTTCTTTGGACACATATACACACCATTTTAATGGCTATTTTTAGGTAGACTGGGGTCAGCCTGTTTCCCCTTGATTTTCAGTCTCCAATGATCCCTATCCTGAGCATCCTCATGGGACAGGTCAAAACTCTCCATATCCCCTTTGACACGATCCCTCCAAGTCTTCTTCACACCTTCCCTCTGCCGGGTGCCCTCAGTCTCCATCTTCATACATCACTTGAGTTAGTCTGCATCACCTTCACATTCAATATGTCCAAACTACTGTAATCTACTCTTCTTAATTGACAAGCTGACTGCATCCAGTCACAATAATTGCCTAACCTCTGTATTTTTCTTGTTGTCCTTAAACATAAAGCCATACATCGATCTAAACACACTCCTCTCATTCCTATCCAACTTTGCTTCATGCTCCACCTTCACTGGCCAAGTCTCACAACTGTAAACAGTAAAACTGCAAAGAGAAGTGGAAGTACCGCGAGATGCACTATAGTGCATAGCGCGGTATTGCGATTGCATGATGTCCATCTGTCTGTAACGTTCGTGGATCAGGACCACCTTGGTTGGAAATCTTGGAAACTAATTGCTCTGACAATTAGCCCAACACCTTCGCTCTTCGTAGCCCAAAAGCCATCCACTCAGTACCAGGGGAACATGTGGAAATTTTTGGGAGACAGAGGTGGGGTGGGAAAAAGTGGCGTGCTGGAGCACAAAAGTGGCATGGGCATATCCAGGGACTGACCAAATTTTTTAAGTACCCCCTATTATCTCAGGAACTGGTAAAGCTACAGACTTCAGATTTGGCTGGTACATTCACAGGGTCCATCCGAACAATAGCCCCTCAAAAATTTCGGCGAAAAGGGAGTGTGGGCATATCCAGGGAATGCCCAAAGTTTTTAAGTTCCCCCTATTATCTCAGGAACGGGTAAAGCTACGAACTTCAAATTTTGTATGCACATTCATAGGATCGATCTGAACAAAAGTCCATTAAAAATTTCGGGAAGAATAGCCGAGGGCATACTCAGGGACTCAAAAATTTTCAGGGCACTCACATATAGGGCGCATCGCGCGGTCATCTTTGTGGTAGCTCAGCTTTCTTGTTATTAATAGTGTTTATTTAATGGTGTTCATACAATCTGCTGTAAACATAATCTGTGGCATACATACATCTCAGTGATGCTGTCAGCTGCAAGTCATCACTGGTCCAGTCTGGTGGAATGCTTTAAAGTCATCTGACCTTTCTTTCAAGTGCTTAGGGCAACAGTTGAAAACATTTTTATTGTGTAAATATTGACACCAGTGCACTACTGTAGCGCATTAGAGACATAGGTGATGCAAATGCATGTTAGTTACTTACTTACTGTACTCAGCATATTAGCATCATTATAGCTCTATAACAGCAAGACTGTACTGTAATTTACTGCTTGATAGTATCGTAGTTATGTTTCTGATACATTAACAGTGACAAGTGTTTCTGAAACAATAGTGTGTTTGTTTACTTTATTGGGTCATCTTTTCTGAGATGAGCTAGCAAAACTGGTCTCAGATCTACATTTGTCCCTCCACACATCTCTGTGTCTATAACTGTAGAATGGGTTTATTTTTTAATGTAGTAAGACTTTTAATATTGAGAAGCGAGAATGCAACATGGTACAGTACAATGCAATAAAAACATTTGAATCATGCACAGTGGTTGACTCTTGAGTCAATCTGAGGTGCGGGCAGTCGCCAGATGGGCAGAAATGGTAGGCATATAGAATGGACCAGACTAGCAGATGCAGTCTCACTATTGTTTGACCCATATAGAATATATGAATGGATTGGTGTCTGATATTGCAGGAAGCAACATTTTTATTTTTATTTAGCTTAGTCAATAGTAGGGAATGCGTAGAGTTCAACCATAACCTTCTGCCATTGCGATTATTTTCTGCCAGAATCGTCTGTTTTGCACCAGCTCCTGGGCCTCAGATGTGTATGATATCTGGGAAATTTGTCTCAGTAGCTCATCTAGCTCTTAACCCGTTAATGCCCATTTTTTATTTTTGTACTTTAAACATATTAATGTTGATGTGCCAGAGGAAGGAAATTAACCTTAGTTTATGTGAAGTTGCTTAACTTTTATGACAGCAGTTACTTCAAGTCATGTTCCACTTGTGGAACACTTGGAGTATGCAATACATGTTTGGCCTTGCTCGCAATTCCAGTGCTAACATTTACCCAACATGACCAAGAATGAATTATAAAAACTACAGCAACCAGTGAGTCATCAGACATTAATACTTTGCAAAGCAATCACAAAACTGCTACTGTAGTGGTGCAATGCAGTCTTGGTCCACTGACTTCCACAGCAGTAGAGTTTGTACGTGGAGCTGTCTTGGTTGTTACGAAAAACCATAAAGCAATGTCATGCAAGTTTATTCCACATTTACCACAGCCATGCTTTGTGTTCTTCTGGCAAATCCTGCAGCGGTTCTGCTTTGTGGGCAGAGATGTTAGGCATATAGAATAGACCAGACTGGCAGACACACTCTCGCCATTGTTTGCTGTGTATGAATGGACTGGTGTCTGATACTGTCTATCAACATTTTTATTTTTGATTTAGCTTACTGAATAGTAGGGGATGCATAGCGTTCAGCCGCTGCATTGTGCCATTGCAATTATTGTCCACCAGAATCATCCGTTTTTCACCAGCTCCAGAGCCTGAGCTGCGAATGGTATCTGGGAAATTTGTCTCAGTAGCTGTTAAGGAAGTTTCTTAAATGACCATTGACCACACATGTACACACTTGGGGCAGTGACTGTGCATGGCTTTTGTATTTTAGCCATGAATGGCAATATGTTCAACGAAGTTTGTTGATAACTTTTCATAACAGGATCTACAGATGTACATAGCACTGTGGCATGAGCCAAGCAGTGTGCAGCTTGCTAAGCTCAACATTAAATACATAGTCGAGGCACTCAGTAGTTAGCCTCACTTCCCTAGAATCCCTAGGACGACTGACCCCTCTACACAATACGAGCCAAATGCCCCCTGCTCTTGCAATTGAAACGTGTAATTCCAGCTGCTCTCTAAAAACTCGCACCTCGCGGGTGTATGCCCCCATAGTCGGAGCAGTTTGAAGTTCGCAATAACTGTTGATTGTTTGTATGACGCATCCCGTTATTCGATGTTACACTCCACGTTGGTCGTCGATGCACTGATGTCGGGGGAGCAAACGTTGAGGGTTGTTACTCCCGTCGTGCTTCCTCAGAGAATGTGACACGCAATGGACTTGCCCATCGTTGATGTGGTGGCGTTCCCAATCTTCCAACCATGCCGACCGTACTCGCCATCAGCATCGCCAGCTATGGGGTACTGGGGCAGATGCCCCTCCTCGACTTACAACTGTTTATTTTCTTCTGGTCACTTCAGAGCCGCATGAACTCTGACAGTGGACTCTATTTGGTTGCCTATCCAGAAATATTATAGCCTACAGGCCTATGTGCAGATCACAGGACAACTGTAGCAAGACTGTTGGTGGTGTAATGGTGCTGTAACGGTGGTCAGATCACTGGGCAACTATGGCTTATTGCATAAATTTCATAACATTTCTGTGTGTCACCCTGTCACCCTTAAATTATTTTCTCTTAGTTCCGTGCCCCTCCTTGCACCAAATCCTGACGATGCCACTGGTACTCGCTGACAGCTGAGTAGTGAATCGTCAGAGTTCTGCCATGTTTTGTTCTGCTGCCTGACAATTGCCAGCACGCTCTGCCACCACTGTTTCAAATGGGGCATCAGAAATGATGGATGCGGCGGCATAATGCCTGGTAAAGGTAAAGCATTATTAAAATACGTTTCACTTAGACACTCTTGGAGTGTGCGTCCTAACGAGTTTTGACTGTTGTGACACTTCCGATAAGAATGAGGTGTTGTGCAGATTCATAATATGCATGTCGAATTGTTTCTTCTCGTACTACTACTGCTAGTACAGCACATAATTCTGTGCTGTCTAGTAAAGCAGTATGCTATGCACCAAACAGATGCATACACAGCCTGCATATCTTTTCACTTGACCAAGCCTTACACAGTGCTGCGATGTTAGATTGTGACCTAGAAGTCCTATGGGCAAATGTGCATGGTACTCGTCTAAGGGCGACGTAGAATTTAGACAATGTCTGCTTATGTAAGTAGAGAAAACAACCCATTGAATGCGGTACACAGTTGACAGTGCAGCCAAAGTCAAATGATCACCAAATGTTCCTGTCTTCTTCATGTCCAGAAGATACGTTTGCAAACAAAGATCACATTCGTCGAATGACGGTGTGCAAGTGCACAAGACTGAGTTGATGCTGATAGCCTCTGTTGGAGGATATCCATTCTGTCACTGCTGCCAACATATGTCAGCTGTCACTGACAGTCCACTCACAATGTAAAGCTGATAAGCTGCAGCAGCGAATTGGTAGTTTCTGTCCATTTTAGGGTTAAGAAGAATTGGCAAACAATGTGGTCAGAAGACTGACATGGTGCCATCATCACTCTTGGTAACCATTGACATCAGTTTTTCTGCAACATCACACAACTTCTGTTAACATTTTCCACAAATGTGACCAATGACGCAGCCAATTCACTCAGTGGGCATTAAAAACAACGATTCAGCACACATTACAAGAAACATCAAAATTTCATTACTTCTTGTGTCTGTAGCCTTTGACTTAGCATGCCGAAACATGGACATTTGTACAGTTTGTTACCGCGCGATGCTACGCAGAATGCGGTTATGCCACAGTAAGTCGTCCGTCCGTGACGTTGAGGTATGTTTTTCACACAGGTTGGCATACTTCGAAAATAATTTCACAGCCGAATAGCTTAAGGCCTCTGCTCGGGCTGACCCCAACATGGGAGATCTGGTGCAATGGGAACACCCCCAAAATTAGGGTTGAATTGAGGTGGGGTCACTCAGGAGCAGAAAAATCTGCAATATCTCCGAAACGGTGCAAGATAGGACCAAGGTTGCTATTACGGACTAATAGGAAGTCATATATGCGCTTTCAATTGGTACCAAAATCAACGACCTTGGGTGACCTTGAACTTCAAATTTGGCTGGTACATTCACATGGTCCATCCGAACAAAAGCCCATTAAAAATTTTGGAGAAATGTGAGCGTGGGCGTATCCAGGGGCTGCCCAAAGTTTTTAGGTACCCGCTATTATCTCAGGAATGGGTAAAGCTACGGACTTCAAATTTGGCCGTTAAATTCACAGGGTCCATCCGAACAAAAGCGCATTAAAAATTGTGGAGAAAAATGAGCATGGGCATATCTAGGGACTGCCCAAAGATTTTAAGTACCCACTATTCAAACGACAGCGGGGTTGTCGAAGAGCATAATTTTCGACGTTTTTTACTGGCTATATGTTCGGAAACTTTACAGTATATCTACATGTAGGATAAGTATACAGTCCCTTGACTGTTTTTCGATGATCTCCAAATGAATGACCCCGAATAGCTGTTTCACATTAAATGCTTGTTTCCCTGTCTGTGTCAAATAATTCAGCTTGTTGCTTATTTAACACGTGCATTGAGGCGTAGCGCGTTATTGTCCCATGATTCAATTGTCGCTTGGTGACCTGACTATCAGGGGCGGCGCCAGGTTTTTAGAGCTGGGGGGGTCCAGATCGAG
>Ga0056123_1000268_pt1 | contig 10833 bp, 9 predicted proteins | sample WorMetHEROISLAND_3_FD_71122 | JGI IMG/M metagenome (GOLD analysis project Ga0056123, IMG submission 71122) | Marine gutless worms symbiont microbial communities from Max Planck institute for Marine Microbiology, Germany - Olavius sp. 3 HERON ISLAND ...
ATCCATGGTCAGTAGATACTGACCATGGGGCACCTGACTGACAATAAACCGAGCCACGGTGGAGAAGTCGAGAGGAAATGTTCTGAACAAGCGTTGAATACGTTTATACTTCGAGTCTTTCAAGGCGCTACCGGGAAGAGCGGTGGCTAATTGCATGAAATTGATGGTTCTGACCTTGATCAAAGCGATAATCGGACCGGACAGGCATTGGGTTCCAGCCAAGTTCCAACCGAAGTAGCCAGGCAACAGAGGCACAAGAGCGGTGACATTCTGATCCATCGTTGGAGCTCTCCGAAAAAATTTATCTATTGATTAAAGGGTTATGCCAAAATTTGGCAAGGGTGTCTGGAACGCCTAGCTCAACTGTAACAAAAATACTTATTCTAAATCAATATATTGCGGTTTTTTGTCCTGTACTATGCTTCGAGATACAGGAGTTCAAATACCTATTCCGCGACCTTGATGCCTAGATTCGTAATCGGATGAGGTTGAGGCAACTGAAGCAATGGAAGAAGCCCCGAAAGTTCCAACGGATCATGATCAAGGCCGGATTCGACCCTCATGAGGCGCACTGCGTATGGTTCAAGATGAACCGCTGGAAGTCGGTGAGGCGACGACCGGTACGGTTTACGCTGAACCTGGAATGGTTCAGAGCGAGGGGTTTAGTGTTCCGGCACGACTTTACGATCGCTTTCTCTCGGGCCTGAAGGGCTCGGCTACTGATCGAAGAGCGGTATACCTGGCCGGTACGTACCGTTCTGTAGGGAAGGGGTAGCCTTCGGGCTACCTCCTACCGGATTGCTGACGAGTCGGCTTGGTGGAGTCGAGTGTGTGCTAAAGCGATTTCTGTCAAATGAAATACTGTCTTGCTGGTCTTTGCGTCCGTCTTCCGTGTTGCGGCAACCGTTACATAGCCTTGAATACAAACGAAAATCCGGACCAATCCGGTACATCATTTCCCGGCAATCGCCGGTTCTCAAGGGCATCTTGAGCAATTCGAGGGGGTCCGTATGAGGCAGGAATGTCCTGCCGGCCTCAAGTACATAGGTGTTTGAAGGCTCGGCGCAAAGCGGGAGCCACGTTTTCGTCTCGAGATCTGAAGATTTCGTGGCCGGAATTTATCAAGGTTCCCTTCGGGACACCCTTGATCTCTAAGGAGAATCCGACTTGAAATTGAACGTCGATACGTTCCGTTCCTGGGAGAACAAATGTGTCACCCTGCTCGGTATGTCCGGGGTGGGGAAGACCTATCTCTCGACCCGGCTGCAACGTCAGGATTGGTTCCACTACTCGGGCGACTACCGCATCGGTACCCGTTACCTGGACGAGCCGATCCTGGATCTGGTCAAGAGTCAGGCAATGCAGGTGCCTTTTCTCAGGGACTTGTTGCGGCGCGATTGGATTTTCATGCGCAACAATATCAAGGTGGATGACCTGGGACCGGTATCCAGCTTCATCGGCAAGCCCGGGAATCCGGAGCGCGGCGGGCTTCCCCTCGCCGAGTTCAACCGCCGCCAGGCCCTCTACCGGGATGCGGAGATCCGAGCCATGCAAGACCTTCCCGAGTTTGTGTCCCGGGCGCAGGAGGTCTACGGTTACCGCAATCTGGTCAATGATGTGGGCGGTAGTTTGTGCGAGTTGGAGGCGCCGGATGTCATCGACCTGCTCGCCCACCATAGCCTGATTCTCTACATCCGGGTTCCGGAGCAGGACGAGGGCCTGCTCATCGAACGTGCCCAGTCCGATCCCAAGCCCCTGTATTATCGACCGGAGTTCCTGGGTATCGCGATCCGGGATTATCTGCGCCAGTACCACCTGGAATTCGTGGCCGAGATCGATCCCGATGACTTCACGCGCTGGGTCTTTCCCCGTTTGTTCCGGGCGCGGATTCCCAGATACGAGGCCATCGCCCGTCCCTACGGTTACACGGTCGATTCCGCGGAGGTAGCACAGGTGCGCGATGAGCATGATTTCTTGAGTCTGCTCGAGCAGGTCATTGCCCAGCAGGGGACTTGAGATGCCGATCGTCGCCCATACCGACCTCCCCACTTTCGAGGATCTGCGCCGCGAAGGTCAGACCGTCCTGGAGCTGGACCGGGCCCGGATCCAGGACATCCGTGAGCTACATATCGGACTCTTGAATATGATGCCGGATGCGGCTCTGGCGGCCACGGAGCGGCAGTTTCTGCGGCTCATCAACGGCAGCAATCGGATCGCCCAGTTCTATGTCCACCCCTTCACCCTCGGTGAGCTGCAGCGGTCTCCCGAGGCCCGGGCGCGTATCGACCGCTATTACCAGGACTTTGATCGTATCCGCGCCGAGGGACTGGATGCCCTCATCATCACCGGGGCCAATGTGAGCCACCCCAATCTCGCGGATGAGCCCTTTTGGGGTCCCCTGATCGAGGTCATTGACTGGGCCCTGGGGCATGTCACCTCTACCCTTTGCTCCTGTCTCGCCACCCATGCTGTGCTGCAATTCCGTTACGGTCAGCCCCGCCGTCCCTTGCCCGACAAGCGCTGGGGGGTCTATCCACACCGAGTGGTCGATCGACGACACCCGCTGGTCAGCGATGTCAACACCCTGTTTGGTGTTCCCCATTCGCGCTACAACGAGATCGACCGTGCCCAGTTCGATGCCGCGGGGCTACGGGTCCTGGTGGAGAGCCCCGAGGCCGGCGTCCATCTGGCGGTGAGTGAGGACGGCTTCCGCATCGTATTCTTCCAGGGTCACCCAGAGTACGATACCATCTCTCTGCTCAAGGAATACAAGCGCGAGGTCGATCGCTTCGCCGCCGGGCAGTGGGACCGTTATCCCCCCTTCCCGGAGCACTATATCGGTCTTAGGGACCAGGCTATCCTCGACGAACATCGGGAGCGGGTCTGTGCGGCCCGTGACAAGGGTCGCGAGCTGCCACCGTTTCCGGAAACGCATATCGTCCCCGGCCTCGACAACACCTGGCACGATACGGCTGCGGGCGTGGTCGGCAATTGGATGGGTAAGATCTATCAGGTTACCAACAACGACCGTAGCCTGGCCTTCATGGAAGGGGTGGATCCCCGGGATCCGCTCGACTTGGGTCGGTAAGCGAGCCCGCCGGTGACGCCGTTGTCCTCCGGTCCTGAGCCGTGCAACTGCAATGGGTGCGGCTTTTCTGAAACGACGCGGAGAAACCTGGGGACAAAGGCTCGGCCGACCATAGGATGAGTTGTGCTCACCACTGGGCTTACTCGATATCTTCTTTTTTTGCCGCAAATGAACGCAAATGGGCATATGTTATAACTCTGTTGTTTCCGGGTATGCCTAATGTGGGGGAATCTCTCTATCGAATTCTGGAAATAACAAAGTCGGGAGAAGCTCTGGTTTTCCTAGTCTCATGCCACGGCGCTACGACGCAACGGGTTATACCCGTCGCGCATGGGTTTTGCGGAAAGCGAGGTGCCTTTATCGTGCCCGAGAGCCAGGCGCGACGAGGAGGAATAGCCAGACCCTATTGCGACGAGCCGCAACGCCGCTATCGGGTGCGAGAGATGGGCACATCGCGGCGGAAAATCACATGTGTGACGGGTATAAAGGTACGGCCTTGACGTGGCGTCGTTGCGGCGTTGCGTGAGCTGTTCTTCTCTTGAATAGATTTGCGTTCATTGGCGTTTATTTGCGGCTGAATTTTCTCCCCGCAGCCCTTACTCGATATTTTCCGGTGGGCGCAGACCATCCTGTGAATCCCCGCCGGTGTGGTCAACCTGGCCACGGAGCTTTTCGATTCCACGGGGCGGCGTGGATCCCTGCGTCTCAGAGTGGGGCGGCGTGATAGGGCGCGGTGCGCAAGCTCCACAAGGTGTCCAAAACCGGCCTCGACTCTCGGGTTTTGGACGTCTGGTGTCGTTTCAAAAGAGTTGCACCCAATTGCAATCGTGCACCAAGCATGCTAGCTTGCCGCGCCTTCCTTATCTTAATATACATACCTGACTTGAGAGCTGGCGGGGTGTCCCGGACCCGCAGGGGTACCTGGAGTTTTCCGAGGTGCGCTGAATCGAGTTGGCCATTGAGTGGGGCGAGAAGAGTGCCATGAAAGTGAACATCCATCCGGAGTACGGTGATATCAAGGTCATATGCAGCTGCGGCAGCGCATTTACCACCCGCTCCACTCTGAGCAAGAATATCCATATCGAGGTCTGCTCTGCTTGCCACCCCTTCTATACCGGCAAGCAGAAGATCGTGGATACTGCCGGGCGCGTTGACAAATTCCGCCGTAAATACAGGCGCTGAGTACCGGGGGGACCGGGGTCTTTCAAGGAGTTCTTGAAAAATTCAAGCCCCTGTAGGTTGAGATGAGGCCGCCGTGACAGCGGCGATAGCTCCGATATCCTTCCACCCTGTCGGGGCTCGTCCCCCGCCCCGACTACCGAATTCGCCACCAAGGTGCCGGCCTCCGATGATGCCCCTGTCCCTTCGGGAGCGGGGATGGGGAGTGGGAGATCAGGGGCCCTCGATGAGACGGGCAACCTCGGCGGCTCCGACTCCTCGCTCCGGGCGTCCGCTGACCGCGTCCAGCGGCGGATTACGCTGTGCCCATAGGGGCAACACCACCAGCGCGAAGGTCGTTTCTCCGGCATAGAAGGCAAACACCGAATGGGTACGGCGTAGACCGCCCCCGTACCGAAAGACCTCATCGTGTTCCTGCCAGGGAACACTCTGGTCGAAAAGCGCTAGCACCACGTCTTCCGGGTTGTCCGCGAACAGGTGTAGCCGTACCCCCTGAGCCGGGCTTGCGCTCCCGGTCAACACGGGGCCCACCAACCTGGGCGCAAAAGCGGCGAAGGTTTCCAGGGCCATCAGGGCCTGTCGGCGCAAGCTTTTGATCTCATCCGCCCGGCGTTCACCCTGAAACAAACGCTGTTGCTCCAACAGCGCCGCCTGAATCTCCTCGTTCTTGGGCCAAAGGCGTTTGTCGTCGATACCGGCCCGTGCGGCCGCCTTGCGCCGCGCCCGTCCGAGCTCCCGCTCACCCTGATCCACCAGGATACGAGCCGCCTCGTAGGCCAATCGTTGGCGCTGTATCTGCGATCGGTTGCGCAGTCCCATCATAATACTCGTCATATGTGGATTTTCCGCTGCGATGCCCGTCTCTCGCACCCGATAGCGGTGTTGCGACTCGTCGCTATAGGAGCCTGGCTATCCCTCCTCGTCGCGCCTGGCTCGCGGGCACGATAAAGGTCCCCTCCGCTTGCCGCAGAACTGAAACGTTCGTGATCCCTACCCGATAGCGGTAGGATACCGTCGTTAGGACCCTGTGCTTTCTCAAAAGGAGATTGAAAAATTCTGTCTCCGGGATTCTTCGAGTCGCGAAGCAAAAACGCGGCTCTCGCTTTGCTCCTGTATCTTCGAATACTTGCGTGCTCGAAGACAGGCCGGGCATCCTTGTCCCGCACGGGTACCCTGAAAAATCCAAGATCCCCGAAAAAAACCGCATCGCTCGTGACGAACCGGTATGAACATCCGGGTGTAATGCCATGGCCGATTATAAAAATACCCTGAATCTCCCCAAAACCGCCTTCCCCATGAAGGCCAACCTCACCCGGCGCGAGGCCGACCTGCTCGAACGTTGGGAAACCATGGGCCTGTATGGCAGGATCCGCAAAGTCGCGGCCGGCCGGAAGACCTTCATTCTCCACGACGGCCCGCCCTACGCCAACGGCGAGATCCACATCGGCCACGCCGTCAACAAGATACTGAAAGACATCATCGTCAAGTCCCGCACCCTGGACGGTCTGGACGCACCCTATGTCCCCGGCTGGGACTGCCACGGACTGCCCATCGAATTGGAGGTGGAGAAAAAACGGGGCAAGCCCGGCGTCAAGATCGGTGCGGCCGAATTCCGCCAGGCCTGCCGCGATTATGCCTGGCGGCAGGTGGACAACCAGCGTAAGGACTTCAAGCGTTTGGGCGTGCTCGGAGATTGGGAGAACCCTTATCTCACCATGGACTTCGGCTTCGAGGCCGAGAGTCTCCGTGCCCTGGGCCACATCATCACCAACGGCCATATCCAAAAGGGCTATAAGCCGGTGCATTGGTGTATCGACTGTCGCTCCGCCTTGGCAGAGGCGGAGGTGGAGTACGCCGATCGGGAATCCGGAGCCATCGATGTGCGCTTTCGGGTCCGGTACGTAGACGCTGTGCTGAACGCCTGCCATCCGCGACCCGAGGCTCTCGGAGATGGCCCCCTATCGGTCGTCATCTGGACCACCACCCCCTGGACCTTGCCCGCCAACCGGGCCGTCGCCCTGGATCCCGAGCTGATCTACGTCTTGGTCCAAGTCGAAGAGGGGGCCGAGCGCGAGCGCCTGATCCTGGCCGAGGGCCTATTGCCGGCTACCATGGACCGCTATGGTATCCGGAGCTACCGGGTCATCGGCCGGAGTCACGGCGCCGCCTTCGAGGGAATCGAGCTCCGACACCCCTTCTACGACCGCATTGTACCCGTGATTCTTGGCGAACATGTGACACTGGACGCCGGCACCGGCGCTGTCCATATTGCCCCCGGCCATGGCCTAGAGGACTATCTGGTCGGTCGACGCTACGGCCTGGCGGTGGACAATCCGGTGGGGGGCGACGGCCGCTTCCTGCCGGATACACCCCTCTTTTCCGGGGTCCGGGTTTTTGCTGCCAACCAACAGGTCATCGATACCCTCCAAGACCGAGGCACCCTACTGCACCAAGCCCGAATCGGTCACAGCTATCCCCACTGCTGGCGCCACAAATCCCCCGTCATCTTCCGTGCCACTCCCCAGTGGTTCATCGCCATGGACCAGGAAGGGCTACGCACCGCTGCCCTGCGCGAGATCGCCAGCGTGCACTGGATGCCGGATTGGGGCCAGTCCCGAATTGAGGGTATGATGCGCAATCGGCCCGACTGGTGCATCTCCCGTCAACGGACCTGGGGTCTGCCCATACCCTTGTTGGTCCATAAAGAGAGCGGCGAGCCGCACCCGGACACCCCGGACCTCATCGAACAGGTCGCAAGACGGGTCGAAGGGAAGGGAATCGATGCCTGGTTCGAGCTGGAGCCCGAAGACCTGCTCGGCGCGGAGGAGGGTGCCCGCTACGAGAAAGTCCCGGACACTCTGGATGTGTGGTTCGACTCCGGCGTCACCCACGCCTGCGTCTTGGAGCCGCGCGCGGACCTGAGTGCGCCGGCGGACCTGTATGTGGAAGGCTCCGACCAGCACCGTGGCTGGTTCCAGTCCTCCCTGCTCACCAGCGTCGCCCTATACGACCGGGCACCCTATGCCCAAGTCCTCACCCACGGCTTCACGGTCGACGCCAAGGGCGAAAAGATGTCCAAATCCAAGGGCAACATCGTACGGCCCCAGGACGTGATGAAGACCTTCGGGGCCGATATCATCCGCCTCTGGGTGGCGGCGACCGACTACCGGAGCGAGATGGGCGTCTCGGATGAGATCCTCAAGCGTACCGCCGACGCCTACCGCCGCATCCGCAACACCGTCCGATTTCTGCTGGCCAACCTCGATGGTTTCGACCCCACCGCCAATCTAGTCCCGGCCTCCGACATGATCGCCCTCGACCGCTGGGCGGTAGACCGGGGGCATCGGCTCCAGCAAGACATTGTTCGGGCCTATGACAACTACCAGTTCCACCTTATCTACCAGAAGATCCACAACTTCTGTGTGGTGGACATGGGTGGCTTCTACCTGGACGTCATTAAGGACCGTCAATACACCACTCAGGTGGATGGGCTGCCCCGGCGCTCCTGCCAGAGTGCCCTATACCATATCGTCGAGGCCATGAGCCGCTGGCTGGCTCCCATCCTCAGCTTTACCGCCGAGGAAATTTGGCAGTACCTGCCTGGCGAACGCACGGACTCGATCTTGCTCGAGACCTGGTACCCGGACCTCTTCACCCTCGATCCCGACACCGACCTCGACCGCCAACTGTGGGAACGGGTCCTGGAGGTGCGGGACCAGATCTCCAAACATCTGGAGGCTGCCCGCACGGCCGGGGCCATCGGCTCCTCCCTGGACGCCGAGCTGGACCTGTACTGCGAGCCCGAATTGGCCGCGGCCCTGGAGCAATTGAAAGACGAGCTACGCTTCGTTCTCATCACCTCCTATGCTCGCGTACACTCGCTGGAGGCTCGGCCTGCGGATGCCCGGGATACGGGTCGGCCAGGCTTGGCGGTGAGGGTCGTGTCCTCCGATCATGCCAAGTGTGTCCGCTGTTGGCACCATCGTGCCGATGTGGGCACCGACTCGGAATACCCTGACCTGTGCGGGCGCTGTGTGACCAATATCGCGGGTGATGGGGAGGCGCGGCGGTTTGCGTGACTTGGTGGATCGGTCTGCAGGGGTAGGGAAGAGGTGGAGATCGAGGGGTGTCTTGAAGGATTTCAGGGACGGAATTTCTCGAGGCCCCCTTCGAGGGGTTGGCAAGTACCCGGAATCCGACACCGGATGTAACGCGAGAATCCCAACCTATGTGTTGTTCCGCAGCAGTTGGCAATCCAACTAATCCGACATGTCGATGGGCGTGACAACAGTCACCGGAAAATCTAAGATGGTCAAAAACATGGCCAGGGAATCCCGAAGATGTCCTAGACTTCGATCGCCGAGGCCAAAACCCAGCTGACCCGTCTCATCCATTGGGTGGAGCGGGGCGAGATCGTGCACATCACCCGCCGCAGTAAGCCTGTTTGCCGTGCTTTTGTCCGAGGGCGAGTACGAACGTCTGTGCCAGGGGCGGAAGCCACCCAACTTTTGGGACCTTGTCGAAAAGATGCGGTCCGATCCGGCATTCGAACCCCTCGATTGGCCCCAGGAGGAAGTCGACTCCTAGCATGACCGTCGACCGGTGTGGGAATTCGAATGGCTCGAGTGAGGTATCTGCTCGATACCAACATCCTCTCCGAGCCTATCACGGCTCGGCCGAATCCGTTCGTGCTGGAGAGGGTCAAGGCCAATAGCGCGTCGCTTGCGATCTCCTCCGTGACCTGGTAGGAGGTCTACTACGACATGCTCCTGTTATCTCCAGGCAAGCGCCGACGACAGATCGAGGATTATCTCTTCCAACGCATCTTTCCTGCCCTGCCGATCATCGGCTTCGAGAAAGATGCCGCGCATCGAGAACTGGTTCGAGGCATACCCGGGTGATGCGGGTGACCGAATGATTCACGACCAGGGATTTCGTGGTCGGGAACTTGGGCCATGAACGATCAGGGCGACTCGATACATGCCCCTATCACTCTATGGATTCATCACTCAAGGCAAGCGTCTATATAGGGCACCTTGAAAAATAGGTGTTCTCACAGGAAGTGCACTGAATAATGATGCTAGAGAAATATACCCTTATTATTTTACCCGGAGGCAGTAGAATTATAATACTGCCGTCCTGACATTCCAGGGTATTCCCTCAATGCTCCAGTTGGGGTAGCTGGATAGCTATACCAAAGGTATTTTGGAAATGATTAGAATTACCCAAGAACAATATGACTATTTTGATAAAGCCTGGGTAACTGGATTTTACGCCAAGTTATTCGGATACCTTTCCGAACATTTCCCGGATTACCCGGAGGCGAAAAGAGAGCAATTGTTCGATGAATACAATGCCTCTAGACATTTACGACACAATGGATTGATGATGGGTTTTTTTGATAAAACTGATAATAAAGAGTCTCTCACGTGGGAGGCGTAAGCCCCCTCCACCATGGCGGACACCAACCTCGCAGAAACCTGGCTGTAAGTTTAATTGCAAACTTCCTAAACCCGCTAAACGGCCAGCGCGACGCCACGATCCGTGTAAAACGCGCGGCAATGATCCGACCAAAGAAAAAAATATGATGCTTGATCTGGACTTTGATATAATAGTCAATCTGGAAGCGTTCAACAGCGGTAGCTTTATTCGTGAGGGAGACGACTATATTGTCGGCAATAGGCGTTACGGATACCATCTGGATATGAGGATTCTGTATCCGAAATCAGGTTCGGGTATGGTTGATATCGACCGTTCCCAACATCAGTTTCTTAAAAAACTAAACTCGGGATCTTATGAAGACGTAATGAAATTTACAAAGAATACCCCCGGACTCGATCAGAAGAAAATCGATCAGATCTTGAAGGTCCGGAGGAGATGCAAATGATTTCACGTTCTCTGTTATTCAATATCCCTTACGGAAATATAGAGAATTACCTGGAGTTACTCGGAATAGCGAGTAAAAATATTGCTTCTTACAAACAAGGAGAACCATTTCTCGAGGCACAAGAAAATGGGGCCCTTGTGTCCTCTGCGAAAGGGGAATTCACTCATGCTATCGACGTTTTCTTATTCGATCGGGATCTGTAAACAACGGTAGAGACGCTCGCCGAATTTTCGCTCCAGGGTATCTCATCGGCAATGCCTGACGATGAAGATGAAGATCCTGAAGTGTTTTTTTTATGGCGTGATGGGCGGCGACGGATAGTGCGTATTTATGAAGATGAGGCTACGGAGATGCTGAGAGTCCTCAACCCATTGGGCGAGGCGGGACTCGCTTGAAAATACTGGCTAGGTCTTTCACACACGAGGAAAAAACGGGGGCGGAGACAAAACAAAAACCTAGGTAACTGATTTTTCTGGGTTTTATATCCCATTTCGCCCTGATCGAGGGGCTTCTCTGATCTGCCGACCCAACAAGTCGGTAGGTTGCTAGGACCAGGATTTAGAATCGGGATTTGACGGGGGCAAACTCGTTACGGGCAGAAAACGTCCTATCGTTGTCGATACCATCGGTTGCGTGCTCGTCGTTCGGGTACACGCCGCCAATGTGTTTGACGGTAAAG
>Ga0056123_1000269_pt1 | contig 10827 bp, 7 predicted proteins | sample WorMetHEROISLAND_3_FD_71122 | JGI IMG/M metagenome (GOLD analysis project Ga0056123, IMG submission 71122) | Marine gutless worms symbiont microbial communities from Max Planck institute for Marine Microbiology, Germany - Olavius sp. 3 HERON ISLAND ...
TGAAGTAAATTTAGATTAGTAAATTATACAAGGGCTGTCGCACACCTCTCTATTAGTTGTGTCAAGTTTTTAAGAGTGTTGTATTATTTGTACATTAGTGCGGCAGCCCTTTGTTTTAAGGCGTTGGCAGAAGATCTCGGCCAACGCTTTTTTTTATTGGTAGGTTAGTAGAAAATATTCACCTTATTTCTCTTTAGATTTTTTTAATGTTATTAGAGTTTGGTCCATATTACTCAAATTAACATTGCTCTACTTTAACATATCAATCAATTCCATATGAATATCATGTGTGGCAAAAGATTTAGTTTTCTCTTGATGAACTCTTTCAATACGCGACCGACGCCGATCCGTCCAGTGTGAAACTTTGGATATTGGTATATTATAAATAGTTTACTTCAACTCTTCAATGTTTCCACCACCAGATTTATACCAACCATCCGATTTTTCAAAGTACGGATTAAAGAATCTCTTGATGATGTTTTGGACTCTGCCGTTGTTCAAAAAGAAGGCATGCCAATCCGACATTATCATTCTTGAATCGGCTCTTTTTTCTAACCATGAAGCATCAAGTTTTAATGTTGTTATTTCTTTTTTGAACACCGTAGAACTTGCTAAGGGTACAGTTCCATCTCCACCATCTTTTTCCTCTTTATATTTCCCAAAATCGAAGTAATACCTGTAATTCCCTTTATCAGTAAGCACACGAATTTTAGTTTTGGTCTTTTCACCTCCAGCAACTAATATTAACATTCTTTCATTTAAATCAAGTGTTGATTTAGTATTAAAATCAAAGATGAAATTATTCTGGTCGCGAACTTTGCCTAATTCTTCTAGCCGATGACTTATTAATCGGTGTTTTTGTTTTGTTTTATCCTTAGTAACCGGGGTTACTTGTTGCCAATAGTCATCAAATTTATAGAAGTTAAATTTTTTCTTTTTATCAATTTTATATGAATCTTTGTAAACAGGAAGCAGTTCATATAGCCCTGGAAACGTTCGTCCTACTTTTCTGAAATCGTCACTTGAGTTGAAGAGTCGTGATTTACCAATCACTAAGTTATACGTTGCCTCAACTGATCCAAGAAAAGGAGGAACGGTAAATATTATTCGATTAATGTAGTTAGAGCGCTCTTTATCCGATAGAGCTATTAAATAAGCCGACAACACCAAACATCCCATACTGTGCGTTAGGAAGTTGATCTTGCTTTCTTTTAATTTCCTTTGAATTCTTGTTACAAATGCAGCTAAATCTTCTCCGGAATCTACATTTGACTTTCTCCAATCATAACCAAAAATGAATACGCGATAGCCAATGCTCCTTAAATAATTTACTATCTCAGAATACGCCATGTTTTCTACATCAGCTCTTTCAATGATATTTTCAGCACCTTTATCACTTTCTCCATCATACTGAAGTATTAGGTCGTGTATGTTAGAGAAATATTTTTTTATACCGGACCAAATACCTTGAAAGTCTACTTCGTTTGTGTTTGATAGTTTCGTTCCCTGAATTCCGGGAATTAGTATAATTGGTTTCTTTTCCATGATTGATATCTACCAGTTTTTATTATTGACGACCAAATTTAATTAATATTTAGGTATAATTATAAAAATATTTATAGTTTTATAATTTCAATCTAAGTTTAAAAAATATTATTTGTCAATAATAAATATCTTATAACTTTGTTTATTACAATGAGCAAAAATGGTATCATATTCGATATAAAAAAATATGCCATTCACGATGGCCCAGGCATCCGCACAACTGTATTTTTCAAGGGTTGCTCAATGGCTTGCCAATGGTGTCACAATCCCGAAAGTAAAAATAACGGAATTGAGCAATTCTCAGTAACCGACCGCGTAAAAAATTTTATGAAAACGAAAACAGTCGGTTATGAAATAACAGTTGCCGAGTTAATGAAAATCATCTTGAAAGATAAAGTGTTTTACGATGAGTCGGGCGGAGGAGTTACATTTTCCGGCGGTGAACCCCTTGTGCAAAGTGGTTTCTTGTTAGCACTATTAAAGGAATGCAAAAAGGAAAGTATCCATACTGCTGTTGATACTTCCGGTGAGGCAAATTGGAATGACTTCCAAAAAATAATAAACTTTGTCGATTTATTCTTATTTGATCTAAAAATTATTAATGATAAATTGCACGAAAAATATACCGGCATTTCCAATCAAAGAGTACACCATAATCTAAATCAATTGATTGAAAAAAAAGCGCTTTTCGAACTTCGAATTCCATTAATTCCAGGTATTACTGACGGTGAACAGGCAATCGATGATTTTATTGAATTTATTTTGTCATTAAAAACAAAACCGCCCGTAACTTTACTCAAGTATAATGTGTTAAACCGTGATAAATTAGAACGATTTGGATTGCCAAACAGATTAGGAAAATTGACAGTGCAGTCGGAAAAGAAAATAGAAAAAATCAGAAAAAAGTTTCTGAAAAATAATATTTCAGCAAACATTAGCGGATAATGAATACAAGAATTAAGAGTTTGCGCCAACAAAGTTTAGATGCGGTTCCAAGAATTTCATTGGAAAGAGCCGAACTAATTACTGAATTTTATAAAAACGGCGCGGCTGATGGGCTGTCCGTTCCGGTCGCTAGGGCAACGGCGTTTAAATACATACTTGAGAACAAAAAAATATGGATCGGCGAAGGCGAACTCATTGTGGGTGAACGCGGACCTGAACCGAAGGCAACGCCAACATATCCGGAAATATGTACTCACACGATACAAGATTTTGAAATTTTAAACAACCGTAAAAAGGTTTCTTTTCAAGTTGCCGATGAACTTTTTGCTATTCAAAAAAATGAAATTCAGCCCTATTGGTCGGGTCGCTCCATTCGTGATAAAATTTTAGCAGCCGTTGATGAGGACTGGAAAGCGGCGTATAAAGCCGGAATATTTACAGAGTTTATGGAGCAACGCGCGCCCGGACATACGGTGGCAGATGACAAAATTTTTCGCAAGGGATTTAGTGATTTCAAAAATGAAATCGCCTTAAAGATTGCCGAATTACACACGCAAAAACCCCTTAATTTTTCCCAAAAGTACGAGGAATTAAAAGCAATCGAAATTTCGGCAGATGCAGTAATTGCATTTGCCAATCAATATGCCGACAAAGCCGAGAATCTGGCAGATCAAGAAAAAAATAAAAAGCGTCAATTAGAACTATTGGAAATTGTGCGTATTTGTAGAAAAGTGCCCGAAAAAGCACCGGAAACATTTCACGAAGCACTGCAATACTATTGGTTTGTTCATCTTGGTGTAATTACCGAATTAAATACTTGGGATTCATTCAACCCCGGCCGTTTAGACCAACACTTGTACCCCTTTTATCAAAAAGGATTGGCTGATGGAAGCTTGAATGAAGAAATTGTCCGTGAATTACTGCAAGCTTTTTGGATTAAATTCAATAATCAGCCGGCGCCACCAAAAGTCGGCGTAACGGCATTAGAAAGCAACACTTACACCGATTTTTGTTTAATTAACACCGGCGGATTAACAGCCACAGGCCAAAATGCGGTTAGCGAATTATCGTTTATCATTCTTGATGTAATTGAAGAGATGCGACTTTTGCAGCCCAGTTCAATGGTGCAAATCAGCTGGAAAAATCCTGACGAGTTTTTACTGCGGGCATTAAAAATTATTAAAACGGGCTATGGTCAACCCTCCATTTTTAACACGGATGCCATTGTTCAAGAGCTGACCTGGCAGGGAAAAACCTTGGTAGATGCACGCAATGGCGGTGCCAGCGGCTGTGTAGAAGCCGGCGCATTTGGCAAGGAAAGCTATATCCTAACCGGGTATTTTAATATCCCAAAAGTACTGGAAATAACACTTAATAACGGATTTGACCCTCGTACAAAAAAACAGATAGGATTGAAAACCGGCGACCCTACAAAATTCAAATCTTTTGCTGAGTTGATGCAGGCCTTCAATAAGCAATTAAATCATTTTATTGACATCAAGATACGTGGAAATCATATCATTGAAAAGCTATGGGCTGCCGTTTTACCGTCGCCGTTTATGTCGTTGCTAATTGATGATTGCATCGCTACCGGCGTGGATTATAATGCCGGTGGTGCCCGCTATAATTCATCGTATATTCAAGGTGTGGGTATGGGCAGCATTACCGATTCACTTGCGGCTTTGAAACAAATGGTTTACGATGAGCAGACGATTACCATAAATGAATTCTTAACAATTCTGCAAAATAATTTTGTCGGTTATGATGCTTTTCGTGAGAAATTGTTGGAAGATATGCCAAAATATGGCAATGATGACGATGCGACTGACGACATTTTGCAGCAAGTATTTGAAATGTATTTTGCCGCAATTGATGGCCGGCCAAACGCAAGGGGCGGTAAATATCACATAAATTTATTGCCTACGACCTGTCATGTTTATTTTGGTTCCGTAATTGGTGCATTACCCGATGGCCGAAAGGCGGGCGAGCCGCTTTCTGAAGGCATATCTCCAGTGCAGGGTGCGGACAGAAACGGTCCTACTGCCGTGTTCAAATCCGCGGCGAAAATCGACCATTTGCGCACCGGAGGCACATTATTAAATCAAAAATTCACGCCACAAGTGTTAAAAAATGAGGCAAGTCTAAAGAAATTGGGTCATTTAGTGCGCTCATATTTTAGAATGAATGGCCATCATATTCAGTTTAATGTGGTAACGGCTGATACATTACGGAAAGCGCAAGCTAATCCGGAAAAATACCGCGATTTAATCGTGCGGGTTGCCGGTTATAGCGATTATTTTGTTGACCTTAGTGCCGATCTGCAAAATGAAATCATTATGCGCGCTGAGCACAATATATAATAATTATTTTACATATTCCATTTTTCTATTTTCACTATACAATTTACCGGTTATTAAACTAACAGCATCAATTTTATATATGTAAATACCGGTAGGTACATTATTACCATTCAATAATTCAGCATTCCATTGAACTTTATGAGTTCCAACTGCCAGATCATCTAATAAAATTTCATCGATTTGCTTACCAAGAATATCAAAAATTGTTAATTTTACATTGCTTGGTTCCGGTAATGTAAATGAAATATTTGTTGTTGGATTAAAGGGGTTGGGAGAATTTTGCTGTAAACTAAACTCCTCCGAAGATACGTTTATCTCTAATGTGGTATTATTTTCAATTTCACGAAATTCAGTATAATTATAGCGTACAACTTCAGTATGGGTAAATCCGGAATATAAATCACCCCAATCTTTTGCTTTAAGACGATACTGAGCATATTTTGTATTTTTGTCGGAGATAACAACACCATAATCAATATATGAATTTGTAGGATGATTAAAATTAGCTTTTATGTGCCAAGCACCGCCATGCAATCTGCGATGCAATTGATAGCCGGAAATATCATAATTATTATTTAGATTCCAGGTTAATTTTGGATTATATTGACCGTTACCAATATATTTTTTATTGGAATCAAAACCGGTTGGTGTAGCAGGAATACCAAAACAGGTGTTTGGAACGAAATCTTCATTTATTTTGCGCCCATCTTCCCATATTCTGACCGTGCCGTGATTTAGAACAACACGCCAACCGCCACCTGATTGGCTTAAAGATTCAAATTTATGTAAGGAAGGATAATATCTTAATACCATATCGGGATGTCTGTAATTCTCACCATGCCCATATTGACCATGCCCCTTATCGAAGTCACAATCTCTAAAATCTGCATAAATATAATCACCATTTATGGTTATTTTATATTTTGCATATGATATATCAGTATTGAAATCATAGCCAATATTATTAGTATAAGATGGTGATGGTCTATGACCAATACTTACAAACGGATACCCAGCATCCCAATATCCGTAAACTAAATTATCCACTGGCTCAACTTCAATTGTATATTTGGTCCCACCTACAACACTTAAATACAGCTCATCATCTAATTGAGGATCACCTGGATCGGGATATACAACATTTAGAAATAGTAGAAGTGAGAATACTGTAAATATACATTTCATTTTAGACCTCCTTATTTTATACTGAATAAAAAATTTGGTGAACCAGCGTCAGACCCGACATAATATGAGCCATTAGAATATATTGCTCCAGGAGAGTCAATGTCGGGAGTATAGGTATCAGGGCCAAGTCGTACATTATATCTTACTGAACCACTATTATTCAATGAAATAAAGTTAATTATAGAATTATCAGATGTATACTCTCTTGATGAAAATAAGCCTAAATATGAATAACCACGTCGATCAAGGATTAATCTATTCTGGTTAACATAGTTCTTCTTTTTCCACCGCAAAGAACCATCATAATTAAAACTAGCTACAATCGGATATGATGTCATATGTATCCCACCAAATGGTCCAATGGTAAGTCCATTATTATAACTATGAGCAAAATTATCGATAGCTGTTTTCCATCTTAAATAACCATCAGAATTAAAAGAATAGATACCTTCAAAATTTGAATATACATATAGATTGCCCTCTGAATCTAAAACTGGTGCACTAAGACTGTTTTTACTTGTCAGACTCGGTGGACTAACAACAGTTGACCAATGAATAGTGCCAGATGTATCTATTGACATTAACTTATTCATAGTAGTTGTCAAATATATAGATTCTCCATTTGGTGAAATTGATAATTCAGCATTAAAATAATCATCTACTAGTTTATTTTTCCATCTCAAATTGCCATTCTTGTTAATTGCAAATAATGAAGAATCTGCGCCACTGATAAAAATTGTTTTACCATCGATTGAGATATTAGGGGAAAATGTGCCTTTAACCTGGTCATTGATTAATCCCAATGCTTTTTCCCAAATAACATTTCCATTTAAATCCAATTTTACTAAATACAAATTAAAAGGTGCATTTTGAGCTGAGTGGCAAATATAAATATAATTGTCTGCTGATATTAGTGGAGTTGAATCGATATGACCTCCAAATTCGACTGTCCAATTAATTATGCCATTTGTAGTAAGGGAAAACAATTTTTGAAATCCGCCAAGGTCTTGCCTGGCGCTAACAATTATATTACCATTGTGATCAATAACGGGATTTGAAAATACCTCAGTTCCTATCTCAGAAGTCCACTCAATCTCGCCGTGTTCGGGACCATCATATTGACTACGTCCTGTATGCTGAGGATCATGCATATACATCGGCCACGGTGTGTCAGCTAAACCGGGCCAAACAACATGTGATTGTGTTGCACTCATCGGGATTTCTTCTGGACAACAAGTTAAAGTATCAGCATCACTTATGCATGTTGAATATCCATCAGGACATTCAATTGATTGGTTTGGTTCAGTTGGTTCTTCGCTACAATTCATAATAAAGAAACAAATTGAAATTGCTGTACTAATAGTTTTTAAATAATGTAAATTGTTCATTATTGAACTCCTTTACTATTGATAAATTAAAAAAATAATTCAATAAAGAAAACATTATTGTATAATTTTAATAAATAAATTTTTAGGTATTTATATGTTTAAACCACAAGTTTACAAAAAAAGAAGAACTGTTTTAACAAACCAATTTAAAAATGGAATTTTATTATTTATTGGTAGTGATGAATCGCGGGTTTTAGTGCGTGACACAGTCCGCAAATTTCGACAAAATTCCAGTTTTCTATATTATTGGGGATTAAGTGAACCAAATCTTGCTGCACTAATTGATGTTGATAAAAATATTGAAATATTATTTGGTCATGATCTTACTACGAATGAAATTGTTTGGGAAGGAGAACAACGAAAATTAATTGATGAAGCAAAGTTGATTGATGTAGGTAAAACGGCTGATATTTCAACCCTTCGAAATGTATTGTTGAATTATCGTAAAGGAAAAAAGAAAATCCACTATTTGCCGCAACATTTAGCAGAAAATAAAATTAAAGTTTCTGACATATTAAATATCCCGCTTAAAAATGTAAATAAAAATTCATCATTAAAATTTATTAAAGCAGTAATTGAGCAAAGGTCAATCAAATCCAAGCGAGAAGTCGCAGGAATTGAAAAGGCATTGAAAATTTCCTACAAATTGCACATAACTGCAATGAAAAATACGCGGTCAGGTAAATTTGAGCATGAAATAGTTGCTGATATGGAAAAGATTCTGATTGATGAAAAAAGTAGATGGGCTTACTTGCCAATATTCACGGTAGATGGCGACCGTTTACATAATCATCATTATAACAATAAAATGAAACACGGTCAGCTAATTGTTAACGATGCCGGGGCTGAAGCTCCTAAAAGTTTTTATTCAAGTGATATTACACGAACTTTTCCGGTTAGTGGAAAGTTCACTCAGCAACAAAAAGATATTTACAATATTGTATTTAAAGCACAAATAAAAGCGATCGAAGCCATTCGACCGGATGTTAAATTTTTAGATGTACATTTACAATCTGCCAAGATTATCGCAAGCGGACTAAAAAAATTGGGATTGATGTATGGCAATACTGATGAGGCTGTTAGCACTGGTGCACATGCTTTGTTTTTTCCGCATGGCCTTGGGCACTTGCTCGGTTTAGATGTGCATGATATGGAAGATCTTGGTGAGGACTATATCGGCTATACCGCCGAAATTAAGCGTAGCAAACAATTTGGTACAGCCTATTTGCGATTTGCGAAAGAATTACAACCTGGCCATGTTTTAACAATTGAACCAGGGATTTACTTTATTCCAGAATTAATAAAACAATGGCAGAAGCAAAACAAGTTTACCGAATTTATAAATTATGAAATGGTAAACAAATACATCGGTTTTGGTGGTGTTAGGATTGAGGATAACGTATTAGTAACTAAAAAAGGATGCAAAGTTCTCGGAAAACCAATACCTAAAGTGATCGAAGAAATTGAAGCAATTATGAAAAATTAGATATTCATTTTAAATTAAATCTGATTTATGTAACTTTTAATCAATGAATGGAGGAATTATGATGAAACATTCAATTAAAATTTTGCTATTTGTAGCGTCAATATTGGTAATCAGCTGTATCAAACCGGTAAAAATTATTGTTCCTGAAAGTTTGCAGAACTGTCCAACTATGCCGGTTGTTGGCACGGAAAATTCGTGGCGCTTAGATTTTGGTGGTTTTCACGCGTACAAAATTAAGGATCGCGATAGTCGCATCTTGTTAACCGATGCCCGTAATACTTCTTACGATATTAAAGCATTTGAATATTTTCTAACAACCACAGGCGGTGCGCAATATGATTGTTACTGTGAGTTTCCTATCAAAAGTTTAGACGATGAAACATTAAGATGCATATTTCAAAATGCTAACAATCAGTTCGACATTGGTGAGCTGACCGACAGAATTATCGGTACTGCAACCGGCGATATTACAATTGAAGGATATTATGAGCGCGAGGGTAAAAAATCGGGTTCCAATAAAACATTAGTTGGATATCTGTTTAAAGATTCTGAACAAGATATTGGCTTAGTCGATGTTTCCAATACCAATAATGAAACTGTTTGGATCCAACCGGATATTGATCTGCACAAACAGATTATGGTTGCTGCCGCTGCCACAAGCTTTGTGCTGAAACACCGTAAATGGTATGATGAGTTTCAAAATAAATTAGAACAAAAGCCCGAAAGTAAACCATTTTAAAATTTATAGGTTTTATATCAATTTATAGAATTTTTGCTCTGTAATTCATCTCCAATTTTTTGCACAGTAAGTTAGTGAACAATATAGTTGTTTTAGGTGCAGGGCTGGTCGGCAAAGCAATTATAGTTGACTTGTGCAAAAGGCATAATGTCATTGCGGTTGATGTTGATAAAAATAATTTATCCAAATTAAAGCCTCATTCAAATGTAAAAACAATAGAAGCTGATTTAACTCACGCAGATAATATCAATAAAATCATCAGAAATGCCGATTTGGTGATTGGAGCGGTTCCAGGTTTTATAGGATTCAATGTTGTAAAAGCAGTGATTGAAGCAGGGAAAAATATTATTGATATATCATTTTTTTCGGAAGACCCATTTGAATTAGACGATTTAGCACAGAAAAAAAATGTTACAGCAGTTGTGGATTGCGGTGTTTCGCCCGGTCTGGGTAATATAATTTTAGGAAATTATCTGAATAAATTAGAAGTTGATTCCTATGTCTGCTATGTGGGTGGCTTGCCACAAAAACCACTACCACCTTGGGGGTATAAAGCGGTTTTTTCACCAATTGACGTAATCGAAGAATATACTCGTCCGGTCAGGTTTAGGCAAGCTGGGGAAGAAAAAACTGAATCGGCATTATCCAGAAAAGCAATAATTTCATTTGAAAAAATCGGTGAATTCGAAGCTTGGAATACCGATGGCTTGCGAACTCTGCTTAAAACAACCAATATTCCTAATTTAATCGAAATGACCATTCGCCATCGTGGAACTATAGACCCAATCATCGCTTTGCGTGATGGTGGATTTTTCTCATCAGATACAATTTCTATCAATGGTGCTGATGTAAAACCGATTGATTTGACAACAAAATTACTATTTTCACGGTGGCAAATGCGGTCTGGCGACCGTGACATGACCTTGATGCGAATTAAAATAGGTGGTACAAAAAATGGCAATTTTCAAGAATTTGAATATGATTTAATTGATTTCTATGATGAAGCAACCGCGACAACTTCTATGGCACGTACAACTGGTTACACTTGCACTGCCGTTGCAAATTTTTTATTACAAAATAAATGTGATCACAAAGGTGTGGTGGCTCCAGAGAATTTAGGACAAGACGAATCTGCCTACGGTTTTATTATAAATTACTTAGCAGAGAGAGGCATTATAA
>Ga0056123_1000270_pt1 | contig 10825 bp, 7 predicted proteins | sample WorMetHEROISLAND_3_FD_71122 | JGI IMG/M metagenome (GOLD analysis project Ga0056123, IMG submission 71122) | Marine gutless worms symbiont microbial communities from Max Planck institute for Marine Microbiology, Germany - Olavius sp. 3 HERON ISLAND ...
AGCGGAAAGCAAATTTGGTGCATTTTAGCCTTAAAATCTGACATCTGGTGGCAGCAATTTTGCGAATTTTCCTGAAAGTGGTCCGGCTGAAACCGGACCAAACTGACTGGTGGCTACGCCCCTGATGCACAGAACACCGCAGATGTTGTACAACTAGACTATAGTCAAATCGTATCAACCGTATCAGCTAAGAAAGCGTCCGACATACGTGGCTGCTTGCAAAATGAATGACCTAGAAAGACCTTGAGTGGCTATCTCGTTTCAAAATCCGTTTTCGGATCCACCACTTCTTGACTCTGAGCGTTTTGCCCTGTAAAATCGTGACCAGGAACTTTTTCTCATTAAGTCCAGTTTTTACTTTGATCGAATGATTTTTAAAAGAATCGTACCAAACTAATATAACTTATTTTCAAGTGACGTGACGGGTACACCCTTGCAGTCGGGCAATCATTGCTATGGCAGCAGACGACGTAACTAACACAAACTTTGGTTTCAAGCAATTTGTGACAGCAACAAATCCTTTATGACCATGGGCAACATTTCAATAATGTGCCATAATTCTGTGTTATGTCTCGTCTTAACATGAATCGTATCTAAAGTATACTTTTTGTATTTGTTATTAGTAATGGAAGTAAAGAAGTACAAACATGGCTAGTTGTGATTAAGATTTTACAAAGTAGTGCAGTTACACAAAAGTGTTAGATTGGCTAAATACATATCCCCCAGTTACAAATTTCCTATAGTGTATATGTGCCAAAAATCATGAAAAGTGGCTGACAGCAGACAAAGTTATTGCAAAAATAAGCAGGCTTACTTTTTTGGCCCACACTGCATATTATTATGAAAGCTCTTAATGGCTTTCTAATGACAGAAAGACAGATGACCTTGAAAGATGTACGTGGGCATATAATGTTAGAAAACTTCATCTGCAACGTATTCGGATGCTTTCTTAGCTGATACTGTCCATACAATTTGACTATAGTCTTGTTGTACATCTGCGATTATGCGGGGTTCTGTGCATTGCATGACCAGTTAGCCAGCCTAGATAGACATGCGCAGCTGACGCACTCTTTCTCTTCGGTAGCTGAGCTTCTTGTGTGTCGTTGGTACAGAAATATTAAGAAGTAACAATCAATGGATTCTACAAATCAATGTTAGCAGTCTACGACTAAACGTCAGCAGCAAGCTAAATGCACAGCAGATATCATGATATGCAAGTGTTAACACAAGCGCATATACGTCAGGTTGCTTTATGCCAACAGATGAACATACACCGTGTTTCAAAAAAGTTCACCCCTATGACTTTCATGATAAGAATGTGAAATGAAAAGGAATTTAAATAATACACGGCAGAAATGTAGCTGATCAAATTTGCAACAAAAATATATGCAACAACTTATGTGAGATTTATTCGTTGAGCTTCAGTACTTTAATAAGACATTCAAGTTTCTTTGAATACAATATTGGAACAATTGAAACATCACAATTCATAGCTTTGTAATTGCAATAGGCCTATGAGTAGCTTTTACCAAGTCTTGCACCATATTACTTGGAGGATAGTTCTTCACTTGTGTCATGGCATAATATTTTTACCTTTTTCTCTAACTTATTAAAGTCGATGGATACTTGATGCGCATTGCCTGGTAGCTGACGACGCTTTCACGTAAACGTGGGTTTCAGTGACAATGATCGAATTTTGACAAACGTCTGCATTGCTGCATAGAAATGACCGGCCGTCACTTCGAACATTTGCTATAACATTGCAACTGGAACTCGTCTTTAGGCTGCTATTTAGATACTTCACTGTATTGCGTTATTCTCCATTATGTCACGTGAAAATGAAAAGAACACAGCAGTTTGTTGCAAATTTACTCAGCTACATTCCTACCAAATATTATTAAAATTTGTCAACAATGAAGTTATTGTGAAAACCAAAGGGTGAACTTTTTTTGAAACACAGTGTATGAAGGAAAGGTCAGAGCATCTCCGCCACTCACTGAAGACACTGATTAAAACAGCCACCTCCATCACACACGAGCTAACTATAATATGGTGTAATTTATAATGGAAAGATTCCAGTGTAACAATCAAAGAATTCTACAAATCAATGTTAGCAGTGAGCAATACAAGCGTTAGCAACAGCTACAGAGTGCCGCGTTCACTTATGCCAATAACTGAAAACAATCACTCAGGCACCGTCACATTAACACAAGACTTGCTGACAAGGTGATACATAATGCTACTTCCAAGGACACAAATGACAATTATTACATTGTATGCAATAATACTTAAAATAAATAATCATCATCGCTGTTAATTAACAACAATATCATAATCCTTGCCTAACGTAAATCTTGCAGTCATCTTGTTTAACTACAAAATGTATACAACCAACTCCGCTAACATGCTGAAAATAAAATTACTATACTACACATCAAGACACATTTCGGGAATAATTAAATTAATATAACAAAAACACAAGTTCCATCACCGGCCAAAATTTCATACACTGCCACAAATGGAACAGGAATATTTCAAACAGCAATAGGTCTAACGTTACACATCACTGTTACCGCAATATGTCGCAACAAGGCAACTGGCTGCTTTGTACTGTTACGATCAGGCATGATGGTTCACTTTAACAGCACGCTGCTGGATCACCGGCACTTGCTCTAGCTTTGTGTTATAGATATGATCCACCTTCGCAGTGTTCTCGACCTCGCATGGCACTGATTGAGACACATTCTGAGACATCAGCTTCTCGTGCTTGTACTCAAGTAACATGTTGTTGATTGGAGCAAGACCGACACAGGCTCGGAGGATGTTGTCGATGCATGCTCGCTGGCGGAACAATGCGTTGACGAGTGGAGTTCCACGCGGAACAAGTGGAGCCTTGCACAGGAAACTCAGGATTGACAACACTGAATGGAAACTAAAACAAAAAAACACATTCACACAATCAACACAGTTGAGTGATAACAGCAAAGTGCTAAAATGACACCAATTAGAACAACTGATGCATTCATACCTATAAAATCTTGTATCAATCTGTATACACATTACCCACTCTTGATCTGTTATCCACAAGCTAGCCAACCAACCGGTAAGCATAACTCATACACAAAATACTATCATTTGTGAGCAAATACCAACATTTGGCAACAAGCAAGTTAATGGATTTCTGGATACTGTGGAATACAAAGTAAGCCAACTGATCAAATAGTAAAGCAAGCTTCCACATTGCCAGACGTCTGCACTGTCTGACCTAGATACTGCCAATACTCAATACTGTGACCACAAATGGAGAGTAACAGCTGAGACAGCAATACTTCGAGCCACACAGATCTCACTACTGTAGAAGGGACACTGCTGGTATTTTGTGCACTCTGAGATCATATATTATTACAGGTATTATGTAATGATCTACTTAAAACAGCAAAATCTTAGCATAGATCAGCAGATTTCTGCATTTTTCTAATACTGCATTTGCAAATTGCCAACACGGTGTAATTTATCCAGCCAATATTTTTCGTCATAACGAAACAAGATACAACATATACTCAAGTACTACCAACCCTTCAAATTCTTCCTGTCCGTCGACACGGAACTGAATTCGCTGGCAGAGTTCTGTGAGAATGATGAGGTCCAAGATCAGTGAGCTGGCCAGCAGTGAATCCTCACACGTGTTGTGTATCACGATTGTGTTGTGTCCGCCCATCAGGATCTCACTCGTGTACTCGTCCATTGCACGCTTGCTGTCACCGACGTACGGAACATACTTGATCACAACGCAGTGGTCTGGATGCTCGCCGGGAGTGTACAGAAGTCTGTTGGACTCGACCATGTCATCGACAACGTTGCTCTTTGAAATCTGTAACAAGAAAATACAACAGTCACAAATAGATGATGTACATCATCTTTAACAGTGAAGTGACCAACCGAAAGAGCAACACAAAGTAAGTACAATGATACCGAAATACAGTTCAGTAACGTCATCATACACTAGTCGTGTGAACAAGTCTGAGTCAGTAAGATGACCAGTTCATTCTCATAGCTCTCTTAGATGTGATCTTTGTCTGAGTTCATAGTGCTGTGATGCCAATGAATGTGGTAGGAAAAGTTGATGGAAGAGATGCTCAGGTTGGTTGCATGATGACATAACATTGACGTGTTATACCATGATGCAGTGCAGTCAGAATAACTGATCAAGACACTTGGTAAGTTGATTGCAACTATCACCACAAAAAAGTAGTTTGCAATTATCACCACATCACTGCTACTTTTAATTGTGGTCAATCGGCCATTTTTCTGGAGTTACTCCAGGTTAGGCAGTGTTCTTCAAAAATAATCTTTTGCAAAATAAGGAAAGACTTATATTTTATGGCAGAAAAACTTGCTGTCACCCTACGAACAGTGTGAGGAACTGAAAGGTTGCTTTAAGGGAGTGAGATCAACACTACACTCCATACAGTTTCTGGCTCTTCTCCTGGACATATTTTCATAGCAAGAAATCATTCTTACAGTACCTAATCAGTATCAGTTTAACTGCACATGCTTAATTCCATGACACTGCATTACTGCAGATCCGACAGCCCAAGAATAGAATGACTGGTAGGAGTCACGCAATTAAATATGCAGCTTGTTCGGGGTACTGTGGACTTATTAAGAGGGTTATTTTTGCAAGCATGAAATTTTCGCATATTTCGCAATTATGACAAAATCAAGATACTAAATACCCATGAAAATTCAGTTTGCCCATGAAAGGCCTAGAAAATACCAACAGAACATTAGGAAAAATGCGAAATTGTGAAATTAAAATGCAGCGAAATTTCTGCATTCAGAAATCACGAAATTAAGATGCAGCGAAAGTAACATGTTTTACAGTATGTTATGTACTGACCTCCTTAGATCGGAACTGCTGCGGCGCTGAGAGATTCTTGCCATCATTGTTACCAAGGTGATTGTAGCTGACAATTGACGTCGGTTTGATACCGGAGCTCACCAGGAAGTCAACAAGAACTGACTTTATCTTTGTCTGACCAGATTTGAAGTCATCACCGCCAATAAACACGCGATGCTGCTCGGCTAGCTCGATTACACCGGGTACGAAGGTGTTCTGTGGACTGCCATTGATGTATGCTACACCCTCCAGAATTGATGCAACAGCAAATAGCGTCGACGGTGAAATCTCGGACTCATTACGATGGACTGACTCCAGCAGCACCTTTGCAGAGTCATTCAATCCAGCACGAACCTCACAGAAGCGCTCAGTGTTCGCTGTCCACAGAACTATCACCTACACACCCACATAACAGTTAAAACACTGCTCTTAACAATAATAATTTTATTAAGTATTCACCACCTCAAAATAAGCCAGGGAACAAAAACAGAATAAACAACCCTAGAATAGCTGTTCAGAATGCAAACATATCATTCACATGACATTCCTAACATTTCAACCAAGAACAGTTGTGCACTGTAAATTTTAACGAACTCAACACTACACAATGTGCATTTGTATTTAAAAAGTTAGATGTGTTAGCTGGAAGATTTATTTCACTACACTCCAAATACATAAAACTATTTTATTACTACGTCTGTAAATGCATATTCACAGTGACTAACTTCAGCCGACGGACAATATTTTAACGAAGTTGACAAGCAAATTCAAACTTTTTTTCCCCAAATAAAGGCACACTTTGCTGTGTGCTTGTTACATGACAGCTGCACATAAGGAACTTACATCCCCACAGGTGTTAAAATTGGCCCTAAAAGCTTTCCATCCGTGAGAACTGAAAAACGTTCAGATGACAATTTATCTAGAAAAGGCAACCTACCGTGTCCAGCTGTTTGGAAGCCTTGAAGTCCCGAATGTCGGAGCGCAGATGTTCAAGATGTTCCCACTTTGAGGTGCCAGCGATGACATTGTCAACACGGTCCGACTGATTGGCTGCAATGAAGTCCGGATAGTACACAGATGGGCGTGGCTTCATCGACTCCATGCGTGGCGCTAGCTGCTGCTGAAGACCAACGTCCAGCACCTTAGCACGTTTCATCGCGTCTGCCATGTTCAGCGATGAGATGTCCCAACCTGCACACAATAAACAAACTCCACTGTTGATATAACTCTCAACGTCCGTACAGCCATCCGAGGTCTTTACACAGACCAGCACAGTTTCAATTTATTTGTTTTCTTTTAAATGCAACTAGGATCAGCTTTAGTGATTAAAACATCCTGCATTTTAATGACCATTTTAAAGTAAACCAGGGTTATTCCACTGCCTGTCGATTTTTCTCCTCGACTTGCTCCAACGCATTCAGAAAGAGCAAAATGACTGAAGTATTATTGTGGTTGTTACAAAAAACAGACAAGATAATAAATCCCATTACTACTCTGTTAACGACAATACAAGTAGCATACGAGCTAATAGGATATGACAGCGGCATTACAGTCAGTCAAACCAGCACCAAGTGCCCTAATGACTTATGGTATACATATCCCAACCAGATATTATGCCAATTTTTGATATAGTACATATAGTAATGTAGTTTATGATGTAAGGCACATTCTGCTAGTAGCAACAAAAGCTGTCATACAATTCAACCAGCAGTAATCCACTAAGGATCTGGATTCTTCTCAAAGAAAGGTTTTCTCAGTGAAGCATTTCACAACTATATAAATCACAATTTAATGAAACAGCAGCATCTATCTTTACTTTATATACTGTATGTAGGATGAAAAATACGGACACCAAGATAAGAAAACAAATAGCAGTTGTTGCTGCAACATAAACCAAGTCGACAGTGATACAAGACAAGCTGTTGTTGTACTCCTTTTACTAGAAAATGTTACAAGTTCTGCAGAGGTGAGCAGCACCAGCAAGCCTTTGGAAATCCCAGTCTGGGAAATATTTCAATTGCCTGTCCTACACCAGTCTTTCTCGCTACTAATATCTGTTAAATTCACATTTTTATACACATTAAATCAGTTCTACAGCTTCAAACATGCATAAGTTATAATTAAAACCTGACACCCCATTTGTTATTTTGAATCGTGTTGTTACAGACATGTAACCTGCTATCACAGTAACAAACTTGCTGTGCATCATTCTACACTTTGTTACTTTCTGGTATAGAACAGTATCATCAGCACCAATGGTGGCGACTTCAAATCCCAGATGGCCATCTATGTTGGTTATTGAATAATTCACCCTCATACAGAGACCTTTCTCCTTAACATGTTTTACACAAAATATGGTTCAGATTTCTATGCTTATCACATTATCAGGAAACAGCCTGAACTGCCTGTAAGAGTGTACGTGTTATGAGACCAATGATAGTTTCCATGTTTGCTCACCTCCACTGCAAGTCATCAATATATCTATATCTCTACTACTGCAACTTATCAATATATCTATGTCAAGAAAGACGAAATCAAAAACAGAAAATGCACACACTAGCACTAGCAATCCTGGCTGGCACTTAATTCCAAATCACATTTCATTCTATTTTATTTTAGCATTAGTACAGTTATTATAATACCTAATTTGCTTCTATTTTAAGCCTTACACAAAAATCAGAAATGAACAATACAATACACAACATTTCATGTGCTTCTATTTTAAGCCTTACATGAAAATCAGAAACCAAACAATACACAACACTTAATGTGGTTCTATTTTGAGCCATACACTAAAAATCAGAAATCCAACAGTGCATACACTAAAATGCTTTTATTAAACAAAAATGTTTTATTGAGTTTTAACAACTACTAACGGTAGTTATCCTCATGTGAAATGACACATAGTGGTGCACAAATAAAAATATATTATAAAAGTTCATACAGTCACTCATAAATATCCCCCAACTTGTTTACCTATAATATACAGTGCCACTGTTCAGCTATTCCTAAGTTGGCATCAACAAATTCAACACAGCAAGTCGACATAAAAGTAAGCCTAACATTCTCACTAGACAAGTACAGTAAGTTCACTCCATGTATGCCTACTAGAAGAAGTTTTTGCACAGAACTTTTTAATCTGACAACACAAATTTAGTAACATTACATTGTGTTACCATTCCACATACACAATAGTACACATTGCATTACTAAGCTTATTTGCCATTTGTAATATTCACCACGAGTTATTTTATACAGTACATGTATTCTGCTGCAAAATTTAGCAAAAATATGTCGTTTGCCCACCATTTTTTGTTTGATGCGAACAGATTTGATCGTTTCAACATCATCTTTACTGAATTTTGACAAATGTGTGGCTGTAATTTTAGGTAACTGTGCATGCCAGCAGCCAGATTCATCTGTTACACAAAGTGAAGGGAGCGTAATGCAACAGATGTTACCTGGATACAGCCCTACACATGGTTAGCACGGGGAAGGGCTGCACCATCCCACCAGGCATTCCAGCCCGGTGGATAGCAACCCAGGAATAGCTCACGCAGCAGGGTTGCCTGCAGCCAAAACAGAACAACTAAGGAACGATACCACATCGGCGAGCACGCCACGTCATGTGGCATGCTCCTAACACCCGCATTTTACAGTGAATCAAACTGTAAGGATGAAAAGACACCATCATGTTTCCATTGCATATCCATGCCACAGGAGCCATATATGCCAAGAAGGTCTGGACGAATGTCATACCATGTTATTTTCAAATATATGGACATAATGGTGATATTCTGTACAATCTAAAATACCACTTGATTATAGTTATTAGCCAGACAATAAATGCTTTAAAAGAACACCATAAATGCTGAGCATGAACCTGCCAATTTCATTCTCCCATCTAGAATTTGATTCACTGATTCTAGCAGCAGTTCAAGCCCGATAAAAATAAACATTAAGGGGCACTACCCTCCTTACAGTGTCAAATATCCAACAAAGCAAACAAAACAAATTGCAGAAACAAAATACAATCACCCAAGGCTGAAAATTGCTACTAGTAAAATCCACTTTACATATTCATTTGCATTAACACTTAGAAACAAATGTCCTATTCATTATACTGGTTACTACACATGCTGTGCCAAAAAATTGTCTATTTTGAAGAGCTGTAGTTTTCTTGATTTGTTGCAATAAAAAATAAATACAGCATTTTCATTTTAGAACAATATTTACTGGCAGTCACTTCTTGCAAAGTGCAAAGAAACAGATAACTTAGGAAAAAGGCACACTCATGGTGCAGAACTGTTACCACAATGTTGCAATAAACAACAGAATGTAGACTACAGAAAGTGAGATCAACTTTCATCCATATCACGATGAACATGGCCTCCATGAGCTTGAGTGACTTGTACAATATTCTCCTCATCCTCTGGTCAATCTTTTTGGGGGTGGTGTGTTTGAGGCGATAGGGTCAGTGTATGGGGTTGAAAACTGTAAAATCATGTTCGTAGGGGGGCACTTCCTATTCACTTTTTCAGATACTATTCACAGCTTCACAGACAGAAACAGATGGACTGATGACAGTAACATGCCAACAGCCGATCATACTTCATGCCAGTACAATCCACCGAAAAAGGCATGATCCGTCACAAATGGTTCGCTGGCTACAATGTGATGCACTTCTGACTTCACAAAATCATGTGCAGTTTGTTGCACAGAATATTTAAACGACGTCATCCGTTTTACATCTTCTTATTCCATGATTAAACTGTATATTATCCCACGATCTTATTTTATATATCTATATATATTGCAGCAATTACGAAAATACAGCTTTTCCAAAACATTCCAATTTTTTTCAGGCACATTGTGTATATAGCAAACATTTGATAGAACAGCAAGTTAGTCATTAGTCATTATTATTAAATCATAAAACAAACTAACTAAATGTGGCATCTATATGGTATATAATATGTTAGGATTGTTAGGTATTTCTGCAATGTTTTAGGCTTTTTTATGTTTTAAGAAATGAACTGAACTCATCTTACCATCAAAAATGATATCATTTGGTTCCAGCATCGGCACAAGACTTTTCAGAGGGACATGTACTGTATCACCATCCATTCCATTTCCCAGCAGCACTGTGCTTGCCTGAGTCACCGAACCGTAATAGTTGGCACATTGTGTCCCCTCCTTTGTCTCCCAGCTGAGTCCAAGCTTGTTTGCGAGAATGGCAGCAGTAACAGTAGTGCCGTTGTTGCCACCCCAGCCGACCAGCATCACCCCAACGCGTGGCACGCGACGTGATGTACGGAATGTGTAGTTTGTCTCACGTGGAATTGCAACCAGTTGACGCCCACCGTTCTTGTGCACCTCTGTCGTCTGGTACTTGTACAGCGACTCAATGTAGTCTGGCGTGTAGCGAACGTTTGGGCTTTCAACTGTCACTTCCATTTCTGATTCGTCACATGCACGTTCTAAACACATGCAAAATATCACCTCAACTGTGTACTAGCTTTATGTGTTACTGCAGTTACTCGAGCAATTACTAAGTAGCAAACAGTAATGAGCAGAATAAAACTAAAGCACTCGACAGCTAACAACTACTGGTGGTGCAAACAGCCAATGGGAGTGAGGATAGCCGCATTAGCCGGACTCATGTTTCCATGTCAGTGTGAACTATGAATGCAGCCTCACTGACATGGAAACATGAGTCCGGCTAATGCGGCTATCTGTGTGCGGGTTATTGTAAATACGAGCTTGCACATATTAAAATAGTAGCCGTTGACATTAATACGAGTTCTATATGAGTACAGTGTTGTATAAAATACATTTTAAAAGTATTTCAATTACAAAATACAAATTACATTTTCAAATTGTATTTCAAATACTTTTCTCAATTACTTTTGAAAAGTAGTACAA
>Ga0056123_1000271_pt1 | contig 10816 bp, 5 predicted proteins | sample WorMetHEROISLAND_3_FD_71122 | JGI IMG/M metagenome (GOLD analysis project Ga0056123, IMG submission 71122) | Marine gutless worms symbiont microbial communities from Max Planck institute for Marine Microbiology, Germany - Olavius sp. 3 HERON ISLAND ...
GCTGGGGATTTCTTGTGCCGATTCTTGACCACCAGGATGAAGACGAGCTGGAATTGCAGAGGCAGGAGGGCACTGAACAGTCCACCAGTTTTCCCTTTAAGTGAGTTTTTGAATTTTCCAGTTTTCTGCATTGTTTTTTTCTAGTCTTTGTAGTTTATCTGCTGAATCAACAGCTGCTACTACTGCTGTCAGTTTTTTGTTTAACTGACCAAATTGTAAAAACTTACGTGCAAATTATTAATAAGAAGATTGGTAATGCTGTACACCACATAAAATAATATCAACTACAGTGCTAAGGCCAAATACCAATTACCATTACCAATCTTGGCTCCAGCGGTGATTTGGTTTGATTTTATTTCATTTTATTATTATTTTTATGTATTTTTATTTTTTTTCGCTGTACTTATTGTGCGATTTCATGATAAATATAATATATAATTAAATGAGTCTAAACATGACACCTACTGAACAAGGGAGATGCATGTTCACTTACGTCTGTGTTGCATTAAAGTGTGTGATTTTTTTGATATTTCAGATCACTATTGGAGTTGTGCTCTCGTACAAGAAAAGACTGGTTAAGTAATTCTTCACTTACAGCTGTACATGGGACCACATTGGATGATGTTCTCCAGCAGATTGAGAACTCAAACGGTAACGAAGAAGATGCAAAGAAATACTGGCAAGAACTGGAACGTCTTCAGGCTATGTCTGCTGTAATGTTTGTCATCTACATCTGATTTCTCTTCTACTTCTTGTCCTATGGTTCAGGAACCGCAAGGGCCAGCTGTGGAGTTCTTCCATATCACACGATCCTGGGCATGGTGTGCCACCTGTTGTAATGTCATGTCGCACCACTTCAGCATGTCGTCGACCCAGTGCAACATTGGTTGTCCCTTGCAGTTGCGACCATCCACCATCCCAAACAATACAACACTCTTAACATTCTGTTTTCCGGCATGTGGCATATGTGTCCGAACAACTTTGATTAGCTGACAAAATAGCTGACAAACTTTTGCTGTACTTAGAAATAATCTGCTGTTATGTCTTAGTGGTTAATGTGTCAGTTTGGACCTGATAGGCCAGGTCTGATATACCTGGTCACCAAAAGTGGACTTAAGGGAAATGTTCCAGCTGGTTGATTAGCTGACAAAATAGCTGACAAACTTTTTTTGCTGTACTTACGTAGAAATAATCTGCTGTTATGTCTCAGTGGTTAGTGTGTTAGTTTCGACCTGATAGCCTAGGTCTGATATGCCTGGTCACTGAAAGTGGACTTTTGGGAAATGTTGAAGCGGAACATTTTCTAGGCCACGTGCTTTTCTTGACATTTAACCAGCAGTGTGGAGGCATTGGAGGGTTAAGTGGTGCTTATGTGAGTGTATTTTTATTTTATTATTGTTGGTGGCTGTCACTGAAGTGGTCTGCAAGTCTTTAATTTACCAATTCATCTTCAAATTTTTATAAGTCTTTGGGGTTCTTAAGAAGGGAATTTGGTTGCCTTCCAGCATAGAACTGTACAAGTTTGGTGACCATTTTATGTGCTGCTCTTAGGTGATATTCAAGCTGTCAAGTTGGAGAGTGCACTTTTTTAAACATCTTTTTAATCTGCTACTTAAATTCTTTACATATGTTTGCAGTGTAGTTAGGTTGTGCAGGTTAGTTGTAATATTGGCTACAAGTTGTCTGGAGAGCTTTTGCAGACTACTGAGAATCAAGGAGGCAACCAGCTAACCCAGGTTTACCCTGAAAATGGCCGTTAAAATGGTGTTTGTGTGTATTTTTGCATCAGTTATTAAAATGATTTAACGCTGCCAATTGTAGCTATGTTCAGTGACTTGAGAATTTGTTTGAAAAATTCTTCTGTTTGTGATCTGTTGCTATACATGTTTACCACGGAAGAAAAATGTTTCTGAGCTGAAGTTGGAGCATTTTGGTGAAGGACCATTCCTCAACATTGTGCCTCACTGCCAGTTCTACAAACTTCCTCATAAGGTCAACAGTAACTTCAGCTTACCTGAGTTGTAGACTCGTAAAAGTGCTTTGTAGATTAATGCAAATGGGTCCATATTCTGCAGCTGTAACTAGCTCGAGACAAATATGTTTTTAACTGTGTTGTTACAGACAGAAGAAGTTACAAGTTAGTTGTGAAATAATGACAACTTATGATGACAATGGTGGTTGCTTTTGCAATGTTTTATTGCCAGATTACAATGCATTGAAATTGTCATGTCCTTGTTCTTCTGAACTCATCATGGTTAATGTGAAACATTGAGGCCATCAGCTGCAATTTTATCCCGCCATTATTTTCACGCCAGTGCATCCTTTTGTCATCCTGCCATTGAAGACAGATGTGGCTACTCACTACCAGCCTGGGTTGCCACTTGTCCGGTATTTAACCGGACTATCCGGTATTTTGGCAATTTGCCCGGTCAAAAAATGAAGGCTCAAGCAGACAGGCATTTTATCCTGTGTTTTTGTGTCTGTAAATATTTCATTTTTAGTGACTAAATTTCATTTTTTGCATGTCAGACTTTAACTGTGTCCTAGGCATAGTTGTTTTAGTATTGTATTTTTATTATTGTATTTTAATGTGCTGTATTGGGAGACAAAAACTGTAAATCTACAGATTAGTCATTTAGGCCTAGTCTTTGGTTCATTGGTCAGTGAAATCAGGTGTCCAGTATTTTTGCATGTAGCCTACAGTCTGGCAACCCTACTTCCAGCTATAATGAGAATGAGAATTACCACGAATACAGCATGACCTTTATGCCTGCTTGGGATCATACCGTGTAATTCTGTCTGTAGCATCAGCTTCACATTATCTTGATATTGTGCTGTTTGTAGGATGGAGTGAACAAGCGGGTTGGAAATCCACTTGCCAAGGACTTCATTCATAAGATTGAGCAGGGAATATTGAAGTCGAGCACTGACAGTGATGCTGAGACGATCCTGAAGTTTGGAAATATGTGCTCATACTGGAAAAATAACGTGAAGCGGATCCGGTAAACTGCTGTGTATTTTGTAGTTTTTGTGTCAAATTATGTGATTTTCAGTGTTAACTCATTAACCTATTTATTAGTCTGCAATGGTTGTTGCCGTATTAACTTTCTCTGGAAGTTATCACTTCCTGCTCGTAGGTAATGTCTTTCCTGTGCCGGGAAAATTAATTTGTGAAAGAACTAGAAAGAAAGCCAGCTTGAGTATAAAGTCACCTTGAAAGTCAAATAATCATCCCAGTAATTTGTGTCTGAAGTGGGAAAGATTTATGAAAGGCAGATTCTAAGCCTGGTTGAAAGATTAAAGGATTGATGTATAGCGAAATTACTGAGAATGAAAAATGTGACATAATGCTATGTTTACAGTAGTAGCAAATGTAAAGAATGGGACAGTGACTGCATTGATGTCTTTGTATGTGGTTTTCTGTAGTTCTCAGCTGGTGCTGCCGCTGTCTATGAAAGATCTTCCATCTACCATTACAAGGTTTGTGACTGTACTGTTAGCACCTAACATTGTGTAATAGTCATAACTGTGTTCTCGAGGCGGCAGGTTTGTCTCGTATCATTCTGGTGTCATGTGACAACTGCGGGCAAGTTATTCACCCATGTATTCCTCAGTTACCAGCCAGTGCTCGTGTCACGGACATGTAGTTACTTACTGAGTTGCTCACGTGACCACACCTCCGGCGGCTTATAAAAGTGAACCACCCGTGACGATCGGTCCTTGAACCGTGCTGTAGGCCAATGTGTTGGTGCGCATGCTTGTTAGTGGAAAGCACGTGTTCCTGGCTGTATATTATATGCGATTATGTTGGTATATTCTTTTGTGATGCTAGTAGGCCTGTTTTCTGTTAACTACATGTATTTGTTGTTTGTTATTTGGTTCTGTTTTCTGTTAATATATATAGAAAATTCACATTTGTTTTTTTTGTCGAGCACGGCTTGGCCCATCCGTGACAGCTGGTCAAAGGGCAGTGATGCTCTGCTGCTGAGAAAGTAACCAATGGACTCACAGAAAGTAATGGCTTATGACTAAGTCACACTGTATAGCTGTATAGCTGACTACATAGATACCATGATCAGTTACTACGCAGTTGTGTACCATTATAGAGCATGGGATTACCTTTACCATTGTGGGTAACTAAGCATCCTTGCTTAGTTTGTCTTCTTCAACTGTACTGAATAGTGTAGTGCTTCCTTGTTGTCAGTTACACATATTGTAAGTAAGTAAGTCATAAATTTATGCAGCACATAATGTGTAATACCTCCAATGCACTGCCCACACCTCTGATTCGAGCTTTGCTTGACTGTGTCGCGCGTTATAAATTTATGTATGTATGTATGTATGTATGTATGTATGTATGTATTACTGCAAAAATAAAGAGGTCTTTAGAAAATGTCTGAAACTGTCAGTGCTGAGTGCATGATCATGGTGTTCATCACTAAGTGAGTTTCAGGCAGCTGAGCCAGCAACAGCGAAAGCCCACAAAGTGACATTATCAGCAGATTGCATGAATTAGACGTCATAGGATCATAAGATTGTTGCCACCCACTTGCCTCGTTGTGTAATTTTGTGTATCATTTTTGTTGCAATTGATGAACCAATGGCATTGATAGATGCCAGTACAGCATGTCTGGTGAAACAGATTCACACTGCAGTGCAGCTTGTGTTTTGTGCTTCCAGTGATGCTGAGTACACTACTGATGTCTTCCACGGAGCAATTATTCCTCGGGTGGTAACTGCTGGTACCGTTACGCGAAGAGCAGTTGAACCTACATGGCTAACAGCCAGCAATGCTTACGTGAGCACTAATATGTCAATTTCTTGTTTAACTGCCAATTTTTCTCAAAGTACTCTCAGTGCCTCGTCCCCTATAAGTGTAGTGGGACTTTTTGCAGGCCGGATGCCCTTCCTGTTGCTCAGCCAGCAGAGTCATAGCAGTGAAGGGTTAAGTAATGCTTGTGTTGAGTATGCCAGTTTCACTATTCTTTGTTTATGATGTGTTATCATTTTTTTCAGAGCAGTTTAAATGTCAATCTGCAGCTGAGAAATGTGTGATGTTTGTTTTCTTTCACGTGATAAACCAATTTATATATCAACAAAATGCAATTAGACAACACTGTTTATAGTTTGCTGTTAATTTGTGCTTTTTTCTCATCACACACATTTAGGCATCTTCTTAAAACCCACTGTTTCGAGCCGGCCTTCAGTTTCCCCTAGCGCCTCGCACAAGTGCCTCAGATTCGGCATCTGATTGACACTGTGCACAATAAAGGATTTTATTTACGTAATTGCTTACTTTTTTGTGATGAATTTCTTTAAGGAAGTTGTAGTCACTTGTCTTGTGATTTGTTCATATTGGCACATTACACAGTTGTAACACATTACGTTGCATGTAGTTTGATTGTATGGTGCAGGATGATCGAATTGGCAGCGAACTGAAGGCAATGATTCAGTCACCGATCGGCTACCACTTCGTCGGTGCAGACGTCGACTCACAAGAATTGTGGATTGCTGCTGTATTGGGAGACAAGAACTTTCAAGGCATTCACGGTGTGTTGTCGGAAATGTTTTGTTACTTAAGCATGTTTGTTGGAACTCGGGAATAAATTTACTGTGTAAGATGTGTGGCAACTTTGTGTAATGATATTAGTACTTTTTTCTAACTTTCATTATTTGTTAGTGTTGCTTAGTGTTACTTTGTTGCTATAGTCTAACTACCACATGGTGAATAAAGATTTTTAAAATTCAATGACACAATGAGAAGAATTTTAACATGCACTCAAAATCTAATGAATAGCTGACTTAGCGGCATGAAACCAACAGAAAATTATTGAATAAAAGAACTGGAAAAAGAAAGATGATTAGTTTGAAACTCTGATAAATGGTCAAGTAGTCTGTAAAAGCAGCCTGGAAACACAGTTTAGCTTGTAAAGAAAAGAGAAATAATAGCAGTCACCAGCAGCAATGACTTAAAAATTCTGAACAGTAAGTAATGCTGAAGTGAATAGTGTGTGATTTTTTGCCTTAGCTGCTTTTAAGAGTCACATTGGCATGTAGAAATTGTAATAAAATGTTGTTTCGTATATTCTCCCTTGCTCAAGCTTCCTAATGTGCAGTAACCCAGAATAGAAGGTTGGTTGAAGAAAAGCTTAAAGTAGCAGCAGCGGCACAGTGTACAGAATGAACTTTACTTGATATCGGCTGCAGGTTGCACGGCTTTTGGATGGATGACTCTGCAAGGCAACAAGGCTGAAGGTACTGACCTACACAGTCGTGCTGCACAGTTGATAGGCATCACCAGGGAACAGGCAAAGGTAACTGATGACCTTTGTTGTATTTGTATTTTCATTATACTTTACGATACAATACAAAAACATTTATGCAATCGCTGAAGCTGGTGGCCTGCTTAATCTGCCACATGTGTTATTTACATTAGTAGTTATAGTATTCTCACACTTAGTCGTAGTTGCTAGGTTGATAATGCGTGGCTGTTTATATGATATGCAGTAATATTTAGTGATTGTGTATCATTGTAGATATTTAACTATGGACGTATCTACGGTGCAGGACTGAAGTTTGCAAAGCAGCTGCTGATGAAGTTTAATCACCAGCTTCAGGAGCGGGAAGCTCAACAGAAAGCGAGAACAATGTTTCAGGCAACTAAGGGGAAAAAAGTCAGGTGAATTGCACACTTTAGTTCGTTGTCATAGTAAAATTTTCACATGATTTTTGTATTGTTTTCAAGTATCTGCACTTCAGGTCAATGGTACATTTCCAAACTCAATAACAGAAATCGTTTCAGAGTGGTTTGTTATTTGAAAGTACTTGTTAGTCAACGTATTTTATTTTCAGTTTGGATTTTACTCCAGTGTGTAACTATATTGCATCGTTATCCTCAGTATGATAATTGAATCCATATGAACAAATAGCATTTTGTTGATGGTAGGTACAAGATACAAGAGAACGCATCAAGTGATGAAGAAACATTATCACGCTGGGAAGGCGGCAGGTTTGACTGGCGACTTTTACTTTCTAGATAATGTCTCTTGTTACCAAGCTGGTGCTGCTTTGCCAATGTTTGAGTTGAAGTGAGACACGGTGAAGATTGTCTTTAAGATACCAGCTCAGATACTGGACGAAAAGGTAGACGGGGGTACATAAAAAGACACCATTGCGTGATATTCACTCGTCAGTTGAGGGCTACAAATTACCAACCTGCTGCTCATTCTTCTGTCTGTAAAGTCAGAAAGTTATCCAAGACTTTAGGGGAACATCAGAGCAGTTTTAGCTTGTTGCCCTTCCTGATGCTTCCTGTGAATCACACATGTTTTGTTAGCATGACTTATAGCAAGTCTACTGTCTTAATCATTGATTGTGTCTATTGTATAAACATAACCGAGGAGTATAACAAACCTTTTGTTTGTGACACATAAACCTGTTATCAAATAGCAGTTGTGTTGTTAACTTAGCTATTGACAATTAGAGTGAATTAGACACAAGCCAAATTTTTTACAACCATTAGGCCAAGGCCAGTCAATGGAATTTTTTGGCCGGCCGATATGCTGCCAGCCGAATATTTTGTGATGGATTTGTGAGTGACTTTCTTCCAGCTTGTTTTTGGCGGTTTGATTATTTCTTACGGCTGTATTGTGACCGTCCACATTTCTTTCTGGCAGATATTCAGCAACCATAAATTTTTCGGCAGTAGCAGCCAAATTCAGTGGCTGGAGGGTCTATTGACAATGTGACTACATTTGTGCGGTCTCTTGATGTTTACTTTGAGCCCGATGAAATGAAGCTTCATTAATCAGTTAGTGACTGATTCTGTGACTGATTCTGTGTTGAGATGACATTGCGGACTGAGTTTTTGTTGTTTTACTGACAGTGAGTCTCACATGTTCAACATGCTGGAGTCAATCGCAAGATCAGAGAAACCTGAAACGCCGGTTCTCGGATGTCTTATCAGTAAATCTTTGGAGCCACGTAATGTTCATAGTGAGGTCTGTGATGAAAGACTTGTCGCTGTGTCCTAATTAGTCTGTGTTCAGCTGGCTGTAGAATAAATGACAGATTGCTGACGTTACTGCATAAAGCCACATAATATTATTAATCTATCTGTCTTACTCTGGTTAATTTCCAGTATTGTTCTATTTGTTTGTCAAATAGACATCCTGGTATTATGTTTGTTGTGTTATTTTATCCACATTGATGAAATATCTGTATATGTAACACACTAGCTCTTAATACTAATAACTTCTTGCATATCATTTTAGTGTCCATTTTGTAGTTAACCCTTGTTAACTAGTTGCCCTCTTGATTTTTCTTCCGTTGTGCTTGACCTTTGCATCCTTTCAAGATAGGCCAGAACTTTTCATTTCCTCCTATCGCTACTACCATGACTCTATGACTCAGTACTGGAAATGTGTCACTGTGTCAACAGTTTTGGCCAGATTGCGTCAGGTCAGAGGTCAGTAGGTCCAACTCAGTGTTGCAGCAGATTGATACTAGTCCTATCAAATCATCAATGTATTTGTGTTTTAAAGAGCTCAACGATAGGGTTTGGTAGCCAGGTCAAAGACCTCTGGGTCAGGTCCGATGGTGAATCAGAACACATTTCCAACTCTGTATAAACATTTAGTGTGAAATCACTTTTTTCATAAAATGACTGCTGAATAAATGGATGTCGATCCCTTTGCATCAGCTCTCTGCCACCCATACCTTTAATAACGATAGGAATAGTAATAATAATTGTTAAACATATTATTTCGTAATAAATAAATTTCCGGTGTGTATGTTTGGCATGCTGTATGCGTGTCTGTGTTTAGTTCATGACGAGCCGAGTGAACTGGGTCGTGCAGAGTTCGGCCGTCGACTATCTTCACTTGATGCTTGTCTGCATGCGTTGGTTGCTCGACAGTTATCAAATCAATGGACGATTCTGCATCAGCATCCACGACGAAGTCCGCTATCTCGTCACTTCAAGAGACCGATATCGTGCCGCACTTGCACTGCAGATCACCAACTTACTGACACGGTCGATGTTTGCGTACAAACTCGGCTTCGACGACCTGCCAATGGTACTGCTTCGTTTACTACTATACACTGAACACTGCTATTGATTTTTAGATCAGGACATGTGTTGAGTATCTTGTTCTTCTAGTTGTTGGGATGACCACTCTTCAACCTGATCCAAAAAGTGTAAAGCTCTGTCATTTCAAATCGGATTGGTATGAAATTTGGCAGGATTATTTCCGTAGTAAATATGCATCGATTGACAGAGTTGAATTTTTACTTTGACATCACACTTTTAGGATGGCAGCCATGGTGTTATTTCACACTCAAAAGTGCCGCCCTCTGGTGAGTGCTGACAATGTGTCTGCATGGCACTTATGCAGCAATGTCCGGTACTTTTTGCTCTATCTTGTTGTTTAACTGGCAAGTTTTTCTGGAATTAGTCCAAGTTAGCCCTGAAACTCCAAAAGTGAACTTTTCTGTTTGTTGGATCAACACTTTGTAAAAGCTGGATATTGCCAATCATGTAGTTTAACAGTACTGAAGGTAATGTTATGTAGGCAATTTCATGTACTCTAACACAGCAACCTCTGTTGTTGAAACAATAGGTCATGTTTTGTTCATTCTTTGCTTGCAATCATGTTGTTGCAGTGTTATGTTGTTGAGTATGTTTTGTGTCAGTAATTCTGCAACTTGGTTGTTGTTGTTGTTGTTGTTGTTGTTGTTCTTGTTGTGACAAGCCCATCAGGGCGTTGCCTATAATTGTTATAATTATGCAACTCTGTTTTATAATTTCATTCTGAACAATTGTGATAGTAACAACTGTTGATAAGATATTGTTTATTGCTCACTTTTATGCTAGTTATTGACAGTTTTTTCTGGTTTGTTGTGCATCTTACAGTCAGTTGCCTTCTTCAGCTGTGTCGACATTGATAAGTGTTTGAGGAAGGAGGCATCCATTGACTGCATTACACCTTCCAATCCTCTCGGACTACACAAGGGTTATAATATTCCACCCGGTTAGATATATTATTCTTTTTATTATGTACAAGTGATGTGATACCACAAGATATAATTATGTGTTTATTACATGTCACTTGATTCAGTGTGAACTGTTTTTGTGCTGCATTTGACAATATAATACTAGTCTATTAGGTTTACCTGTAGTCATCTAAGATTGCCATCCCATTTCTGTTCATAACTGTTAAAGAATGCACTGTGATAATGCCAGTATACAACTAGCATTTACTGTGTTAACGTTTGAGATTATTAACTTGTCTTTACGTTTCACTTTTTCAAACTTGTGCCAGCTCCCATTCCAGTCAGGTGTAATGTAATATGATAAAATTAGAGCATCATAGCTAGTACAATGGTGCTTTACACGGTCAAAAGTCTGATTCGTGCTCTAAAAGATAAGCTAAATAAGTAGATCTTGGGATATTCCATGAAGGTGGCATGTGGTTGTGAAACAGCTCCACAGATCTGTTGTACACTTCAATGCTACAACCTTTGATTGATAGATTGATTGAAGTTCATTGAACCCGCCAGGTAATCTTGCAATGCCGCTCTAGCCGAATGGATCGGTCTGCCAGCAGATGTTACCAGCTGTCTGTTGTAGTGTCCCACTTCATTCACGCATCTTCTCAAGATTCGTGCATTAAGTTAAATATGCTGTAACTAATTTGCCGGTCAGATGCCACTGGATTGGAAGAAAGGAATCATACTGCCGCTATACAAAGGAAAGGGTAGCAGAAGGGAGTGCAAGAACTACAGAGGCATCACCCTACTGTCTACACCAGGCAAA
>Ga0056123_1000272_pt1 | contig 10816 bp, 12 predicted proteins | sample WorMetHEROISLAND_3_FD_71122 | JGI IMG/M metagenome (GOLD analysis project Ga0056123, IMG submission 71122) | Marine gutless worms symbiont microbial communities from Max Planck institute for Marine Microbiology, Germany - Olavius sp. 3 HERON ISLAND ...
CTAGTGTTTAGATCTTTTTTCGCCGCCTAATCTCGGAGGTCTTTTGGCCGATCATCACCAAACTTTATAACATGTTTGATGATGACTGTAATTTATAAAACTAGGTTAGAAATTTGCCCCCCTCCCAAAAAAGAAAGCCTAGCTAACGCAAAGGTAAGCACGCGACAGCTTTGCTGGTCGAAAACAGATTTTAACACTAAACAGTCACTCAAGGTCATTCCTTGAAGTAGCTGTTTGTTGCTTAGGCCACGTTAAAAATTCTTATTTTTCTGACTGATTGATTGATTGATCTGGTATACTTTGGTACACGAATGACGAAAAATATGACCACAATTTTTGTTGCCATAATATATACGGGACTCTGAAATTAACCTCGCTAAAATTTCACACATTTTGGCAATCACTAGAATGAGTGGCAACATAGGCGCAACACTGCAGTTGGGGCACTAAGGGCCCAAAGAATCCAAGATTGGCAGCCGCTTCGGGGGAGCATATAGCGCTCTCTGAGACCCCCTAGATGGTGGGGAGGGGGTTCGCTGCCCCTTGGACCCCCTCTGCAAGAGCCCGTTCACCGCTGTTGGCCTTTGACCTGAAATGTCAGCCATTTGTGCCTCAGGACATGCATTCCAAAGCCCAGCCAGACGGCCGGCCGGGTTGGGTGGATAGAAACTCTAGTAAAATTTCACCTTCTGTAGAAAAATTGTTCGGCGAAGACCAGATGCAGATGCAGGAAAAAAGCTGCAGTGACAATTCGTAACATTGTTCTACGTACTTTATTAAATTAACGACAAACATATCATAGGAATATGCCTTATAGCCCACCTAAATACATGGTATAACAGTGCAAGATCACAAATGACAATAAGATGGGGACATGCGATGTTTAATAAAACGGGAAGTGCGAGGTATACTGCAACCAAATTTGCAGCAAATATTCTATACTGGTACGTAATCGGGAGTTTATGTTCAAAATCTGGTGAAATTGGTTTATTTTCAAAAAGTCACAACTAAAAAATCGATGGACCCAAGTTCGCAGAGCCGAGATTGACCGCCGTCAGTCCTTTAATTTAAGATGTCTATGGCAGCCACATTCTTTCACAGTGCAGTTTATGCAATGTTGTTACGTCCCCATCTTAATGTCAACAAATGTTTATAATAATAATGTCTTACAGCTAGTCAGATGAATGTACCATGTAGGTGATGAGAGTTGTAACAGTCAATCATATTGTTTAACAATTTATAACCAAATGAAACCATTTCTTAGTTTAAGTCAACATCTTCATTTTATCAAATGATCAATTGAAAACAGAGAAGTTCAGCATGCAAAGAGAATGTTTCTGGCAACTTACTCATGTTTTAAGCATCTATCAATCATTAGTACCATTCACCTAGGCATGTTGAACATTTATTCATACTCCATGGTACTCTCACACATGGAATTGGAAATGTTTTATAAGTAAACAATTGCATTTAATTAACCTGAAAATTAACTTCTTAACTGAAGCTGATAAGGTGATTTACCTTTAAAATGAAAGTTAAAGATTGGACCTCTTTAAACTCGACACTGCTTAGTTCCATTGCAAAAAAATACACTTTTGCCTCAATCTTCAGTGAATTTCTTGCGTTTTGACGAAGGACTGGCGACCGGAGCTGTGCGGTTACCATTGCCAATGGCTTTGCACACATTGGATGCAGCAATTTTACCACGAACTGCAGCACCGTTGTCAACAGAAGCTACAGATTTGCTTAGCAGCTCGATGCAACTACAAGATGTGTTGCAGCGTCCAGAACGTGTAGTAGCATATTGATGGTTAGACTCGGCATCATCGGATGACGCTACGGGATGAGGTACACGAAATTCTGGTGTTTGGTTGACACAATTAGTGACATTCGCACCTGCAGTTTCAGTGACGGAACTCAGCATGCATTGAACATTCCGCAACATTTCTTCCAGAGCCGAAATACGCTGCCACAACTGACACACCATACCATAACCGTTAGATCCTACATCACTGCTCTCACAAAGTGGTTTGAGTAGGAGATCGGGGAGTGTGGAATGCATTTTTTTATTTTTGGCTTGTTCTTTTCTAAAACAACAGATTCAGATTTTCAAAAAGTGCAGTTGCTAGCTTAGTTACAGTGTGACGTGTTGAGCAGGGCTGATGCTATAGCTATGCATGGAGAAAGTGAAAACTGGGTTTGGGGCAAAGCCCCCAGATGGCAACAGAACATAGACAGGCCAAAGCTTGGCCAAACATTTAGTTCGGCTTTGGCTGTCAGTGTTTTGCTATTTGGCCAAATTTAGGTAACACTTGGTGTAGTTTTCTGTTGGCGTTTGGCGCACTTCACTGCGTGAAATGACGTCATGGTCTCCATTTTCAAAGTATGACATCATGTCTCCGTCAGTCTATGCGTATTTAGGACTGCTTAGGAACAATCTTGCCAAATTTCATCCCAATGCGATTTGAAACGACACAGCCTTGGGTTTCTGAAGAGGTTTCCCAACAAGAGCAAGAACAAAAACAACAAGATGAGTAGCGATAGATCAGTCCTGATTATAAAAATATGTTATGCTATAAAACACCACAAAACGTTAGTTATAGCCGTACGAGCCGGGGGTGCTGAGGGGAGGCTGCCCCCACCTGACTCGGGAAAAGTCATCATTTTTCGGGCAAATATGCTAAATTTTGGGGGCAGAAGGCAGCACAGCCAAAAATGAAAAAATTATGTTTTGTATTAAATTTTTCAAAACGAAAATAACGGACTTCGTTCCATCAAGCGAGATGTGCCCAAAATCCAGGTTTTTAAATAATAATTATTGGGTGGGGTGAGTCGGGCAGAACAATTTTGAATGATACTCTACTATCTACAATGTAAACAGTTTCAGCTCGTTGACAGCATGCTATTTTTTGAGGTTAGATCAGCAGTTGTTCGGTCACCTTCGAAATACTTTTCTGGCAAAGATGGCTCATAGCCTCATCCCCCTAAAAACTGGCCCGTATGCCTATGACTTTAATCGCCAAAAACTGTAAAAGCAGAAAACAGACATGACTATGTGACTTAGTATAATACTGGGCAAGTTTTCATCTTCAGTGGCGATTAAACATTTCTGCATACCTGTACGCCAATGATCATGGTGCTAACCGGTGACGCTCCCTGTCAGGACTTGGGAATGGATGTCTCTGCAAGAGGATAAGAGCAGCAGAAGACTGTGGGCCATGCAGGGGTAGGCCTACCGCAGGGTAGTGTTAATTGAATAACTGAATTCATTGACTGTTGCTGCTTATAGTGCATTAAGTTTGACAAGTTTAACGACCATAATCATTACCGCACCTCGGCCCACTGTAAAAATCTTGGCAGCGCGCCGTCTGTTTTTTGGCGGCGGCAGCGCCGGACGATTCCGGCTGGTGGCAGCGGCACCAGCCAGCGGCTGAGGGGTCTGCAGACACCTAATACAAAGTACTCCTTCAGTGTTTTTGACACTGTTGGACGGTTGGTTGAATGATAGGAAAGGCATCTAGTCTGAAAAAGGTCCTGCTCAGCTCCAACAATTCCCAAAAGTTCACTAATGAAACCAGCATAACCGAGAGAAACTCCAGACAAGTAGCCCGGTTAAATCAAGGCCAAAAGTAGCAGCAGCAGGCAGCATTATATGTATATGTTACAGTAAAAAGTGTGAAATCAGTTGTTTCGTGAAATCACTGAAATTTTCAGTCATTTCATGTAATCACTGTTTCACTCGGGGATTTCGTGAAGTCACTAAATTTCCTAGGCATTTCACATAGTAACTGAATTAATGCACCAGTTATTTCAGGAAACCACTGATGCTGGCAATCCTACTTGTGCCCTGAACATTTCAATTAGATATTCAATCATTAATGCATCTTAAAACACTTCATAAAAGCCATAAATGTGGGTTAATCATACTGATCATCACTAAAATGATAACAGCACCATGAAATGAAACAGTTAACACAAAGTCAAAATATGTAGGCTAATCATATCACAGAATAGTAATGAGCTTAGTTAGCATAAAACATTTCCATTTTGGCATTTACAGCTATTGTGTATTGGTCAATGTCCAAGTTTCGATTGAAAATGATGCCAAGTATGTTCCGCGGGACACAGATCGACAAGCGGTATTGGGACAGTGACATTGTTACCAGCAACACCAGCTTTCAGCTCTATGCGAGTACTGGTAAGCTTTACCACTCTTTCTGCCTGGGCTATCGGTCCTGAGTAAGCCTTTGCTGGACGTTTCCGGATCTGAGTTGTTCGATCTGCCAGTGTTTGTTGTGTGTCATCTTAAGGCTGGTCTGGGACAGTAGGAACAACCGATCTGGTGGACGGCACAGGATTCTGGGCTGTCACATTCTGAAACACCCAAAACAACCGAGCTGGTAGACGGCATGGCACAGTTGAGAAGTTGAGTCGTATGTTAAGTCATTTGCGTTACTGGGACATCTGAGCTGCTACGTGTAACAGCTGCAACGAGATCGTCCTCACTGTGCAGTGCAGCTATCATTCCTGTGGATAAGGAAGAGGAAGTAATTCACAGTCTGTGCCTCACAACCAAACATCGCTGAATATGGGCTGCAATTTATTCCGGAGTGGTGAGCAGAATTTTTCTGAAACTGTAGAAACTTGATGACTACCGTCCAATCAGACATATTGTTGTCAGCTAGCCAAGCCACTAACATGTCCTTTATAATGTCACCATTGGCATGCTCTACAGAACCCTGGCTCTGTGGGTGGCGAGGCTTGCCATGAACCACACTTCCTTTAACTGAGTAATGATGTGAACTCAGACCCATTGTCACTCTGAAGGATGGCTGGAGGAGGAAAATGTCTGCCAGTTGGAAAGCAACTTCAGCCGCACGTTTGGTTGTTATATGATCCTGATACACTGTGATCCACTTACAGTTTGACTGTGCCATGGACAGTGGTCTGCACTGCATGTCAATCTAATCCACCTGTCCCCCTTGCTCAGAATAGGACGCACCACAACACCTTTAGTCATTCATCTCTTTCTCTTTTTCTGACACTCCTCACACAAAGACTTGTACAGTTCCTACGATTTGATGGTGAATGGTGATGTTAGTACATCTATGCTGAGGTTCCTTCACCATGCGACTATTTCACAGATGTACTGACCACAAAATAGTGCGTCAGTAAAATAGTCAAAAGTGTGCATGACATTTTCAGTTATTATGTGAAATGCGTAGAAAATTAGTGATTTCACAAAATCTCCGACTGAAACAGTAATTACATGAAATGACTGAAAATTTAGGTGATTTCACGAAACAACTGATTTCACACTTTTACTGTAACACATACACAGTTGCAGTCTTACATAACTCACTTGTTTGTGTTCATTAAGACACGTTCTGACATCCATCATCGACAGGTCCTCTGTCTTCTCGGCACTTTCCGCCTGCTGCACTCTGCTACTCAGCTGGTAACTGTTAACCATCAACAATCAATCTGCACCAACTGACAATGCATCCATTCAATGCATATCAGAGTTGCAAAAAATCAAGAGATGTGCAGGGTTCCATAGCTGAAGTATATTTTATTAGTTTTTGAGTTGTGCCACTCACAAGACACCATGAAACTGCTAATACCACTGAAATGTCAACTCAAAACGGGACAATTGCAGATGCATTTCAAAACAAAACTATAGGGTTCACGACTTATGTGCCAGGTCTAAGCCCAATCACATTTCTTGCAGCCTAAGGCAGTTTTGTCTCCTAATGTAGGCCCCTCCCCGAGCTATAGACATGTGCCAAATTTCACAGTGTAAAATACAACTGCTGGATAAAAATCTGGCGGCGGTCGAAATATTTTTTATGGTCAGACTGTGGCCAGCCGCATTTCTCTCAGCAGAATTTCGGCAACCGTAATTTTTTCAGTGGCATCCGCCAAATTTGGCTGCTTTGTGCAGCATATTATTATAGTACGCCAATCACCACTGGTGAAATCTTTCATCAAGATTGCCACTGATATGCTCACGTTGCCTGAGATTGTTATTAAATCAGCATCAACTATACACACATTAGCCAATATTATAGTTAACAGACACTTACTGGTCAATGGAGTCAACAGAAATGGTATACATTTGTCGGATTTCATCAAGGTGATGTGGCGTTGTAAGATAGCATCGTCCAAGATCCATGGAACAGCTGCCGCAGTATATCATCAAATATGAGCTAAACACAGAATCAACATAGTTACACCTGCCAGCCACAACATGCACAACAACATTTAACAACATCATATAACATACAGAATCAACAATATTTAATCTGAAACCAAAGACCAAGAATGTTCGAATTGCAGATTTTTGTAACAGGGACGTGTGTAACTTCATCTTTAAGAAGCACAGCATGATGAAATCTAGAATAAATTTTTTCCACTAATTTGGTCAAAAAAGACAATAAAACTCATCATCTACGCCGCCACCCGGGGTGTTCCCGTTGGAGCAGATCGCAGATATTGGGATCATCCCAAGCGTTTACCTTAAGCTAATCAGCCGTCACTGAGCCGTGACATTATTTTTGAATTATTCCAACCTATGTGATCACGATACCTGAACGTGACAGATGGATGGACAACACACTGTGGCATAACCGTACTCTGCATAGCATCGTGTGGTGAAAACTGCAGTTTACACACATTAACAGCGACATACACATCGAAAACAGCTAAAATCATAAACAGGAGATGTTATTCAGCAGCACATCGACATCTAGGTGATGTGATGATCGGTAATATCAACTGTTTATGATTTTTGCTGATTTGACGTGTGTGGCGCCATTAACATGCGTATGGGTACAGTTTTTTGCATTTATTTAATGTTTACATCGAGCTAAAACTCACACATGATACTCACGAAATGAATTCTCTAACAAATGTATATTTCAGATTTTTGATATATTTAAAATTGACAGAATGGTGCCGTTTTGTAACTTATTTATTAGATGTCCTTTACATATAAAACTATTTGAGAATTATTGATAAACAAATCTTTCCAAACAATCATCTAAGTGCAACTTCAATGGATACAACAACGTGAAAATATGCAAACCTGCCCCTATCACAATCTTCTGTTGACACCTTCAGCTGTGTGCCCTGCTTCACATTGTCGGACACGCCTACACAGTATACATTATACATGACTCAGCCAATCTCGGTTATCATTCAGTCACAGTGTGCACAGTCTTCTTGCATCACCAGAACAGGCAGTATGCTGAGACACAGTCAAACCACAAACAGTTCCTAAATATATCACAACAGGCAAAAAAAAGTTTCTATAAGTCACAGCAATAATTTGAGTAATTTTTTGACCATAATGGAAACATAAAGGTTTACCTAAGATGGGGTCTCATGATCTCATCAGCCACCAACCTATTTGCATCCCTCTTTCACGTATTTGGAACCAACTTCCTGAAGATCTCAGATCTGTCATGAACGCAGCAACTTTTAGAAAACATCTCAAGACACACTTTTTAAACTCCATTTTTAATTAACTGCTCATGGCTGTTTCTGACTTTTATACTGCGCGATGGCCTGATTTTATCCGTATATCGGCGGACTACAAGTATGTTTGATGATGATGATGATGATGATGATGATGATTTGCTTTTTCTGCTGCAGCATGGTCCACGCACGTGGGTCGGACCAGACACGACATTCACGACTGTCGGCTGTAACATAGGATAAGTGGCCCCCGTAATACAATTGCTCGTGTTATGTTACTTATGCACGCTGTGGTTTGCTGTGACCAAACTATCAAAGTACACGTGCAATGCCGCTTTTCGATTAACGACATCTTGTTGCTATAAAGTTGCAAAACTGCAAAATCGAAGTCCATGTTTGCGTTGTGAGTAAACTTTCGTAGCTATATAGTTGTATAAGCGATAACGAAATGGTCAACAGCAAGGTGCTATTACTTCCAAGTTCCAGTACACGCAGGCAGACATTCCGTGAGTGAGCACTTGCAAGGCCTATAAGCATTATGCGCATATCTCCAGGGAGGCGAGGAATGTAGCCCCACCAGACGCGAATTGTAACGCATGGGATTGGGCGCGGATGCCAGCGAATGGACGCGTATCACAGTCTAACGATAAATGATCATCCAACAATGCAACGCATAACAATTTAAGTATTTCTGCACATTCTGTAGTCTGTACAGGTGGAACAATCAGTAGCAATGATCACGTATAGCTGTTAATAAGTGGTGGCGGTATGCTCAGTGCTCACTTATTAGTATGGTATAATTAATCATCCAGTCTGCAGTTGTGTTCTGTCAAGTCCTATCATATTTTCTCTGCCTTCCAGTTTAGAAACGCCGGGTTAGGTGTAGGGTTAGGATTAGAGACAGGGATGGAAAATAGCGTAATTTCTACCGTCTGTGTGGACTGAAAGTAACACTAACCCCTATAATAGCTAGCCGTATCGCCGAAATGGTGCAAGATATCACCTAGTTTACTACTGAGCACTAACATGATGTTGCATACGGGCTTTCAATTAGTACCAAAGTCAACAACCTGGGATTACCTTGAAGTAGGCTGATGTTAATTGTTTACTAATTACTACAGTACACACAAAAAGTGAGATAAGTCCATCTTTTTAAATAGTGATCCAAATTCAGGCGATTGGACTTTTCGTTCCCAAGACGTTTCATTTTTGGTGCCAAAATTTTAGCGGGAAGGACCCCAAAATTAGATGCCGAAATGTTTATGCCCCTATGGGAACACATCATGTGGAAACGTTTGGAGCAATTCTCCCGACAGACCCCGACGATATAAGCCATAGTACAATAACATTTTGACCAATTTTCAAATTTTAATCGCTAAAAATTGTTGGGTGCACACCCATTCCCAAGCAGATATGCATTAGCAAGCGTTGGCCATTCTCTACCAACTGTGAAATTTTTAGGGGGCAATGCCCCTTAGCTCCTGAACCAAATTTGGTAGGCATGTACGGCAGTGATCGCAGTTTGCAACGCCGTTTTCCGATTAACAATATCTTGTTGCAATCCGGAGATATTTGCAATAAAGTCGCAAAACGGCGTTGTTGAAAACTTATTTTTTTGGTTCCAGAATTTTAGGGGGGAAGGACCTCCAAAATTAGATGCCGAAATTTTTATGGCCATATGGGTACACATCACTAAGAAAAGGTTGGTGCAATTCCCCCAGCAGACCCTGATGATATAACTGAAAGTACACCAAATTTTTTTATACCAATTTTCGCATTTTCATCCCTAAAAATTGTTGGGGGCAGACCCATCCCCGAGGACTGAGCAGGTATGCATTAGCAAGCGTTGGCCATCCTCTACCAACGATGAAATTTTTAGGGGGCAATGCCCCTTAGCCCCTGAGATATGAGTGTCTGAAAAAAGCTGCTTTTGGGAAATTCGGGTGGGTCGAAACTCCGGTCCCATTTTCGCCGTTTGTGGACCAAAGTTCACCAAATTTGGTACGCATGTATGGGAGTGATCGCAGTTTGCAATGCCGTTTTCCGATTGACGATAGCTTGTTCCAGTCCGGAGATATTTGCAATAAAGTCGCAAAATCGCAGCACAGTTGAAAATTAAGTTTTTTGGTTCCAAAATTTTTTTTTTTTGGGGGGGGGGAACTTCTAAACTTTTCCTGAATAACAAGAGCAATGGATAAGCAATGTGATCTTTCACTTGTAGCAAAAATCTTGAAGATAAATCATCTGCTCTGGAAGCATTATCGACACGAAGTTTAGACAATGCCTTCATGATATCTTCCAAGGTGAACAATACTTCAGTGCATTTTTACCGCGCGATGCACTTTAGTGCAAAGCGCGGTATTGCGATCGTATATTGTCCGTCCGTCTCAGTGTAACGTTCAGGTATCGTGATCACATAGGTTGGAATTCTTCAAAAATAATTTCACGGCCGAATAGCTTAGGGCCTCTGCTCGGGCTGACCCCACCCCAACATGGGCCATCTGGTGCAACGGGAACACCCCCAAAATTAGTGTGGAAGAACGCGAACTTGACAGTCAATATTGTGTGCAACTACAATCGTCGATTCACCGTTACGTTATAGCGACCGTTACGTGGTCGCTATAAATAGGCCTAATGTCAAGTGTCTATTCGTACGGCACGCGGGACAAATAGCAGCAGCAGTACTTTAATAATGAAACATGACAAATGCACGAGACAAATATGAGGTGAAAAGAAATTGAAAAACAGATACAGAAGAAACAAATCTAAATCAATAAACGCAAGGCAATCATTCATAAAAATGTTCAATCCATAAATATATTATATTTCTGGGGCATTCGTGGTTAGAATGCGATTTTTATGCGCTATTTCCTTCCAACAGTACCATTCCCGACCTCCTATGCCACGAAATTTTTTGGTTACCGCCTATTAACTTAAGTTGAGAACGGGTAGCCAATAGCCATGTCAGTTTGAGAATCCAGTATGACTCCACTGTCATTCAGCAATGGACCGGTTTCTGCTTTACTCTTAGTTTTGTTGCGTACATATGCGAAGAATGACTTCATATCACTTTTAAAGTTTTAATATCCCTTGCCAGCTTGACTTCAAAATTTCTTTTGGATCTGCGTATTTCTGACTTGGCAGATTTATTGGCTGCTTTAACTGCAGGATGAGATATGTCTTTGAACTTCATGTATACTTTTCTTTTCTTCTTGACACTTTTCAAAGCCTTCCTTGTCATCCAGAAAGGCTTGACACCTGACCGCTTCGAAGTGATTATCTTTATCCGGTACTAGTGCATTTTAAAGTGTCCACGCGATATAGAGTCAAACGTTAT
>Ga0056123_1000273_pt1 | contig 10797 bp, 12 predicted proteins | sample WorMetHEROISLAND_3_FD_71122 | JGI IMG/M metagenome (GOLD analysis project Ga0056123, IMG submission 71122) | Marine gutless worms symbiont microbial communities from Max Planck institute for Marine Microbiology, Germany - Olavius sp. 3 HERON ISLAND ...
TATTGGGGCAATCACTTTTGGGTCCAGGGTTACTGCGCCGACACGGCTAGGCTCGATGCCGAGAAAAGTCGGGCTTACGTCCAGTACCAAGAGCAACGGGAACGCCTGATGGAGCAAGGTAGGCTGAAGTTCTAACTGACCGAACTCTAATCCTGGGGACAGCCGGACCTTGCCTCCTCTGGAGGCAAGGCCGATTCATCCCCTTCTAGGGGTTATATCAAAGCCCCCCTTTTCTAAGGGGGGATTTTTTTACTGTGTCCTTATCCGTCTCGAGTCTTCGCGGCGCCCGGCCCCGATGAGTGCGCGAAAGTATTTCCAGTCGAAGGTGGCTCCCGGATCGGTCTTGCGTCCGGGTGCGGTGTCGCTGTGGCCGACGATGCGTTCTGGCCCGATATTCGGGAAACGGGTCCAGATAGACTGCGTCGTTCGGGCCAGCACCCGATATTGGTTCGCCTCGTAGGGGACCTGGTTCGTACCTTCCAGCTCAATCCCGATGGAGAAATCGTTACAAGCCGGATGGCCCTCAAAGCTCGAGACACCGGCGTGCCAAGCGCGTTTGTGGAGATCCACATATTGAATCAGCTCACCGTCGCGGCGGATGAGTAGATGGGAAGAGACGTGCAGCGAAGCGATTGCTCGAAACTCGGGATGGGCCTCCGGATTTAGACGATTTTGAAACAAGTCCTCGATCCAAGGACCACCGAAGCTTCCGGGCGGCAAGCTGATACCGTGGACTACCAAGAGATCCACCATCGTCCCCGGCGGCCGTTCGTCCCAATTGGGGCAAGGCACATGGCGGGCTGCAGCCAGCCAGCCATCGGACCTACGCCGGGGCTCAGGATACCCCTTGCCCATGGATTTTTCCGTAAGGTCTATCAAAGGTGCCTTGAAAAGATCGATATACCCTTGCGGAACCTGACACTACAGATAAGGCACCATGCCTTTCATCACCATGTCGGTCAAGCTCACGATCCCGATCACCTCGCCATCTTTCACCACGGGCGCTCGGGTCAGGTCGAAGCGGGCAAACAGGCGCGCACAGTGACGGATATCCATCCCAGGATTTACCGACAGTACGGGTTTGGACATGATCTCGTAGATATTGACTCGATCCGGGGCACGGTCCTCGGCCAGAACCTGGCGGGAGATATCCGAGATCACGACCATACCGATGGTGTCGTCCGGATGGCGCCTTTTGACGATGAGCGTCTTGGTTTCTACATGGGCCATGGTGTCGAGGGCCCGTGCCACCGTGTCCATGCCGTCCACGGTATCGAATTGGGACTTCATGACGTCGCGGACGCGCACGAGCTTTTTATCGTTCATATCAAACTTTCCCCTTGACGGTATCGAAGAGTTTCCGCATCTGGTGGCTGACGCCCACGGCGTCTTCCACGTCCACCTGAATGGCGATGCCATGGCCGGGCCTGTCCTCGAAGTGCCCAACCCTGGCGATGGTTTCCAGAATGCTGCGGCTCATATGCTCCTCCACCAGCAGCAGAATGACATCGCGTTGGGTCTCCAGGGTCAGGCCGAAGAAGGTCTTGGATTTCTCGACCCCTTCCCCCCGGGCCTGATTGATGACGGTCGAGCCGGTGGCCCCGGCCCTGCGTGCCGCTTCGAGCACATTTTGGGTTTCGCTGTCTTCGACAAAGGCCAGGATAAGCTTGAAGTGCATGGATGCATTCTCCTGCGGATTTAGGCGATTTCTGTCCAATGAAATACCATCTTGGTGGTCTTTTCGTCCGTCTTCCGTGTTGCGTCAACCGTTACAGAGTCCACAAGGCGCCGGTTGCCGCGCCTTGAATACGAACCAAAATCCGGACCAATCCGGTACATCATTTTCCGGCAATCGCCTTATAGAGAATGTCCGACTTTCAAGGATAGTCTTTCATAGTGACCCGAGAGCAGACAGGCTGTTGTTCCGACAGCACTACCGATTTTTCAAGATATCCTTATGGAAGGTCTTCAGGGTCCGGTATCGGATTTACGCCGGGTGACGAATTCGCTGAGTTGGGCATAGGCGATCACGGTCATGATCGGAAACAGACAGGCGAAGGCGATGAGCCCGAACCCGTCGAGGAGCGGATTGCGCCCCGGAATATTGCTCGAAAGCCCCAACCCCAGGGCCACCACCAGAGGCACCGTGACGGTGGATGTCGTCACCCCCCCGGAGTCGTAGGCGAGGGCAACGATAGTCCGCGGTGCTTTCCAAGTCTGTATCAGGACCACGATATAACTGGTGATGATGTAGTAATGGAGCGGCGTCCCGGAGATGATGCGGTAGACACCGAGCGCGATTCCGACGGCGACGCCGATGGCCGCGGCAATCCGCAGTCCCCAGGGATGGATGGCACCGGCCGATACCTGATGGGCCTTGATGGCTACGGCAATGAGGGAAGGCTCCGCGATGGCGGTCGAGAATCCGATCGCGAAGGCGAACAGGTAGACCCAGACGTAGGTCCCCAGGTATCCGCTATCGTCCGTGGTACCAAGGAAATCCGATGCGGTGAGCTGCTCGGCCATGAGCCGACCCAGAGGGAACAGGGCCCGCTCCAGCCCGTCCAGGAAGCAGGCCAGCCCCAATAGGACCAGCAGAAAGCCCAGCAACACCCGTTTGAGGTTGGGAATAGGACGGCGCAGGACCAGGACTTGGAAGCCTACCAGGATGCCGATGATCGGCAACACATCGTCGATGGTCGTCAGCAGTGAGGACCCGAGAGAAGCCAGATACTCGGTCACAGCAAGATCCCGTAACCCATGACGAAAATCATGGGCGTCAATGAGGCGAAGGCGATGAGTCCGAAGCCGTCGACCATGGGGTTGCGGCCCTCAATGCTGGAGGCGAGCCCCACACCCAGGGCCGTCACCAGGGGTACCGTGATGGTGGATGTGGTGACGCCACCGGAGTCATAGGCGATGCCGATAATCTCTTCGGGGGCCAGGAGCGTCATACCCACGACACCGAGATAACCGCAGATGATCAAATACTGGAGCGGCCAGCCACGCAGGATCCTCAGGACACCGATGACAATAGCTAGACCCACCGACAGGGCGACCGTGTAGCGCAGTCCCTTGGCGTAGCCCCCCCGCGCTTCCGTGGTGTCGGCGATCATGCCCCCTTGGGCCGCTACGGCGGCGGCCTTCTCAGCAATAGCGGTCAAGGCCGGCTCGGCAATAGTGGTGCCGAAGCCCAAGGCAAAGGCGAACAGCAACAGCCACCACAGACTGCCTTTGGCAGCAAAGGCCCAGGCCATGCTCTCGCCGATCGGAAACAGGCCCAACTTGAGTCCCTGCACGAACAGGGTCAGCCCCACCACCACCAAAAAGGTACCCCAGAGCAATTCCGGAAGATCGGGAATGGGCTGGCCGAGCACCAAAAGCTGGAAGCAGGCGATCACCCCGACGATCGGCAGCAGGTCTTTGACACTGCCGGTCAGGGATTTTATCAATTCGGAGGTCAGGGTTTGCATCGGGCTGGTACCGGCAGGCCCCGGTATCCGGAGGAAAAACGATTTCCGACCGCTCCCGCCATCGATATGGCTTGCATTCGTGAGGTGACTCCTGCAAGGCCCCGATATCAGGGGGCCTCGAAAAACGGTATTGTTATCACTTTGTTGGTTCTAGGGATTCGATGTCAGATGATCTTGAATTTTTCTTGGTACCCTTACGGTGGCTCTCGATCTTCCATTCCAACCTTCGACAGGGCGGATGCCAACAACCCGGCCGGAACGGCGACGATACCCAAGCTGATCATCAGTATGAAAAAGGTGAACAGCTTACCACCCACCGTGATGGGATAAATATCCCCGTATCCGACTGTTGTCAAGGGGGCGACCACCTACCATAGGCTATAAAAAATGCTCTTGAAGGCCTCAGGTTGAGCGGCATTCTCGAAGTAATAGATGCTGACGGATGCCGGATACAGCAGCAGCGCGGTGATCACGCTGAACAGCGCGATTCCATCTTTTTCGATGATCAAGGCTCTGGAAAATCTATGAATGGCCTTACCGTATCAAAATAGCCTCATCAATCGGAGCAGGCGTAGCATACGAAATATCTTCAAGGATCGAAGATTGATACCGACCGTAATATAAAACGGGATGACCGCCATCAAATCGATCAGCCCGTAAAAGCTCAGGGCATAACTCAACCTGCTCTTTGCCGTATATAGCCTGAGGAGATATTTGAGGGTGAAGAGCAGAGTGATGACGAGCTCCGTAATAGCCAGCAATTTCCTGGTATCGGCCTCCAAGTCGGGCAAGGTTTCTACGGGAAAAGTAATGAGAGAGCAAGATCAGTATCTGTACCGTCCAATCGAACACCCGGCCCGGCAGGGTATCATTGCTTTGGACGATTGCTCTCAAGTCCACGGTGAATTACTTGTGTCTCTGACGGTAATCTCGACCTGGCCCGGACCGGAACCTTTTTATCCGCCTGGCTCGGATCGGATAACCGTTTGGGAACAAATAGAAATCAAAACCTCGTTTCGACTTTGCGTCGTGCCAAGGGCACCTTGGAGAACTCGAGGTATCCTGAAGCATTCGAGGTCTCCGGAAAAAATTCCGGATATGGAGTCTTTTACAGTTTCCACAAGATTCGGAAGGGATTCTTGTCTGTTGGTGCGGAAATGGCAACCGTGCCATCTAAGGATGCCTCGAAGAATTCGGCGGTACCTTGAGAAATCGGTAGTGATCCGGGGATTGTCCTGCGAAGAGCGAAGGTTTGGCAAGGGATCTACCACTAACCATTGAGCATCATCAATTTTTCAAGTCTCTATACGAAAATACGATTTTCGCTTCGCTTGCGATTTTCAATCACTTGCGTGCTCCAGAGCCGACGGGGCATCCTTGCCCCGCACGAATATCTTGAATGTTTCAAGATGCCCCCGAAACATCGAGCAGCGACCGAAACCATGTACCGGACAACCACACGAAACCCTTTCCTGAGAGAGCTGGAAGACAACAGACCCGCGGCAACGCTGATCGCACAACAGGTCCGGGCGGAGTTGACCGAAGACCTGGGGGAAGGCGACCGTACCGCGGTCTTGATACCAGCGGGGCAGACATCCCGGGTCGAGCTGATAACCAGGCAACCCGCGGTCCTCTGCGGGCGCGCCTGGTTCGACGAGGTATTTCGTCAGCTCGACCCCGGAGCCCGCATCGAGTGGCGGGCCCTGGACGGCGAGCGGGTGGAGCCGAACCGTCCTCTGTGCCTGCTCACCGGTTCCACCCGGGCCCTGCTGAGCGGCGAACGCACCGCCATGAACTATCTCCAGACCCTGTCCGGGACTGCCAGCCGGGCACGGCTCTATGCGGACGCCGTCGCCGGCCTCCCGGTGCGCCTGCTCGATACCCGTAAGACCCTGCCGGGGCTGCGTGTGCCGCAGAAATATGCAGTGCGGTGCGGCGGCTGCCACAACCACCGCATGGGGCTGTTCGATGCCATCCTGATCAAGGAGAATCACATTCTGGCGGCCGGTTCCATCGCGGCGGCCCTAAAAGCGGCGTTCGAGGTAGCCGACGGCCTGCCGGTGGAGATCGAGGTAGAGAGTCCGGAAGAGCTGGAGGCGGCCCTGGCCGTGGGGGCCACCCATCTGCTGCTGGACAATTTCGAGCTCGAGCAGCTACGTCGGGCAGTGACCCTGGTTGCCGGAAAGGCACGCCTGGAGGCCTCCGGTGGCGTCACCCTCGACAATGTTCGAGATATCGCTGAGACGGGAGTGGATGACATCTCCGTCGGAGATCTTACTAAAGACATCACGGCCGTCGACCTCTCCATGCGCTTCGTGGCGGCTTGAAGGAGGGTATTTTAATTTTATTGTGTCCGGTGTAGCGGGTACCGTGAAAAATTCCACTGAGACGTAGCGATCCACGCCGCCCCGTGGATTCGAAAAGCTCCGTGGCCCTGTTGACCGCACTGGTGGGGATTGCCTAGGCTGGGCTGTGCCCACCGGAAAATATCGAGTAAGTCCAATGTTAGGGGCATAATCCACCTTACGGTCGGCGGAGCCTTTGTCTCTGGGAGGCCTGCGGTGGCGTCATCCTCGACAATGTTTGAGATGTTTCTCCGCGTCGTTTCAGAAGAGCCGCACCCGATGGATTCAAGCGTGTCGCAAATGCGATTGACCGATTAGCTGAGAAGAACAGCTCACGCCACGGTGCAACGGCGCCACGTCAAGGCCGTACCTGATAACCCGTTGTGTCGTAGCGCCGTGGCGTGAGATAGGAAAACCAGAGCTTCTCCCGACTTTGTTATTTCTAGGATTCGATAGAGAGATTCCCTCACATTAAAATATACCTGAAAACAACATAATTATAACACCACCGGAATTCTGATGGGACAATCGCAAGATCACTACCAATCGAGCACCGGCGATTTATCCAAGGTTCCCTGAATATCCATCCGGAACAACTCCATGTCCGATACCCTAAGCACTCCTCCGGAACCCGTGCCGCACCGAGAGCCCGGCGACGAGTCGGGGACTGTGCGCTGCGGCTTCGTGGCGATCATCGGCCGTCCCAATGTGGGCAAATCCACCCTGCTCAATCGGTTGCTGGGCCAAAAGCTGGCGATCACCTCGGACAAGGCCCAGACCACCCGGCACGCGATCCTGGGGATCAGGACCCGGGAGCGGTCACAGGCGATCTATGTCGACACCCCCGGCATCCACGAACGAGGACACAATGCCCTGAACCGGCACCTCAACCGGACCGCACACAGCCTGATCGCGGACGTGGACCTAGTCCTGTTCCTGGTCGAGGCCCTGCGCTTCGCAGCCGAAGACGCCAAGGCCCTGCGTGCGATTGCCACGGCCGGGGTATGCGCCATCGCGGTGATCAACAAGAGCGATCGAATCCGTGACAAGTCGCGTTTACTGCCTTACCTCCGCGAGCTCTCGACCCACCATACCTTTCGGGAGCTGATACCCATCTCCGCCGCCACCGGCGACCAGGTCGACCGGCTCGACGGGCTGGTGCTCGAGGCACTGCCCGAGCGGGCCGCCTTCTTCGCCGCCGACCAGCTCACAGATCGCTCCGAGCGCTTCTTTGCCGCCGAGCTGCTGCGCGAGCAGCTGATTCGGCGTTACGGGGGCGAGCTGCCCTATCGCACCACCGTCGAGATCGAACGCTTCGAGGACCAAGACGGCAGTTATCGCATCGGTGCCCTGGTGTGGGTGGAACGACCCGGCCAGAAGGCAATCATCATCGGCCATCGCGGCGAAGCCCTGAAAACAGCGGTGAGACAAGCGCGCCTGGGGATGCAGACCCTATTCGACTGCCCGGTACATCTGGATGTTTGGGTCAAGGTCAAGAAGAGCTGGTCCGGCAATGAGGCGACATTGGCCAGCCTAGGTTACACGAGCCAGTAGTGTTCTAATGGTTCGCGGGTAATGTTCTGATCTTGTTGTTACCGAGAATGGACAACCGCAAGGGTTGCCCCTACTTCGGGTCCCTACACATTGGAAACAACAAATTTATAGCACCACCGGATTTTTCACGGTTCCCACTACACCGGATACAACAAAGTTAAAATACCACCCACGAGCGGATGACAGCTACCCACGACAAAGCCGCGCGCGATCATCTCCAGCGTTGCTTCGTGCTCCACCGACGTAGCTTCGGCAACACGAGCTTGATCCTGGACGTATTCTCGGTGGCCCATGGACGGCAAGCCGTTCTCGCCAAAGGCGCCAAGCAGCAACGCCGGGGCCGCTCTGCCGGTGGTGAGCTGCTACAGCCGTTCCGACCCCTGTGGCTGAGCTGGAGTGGGCGAGGCGAGGTCAAGACACTGGTGCGCTACGAAGCGGCCGGACCCGCGGTCGAGCTGCCGGGAAAGGCCCTGTATTGCGGGTTCTACCTCAACGAGCTGTTGGTCCGGTTGGTACACAAAGGCGACGCGCACGAGGCCCTGTTCGCCTTCTACTCCGCGGCCCTCGGCGCGCTTGCGGAGGGGATGGACATCGAGACCGTGCTGCGAGGCTTCGAGCTCCGGCTGTTGCGAGAGATCGGCTATGCGGTGGAGCTCGACCGGGAAGCCGGGAGCGGTCGGCCCGTAGTGCCGGAGCACTATTATCTCTACGAGCCGGAGTCGGGGCTGCGCGCCACCGGGAGCGGGGAAGGACACCAGGTCCTCTCGGGCGAGATGCTCCTGACCTTGGCCGCCGGCGGGCCGCTGAGCGGCCCGCCGGCCAAGGCGGCCAAGCTGTTGACTCGGCGCTTACTCGCACCCTATCTCGGTGCGCGGCCCTTGAAGAGTCGCGAGCTGTTTCGAAGCCAAGCCCCCGACCACCGCTGGGCCCCGGACGGATGACAAGCCTCGACGCCGAGCAGCTCCGCACCGTCTATCGCCTGCTGTTAGCGCAGTATGGTCCTCAGCACTGGTGGCCGGGCAACTCGCCGTTTGCGGTCATGGTCGGTGCCATCCTGACCCAGAACACCACATGGACCAACGTGGAGCGTGGCCTGGAACGCCTGTGTGACCGCATTCCCCTCACGGCGCGGGCGATCCTCTCCCTGCCCGGCGATGAGCTGGCGGTCTACCTGCGGCCGGTCGGCTACTTCAATGTCAAGTCACAGCGGCTGCGGGCCTTCTGCCGCGCTTACCGGGAGGCGGGCGAACTCATGGGCCTGAGCACCTTGGGGACCGACCCGCTGCGCTGCTGGTTACTCGGTATCCGGGGTATCGGTCCAGAGACTGCGGATGACATGCTGCTCTACGCCTTCGAACGCCCGGTATTCGTCGTGGACGCCTACACGATCCGCATCTTCGAGCGTCTCGGCATGCTGACGGGGAATGCGGGCTACGAGACCATCCGTCACGGCTTCGAGAGCGCCCTTGGTCCGGACGTTCCCCTATTCAACGAATACCACGCCCTCATCGTGCGCCACGGCAAGGACATCTGTCGCCGTACTCAACCTCGATGCGCGCACTGCTGCTTAAGTGAATCCTGCCCCGGCTTCGACGGGGAAAGGGGACGGAGTCCTTAGCCTATACTATCCTCACCGCCGGATTGCCCAGGGATTACCTTACGATGCCTCGCAAGCCACGGTTTTTTGTTGCGGACATATCGCCCCATATCGTTCAATGGGGCAACAATCACCACGCGATCTTTTTCTCCGACAACCAACCGTAAAGGGCTCTGGCCCGTATGCTGGTAGATGAAATACCAATGCGTTCAGCGCTTCAATTCCTCCGCTTCTCTGCAGGCTACGCTCAAACGCTTTGTTTACCTCTATAATCACCACATCCTAAGGACACCACATCCTAAGGAAAGGCTTACACCACAAAACACCCCTGCAAACCCTCAAACAGTAGTACGCTCAACAGCCTAACCTGTTCAACAAAATCCCATGCAATCATCCGGGACCTGATACCTGCCACGAGAGACGTAAGGAAGAGATCACGATAGGACATGTTTGCTATTGAATATACAAAAGGAATCATAAATGACTTGAAAAATATACGGGCACATGAACGCCCGCGAATATTGAACAGCATTGAAGCACAACTAAAGCATGAGCCCACTAAACGGACTCGTAATCGGAAAGTGATTGTCGGGTTGACACCACCATGGGAATATGTTGATCCTATTTGGGAGTTCCGGATAGGAGAATACCGTGCTTTTTACGATATCGACGAGGAGATTTCCGTTGTAACTATTCAAGTCATCCGGCATAAGCCACCGCACAAAACAACGGAGGATATATTATGAAAACTTTCGGACTCGAGCATACCACCTTGAATGATTATGTCGAGGAAGTTCAACAAGAGCCTCTCATTATTACTAATAAAGTTAATCCGGTAGCATTGATTCTTGGAATAGATGAAGAACAACTGGAATTGGGAGGTGATGCTTCCTTTTGGGAGCTTATTGAAGAGAGACGCAAAGAAGATCGCATTAGTCAAAAGGAATTGGAACAAGCACTTGAATCTGCTTGAATTCCAAAGATTTTCGAAATAATCAGGGCTTGACAACCGCTTCCGGACAATGCCGGAAAGTTGTACGGCTAAGGCTCAAGCGCAACGACGCGGCTGAAGCGCACGGGTAAGTGGTGCGTCTATGCGCCGTTTAGCTTGCATTCAGAATGGAGTTTTTATGATCGATTGTAGTTTTGAATTGAATGACCGACCCATGAGTAGTTTCATTATGGGAGCATCTTCATTTCCAGAATTCTCCGGTTTGAATAAACACGTAAACCGCATTATATCACAGTGCATTCCCAACCAAGGTCCTATCCCTAAAGGGAATTACCATATACTTGATCGTCAATCCGGAGGATTGCTTGGACCTTTAAAGGATTTATTCTCCGTAACTATTCAGCTACTCCAATTGGGGCATTGGGGGTTGCCCTTGGATCGTCAGGACAAGCGAGTTGAGCATAGGCTCTCTTACGTTTGGTGTGGGTAGCGGGTCATAGCGCCCTGACTCAAGTCGTGATGGGAAGCCCCGACTTGAGACGAACGGAGAAGTCGGCAGCTGGGTCAACTTACCCGCCACGAGATAGGCGATGGTGATCAGGTGCCTGGTAGTCCCTCGACTCCAGGCGGCAACGTCGCATCCAGCTGCACCACTTGTCGAGGAGCGGCTCGGTCTGCACCGCGCTCTGAGCGCTGTGGAAGATCTCGCGTAACGTCTCCTTGATCCGGAAGGCACGGTGTGCCTTGAGGTTTCGACTCTTGAGTTCCGCAAACTGGGCTTTCTGGCGGTGACTCCAAGCGTGCTGGTCCTTGAGCCGGATGTAGCGTGTACGCCGCAGCTCCGGGGCCCTTTTGACTTCTTGGCGACGAACTTCG
>Ga0056123_1000274_pt1 | contig 10793 bp, 2 predicted proteins | sample WorMetHEROISLAND_3_FD_71122 | JGI IMG/M metagenome (GOLD analysis project Ga0056123, IMG submission 71122) | Marine gutless worms symbiont microbial communities from Max Planck institute for Marine Microbiology, Germany - Olavius sp. 3 HERON ISLAND ...
TTTTTCAAAGAGCTGATTTCCACTTATCTGCCGAAATTTGGAATATTCTGTTACTTTCGGCCAAATCACGCCGATGCATACCCAAAATTGGTCGCGTGAGTTTTTACAGGCGTATCATCCTTGGTTATTTCGGCATCCCTCCGGGTGCGGAACACAGGGCAGGTTTTAGTGTTGGGATTGATCAATTCGATCTCTTCGGAAGAAAGCTCAAAGATTCGCTCCGGATCCTTCAGGTTTTGCGTGTCCAGGGCGAAAAAAGAAAAAGTGGCTCCAGATTTCACTGGTTTTAACGAACCAGTCAGGGTGAGAAGGGAAAACTTCATACGACTATCAACCTCAGGGAAAAGTTTTTTTCTGTTTTCAAAATCGAACAAGCTAACCAAAGATCGCTTTTCCATAAGATCTTGAAAGAAATACTTCGTAGTGTCATCTGTGGCAATGCCGGAAGGAACAATACAACCCATCCGGCCGATCCGGTTGATGATGCCCCGTTTAAGTTCCGTAAAGATAGTATACGTGTTCACATCCCCCCGGCCACAGAGAGGGAACAGGCCGGTGTCGCGAACCAGCTTGCTCCCACCTTCGGCTTTTCTCCGGGCATCCATGAAGGCGGCGTACAAGTCGGGATCATCGTCTATCAACCTGGCTATTTTTCTACGACGCGCAGCCGCATTGGGATCATTAGCAATCTTGGGGTTGCGAGTGGAGAACCACTCCTTCTCCTGTAGCTTAATCCTTTCCCACGGCGGATTCCCCAAAACACAATCAAACCCACCAGACCACCCGGTTTGCTCATTATCAGGATCTTCATCCTCACCGGGAATCGAAAAAACATCCGGAAAAGCCAGGTGCCAATGGAAAAAGGCGTATTCTTTTGCAAGACGCCGGACTTCCCTTTCCATGGGTTCCGGTAGAATCTGGGAATTATTTTCTAATTTCTTGAACAGTTCATGGGTGATGGGTTCAGGCAGGTTTGGGCGCTCCTTCTTTTCCCATACAAAGGCCGCACACCAGGTGTCCGCCACCAGCTTGGCGTGTTGAAAATCACCCGAAGTCACACACCGCTTATATTGTTCCTCTTTTTCCCGGATACCTTTGGACGTGCTATCTTTGATATCATCCAAATGAGCCATGACCACATGACAGTCGCCCAAACTCTGCCACATTGTGCTTCCAGGCACGAAAAAGCCTTTTTGGCCTTTGCGTTCTATTTTGTTTCTGCTTTTAAACGTCTTGCAGAATTCTTTATCGTCGCCCTCAATAGGTTTGAAGGCCGCATCCGGGATACCATCTTTAATGAGGGCGGGTGTGGTTCCTAGCAAACTGTTACCGCATAAAATGCGGTGATCCAGAAATGAAAGGGGTTTGCCCGGCTCCAGGGCTTCCATCCATAGGCTTACCTTGCACAACTCCACGGCCATGGGGTTGATATCCACGCCATAAATACACCGGCCGATCACATCCCGGAGAGCGGTGCGTACCTCTTCAGGGGCTGGCTCCTCATCGCCAGTACGCACTACGGCCAGCCTTTTTGCCATGCGGTGGCTGGCAGCTACCAAGAAATGCCCACTACCGCAGGCCGGGTCACAAATCTTGAGGGACAGGAGGGCCTCTTCCGGATCTGATTTTTTAACAGCCTCCGCCATGACGGGCTCCAATGCCGAATCCAAAAGGCATTGCACCAAACTGGGATGGGTATAGTATGAACCTGTGGTCTTTCTTTCGTTACCACCGGCCGTTTGCAGGATAAAAGTAGCGGAATCGGCATTGACCTCAGCATGGAGTTCCAAAAGAGATTCGTAGATACTCCCCAACTCCTCGGAACCTAAATTTTTGTAATCCACGGGAGTTAAGACGTTATTATCAACGAAAAACACGAGAGCACGGATGGCGTCCAGCAGGTCCTTATTCATGATGTGCGATGGGACAAGGTCGGGCATACTTTTTTGTGACCAAAGGAAGCCGCCGAGACAACCCAATCCAAGCTCCGGGCATCCGTCATCGTTGGCCAATTCCCCCATGATCTGCTTGACACCTTCGTACAGGTCCGCATGGCGGGTTCCTCTACATTTTCCGGCCATGTTGCGGAGGCGAGACATGGAATAGAAACGTTCATAAATTTCACGTGTTTCATTGCTTACGCCGGGCGAAAGGAGGAGGTTGCGGTCTTCAGCAACAAAAAGAAACAGGAATCGGTAGACCAATCGAAGAAGTTGGCGATAATAGTCCTGAGTGGAAAGGCTACCGGAACGCAAGGAATCTTTAAGCGCCCCGTTTCTTTGGTGGGCAAGGAAGCCGGAGCCTAATGACGAGATGGCATTCTCAACACCTTCCCGCAGTTTTTCCAAGGCGCGGGAACCTTGATCCTGAGCCTGTTTCGCCCATTTTTCCAGCCAACATTCATGGATCTTTTCCGCTTCCACCCGGCTTTGGTGGCACAACATCCAAAGCAGGGCGAAATCGGCATACACCTCGCCATCCATCATGGCGGCAAGGTCAAACTCAACATAGGTTTGCCGCGTCATGGATGCATTGTCACGTAGAATACGCAGGGTCAGACCATTCGCGACAAAGCCCCAAAGGTGATTCTCACTTCGGTTTAGAAACTCCTGAACGAGGCTATGGGGGCTTGTCCGGGCCGCTCCTGCGGCTTTGGGGGTTCGTCGGTCCAAATTTACCCTCGCTCCAACCAGATGGATGGGGCTTTTGTGCCAAAAGTGAGAGATGGGATAGGGTTTACCCTCTATCTCGACTGCGGGGGAGGTCATCAGGCGGCCATAGCCCAATTCCTGAAAAAGGACCAAAAGCCACCGCTCACGGGTAATAGTGGTACCGAAATTCGAATGTGGCAATTCCGCCAAACCTATCTGAAACCCTCTCCATGCATTGGTCAGGCGGCTATAGGAACGGCTGATGGCTTCGTTGACACGTTCTCCGGTCCCGAGATGGTAGTCTGTCGCTTTTGTTCCGGGAAGATCTGTCTTGCCGGATGTAACAGCTTTTAAAAGACCGGACGGCAACAAGCCGCCTTCCGTTGTAACCGTTGAGTATGCGCCATGCCCCTTCATCGAACACCTCCTGCCGACGAAACAGGAAGATAGACATAAACGCCCAGGATATCCGATGGAAATTTAGGCTCTACCTTATAAGCCAATCCAGTGATTTTGGCGGCGTTCCTCACCCGTCTGTGGCTTTCCAAAAGTTGCCGGGCACGTTCTTGTCCCTCTTGCTCAAAATGAGGCTTGTATGCATCAATGCTGTCAATTACCCTCTGCACGAAAAAAGTGGCCTGTTCCGGGGCGATATTTTCATCAGGGCCGGTATCCAAAAGAGCGATGCACTCTCCTTCGGTTAACCATGTAATGTTATCGCCGCTGCCGGAAAAGGCAATCAGGAAGCACTCTTCCACAAGCTGACTGGAGTCAACGCGGTTTTTTGAGGTGATGATGTCGTAACGATACCGGATCAAAAAAAGAACCGTTCGTTGAGAGATGGACTTGGATCTGACAACTCCGGCTCTCTTGGCAATGCCATTGATTTTTGAATCCAAGGCTGTGTCCATAACGTAGTTGGCAATGCCTTCGGTTATGGGATGGGTTCTTGTGAGTTGTATAACGCCATGAGCGCCGGGTTGGTTAAACCGCACTTTCAAATTATCCATACATCCCATAGCGTCTCTCAAAGCCCTTGGTGTCTCTGATAGAATAAATTCGATGGATTTACTCTTTGGCGAAACCACGGCTCCATATGACTTCAGGGATGCCTTGACGAACTCTTCAAGGTTTTGACCGGAACCGATGGCCTTCTCCACAAGGGCCAGTTCATGGGCTACTTCATCAGCTTTGATGGTTTCCTGGGCGAAAACAGTTCTGGATCGTTTCTGTTTTGCGGCGGCGTCTTCCCATTGTACGTCCAGTTTCCTTTTTTGGGCGTATGATGGGTCGGTCAATTCATCGAATAGAGACAATTGTTTGGGGCCGGGCTTTTTCATCATAAGCAGACCCTCAAAGATCGCCTCCAAAACTGCGTCCGAGTCAACGGGAGCCGGTACGGAAATGCCAAGGGAACTGCGGATTTTTTTGTGCTTGCGCAACAAAGCTTCCAAGACAATGCCATCAATGGGGTTGTCCAGACCATAATAAGTGATGACGCGGACTTCATCCGAGGGTTGACCGTAGCGGTCCACACGGCCTTCCCGCTGTTCGTGGCGCGTGGGACTCCATGAGAGATCGTAGTGAACGACTGCATCAAACCATTCCTGCAAGTTGATACCTTCGCTGAGGCAGTCCGTGGCCACGAGAACCCGTTTGGGGTGACTTGAAAGATCCTTAACACGCGCTTCCCGATCCGCAGGTGGCATAATGCCGGTCACTGATATGACCTCTACATTTCGACCAAGGGATGAACTCAAGTTTTCGGCGACATAGTCGGCCGTGGGGATGAACCGACAAAAAACGATAGGGGAAAAGCCATCTTTTAAAAGGTTCTTCACAATTTTGATTGTTTTCGATAGTTTTGTGTCCGCTTTCCCCATTAGCTTTTCGGCATCCCGGGCCATTGCAAGAAGGCGTCGACGGTTGGATCTTTTTCCAGGCTGACCATCTGACGCTTCATCAATTGTGTCGGAACCGGGTGTGAGGTCCACACCTTCGGTCTGGTTTTCTACTTCCAAATCCAGCACCGTTCTTTTGCCGATTTCATCTACCTCTTCAGGTGTCGCAGCATCTATCACGGCTGTTCTTTTTCTAAGTGTTGCGGATGCCGCTGCAGGACTTGATGCGATGGAACGCAGCAGGGCAAGCGCCCCCCACCAACGAACCCTTTGATGAAATCTGCCACCTGTATCATCTTGAACGATTTCCTGTGTGTATTTGAGAACCTTATCTATGAGTTTCCTATGGTTTTCCGGTAGGTTATATGTCTCTTCACGTTCCAGGCGCTTTGGAAATGGCGTTTCCGTTTGCATAAAGTGACGGATATCTGCCCTTCGTCGTTGAACAAACTGTTTCGCCAGTTTTCTGCGATGTGATTTGTTGGCGGGTCCGGTCAAATCTGAAGGCAGGGTCGCAAACTGTTGGTCCAAAAAAGTCAAGAGTGCCCGAAAAGGCTCTTCTTTTCCACTATGGGGTGTAGCCGTTACGAAAACCATATGGCGGGTTGGGTTTGCACATAGGCTTTTGACCATTTGATGACGCTGGTGGCGTCCACCACGCCCTTCGTATCCGTATGCACAGGTGTGGGCCTCATCGACGATCACCATTTCCGGACATTTGGTAACAAACTCACCCCGACGTCGGTCGCCTTTCACAAAATCCATGGAAACAACCACGTGAGGGTAAAGATCGAAAAGGGATTGGCCTACTCGGCACCGGCGCTCCAACCGTCGGGCGGTACTGGACAAAACGAGCTCTGCTTCAATCTGAAACTTGGAGGCCAATTCACCCTGCCACTGTTCGGCCAAATGCGGAGGGCATAGGATGGCCATTCGTCGGATTTCTCCGCGATCGAGGAGTTCCCGAGCTACCAGCAATGCCTCAATGGTTTTTCCCACGCCGACATCGTCGGCAATGAGCATCCGAACAGTATCCAGCTTCAGGGCCATTAACAGGGGAACCAACTGGTAGGGCCGCGGTGAAAAAGCGATACGGCCAAATGATCGGAACGGCCCTGCACTGGCTCTTGTGGATAGCCTGATGGCATCTCTTAGGATTCGGCAGGAACGGTGATCTCCGATGTCTTTGGGGTTGGGAAGATCAAAAATGGCAGGCCGAACCTCCTCCAAAGAAGGGAGAATGCCTGTTACTTCTTCATCCAATCCTCCCAAGGGGCGAAGAACCAGCAGATTTTTTTTAGATTCCGGGAGAACAATCCATTCTCGTCCTCTGGCTTGAACAAGGGAGCCTACGGCGTAGCTCATAGTTTCCTTCCAAATATATATGGATGGCTATCAACGATTTGTTCCCAATCATCCTGGTGACCAAAACGAATGACCTGATAGGTTAGAATGTCGGCAAGGCAATCCATCTGCTGGGCATCCCGTTCTTTCCTTTCCGGGTATTCGTGATGGGGTCCATCCACGTAAATTGCCACCATTTTGTCTTCATAAAGAAAGTCCGGCCTTGTACTGCATTCCTCGAAATAGACCTGTGCGCGGGAAGGTAGGTTGTACCCCGCATCCTCCAAGAACTGGAGCCAGCTTTTTTCCAGAGCTGACTGGCATTGGTTTCTCAACCTCTCAAAGTGAACAGCACGGGGAGGCGCTACTGGAGACAGATTCACATTAGCATCTCTAAATTTCAGAAGAAGATCCCTGATGGCTTTGCGATCCAGGATTGCATGGTCCGGTTGATTGAAATAGGACAGAAGGCAGTCGTAGCAAGCCGCCTCGCAGTCTTCCTTGCCTTCCGGGGGTCGTTTAAGATCCTGGCCGGTATCAGGATCAAAATGGCAAAGGGAAAGGGCTTGTTTTGCGACACGATTAAAGGCGGTGGAATCCTCAAGTAACAAGCGTAAAACACCCGCTCCGCCTTCTGCCGCCTCATAGAATAAAAGGCACCGCCTTGTATCCCTTCCGGGCAAAGGTTCCGCTGCCAACTCAGAATCCTCTAGTTGAAATTCAACCTGAATTGCGTTCTTCAGAGCCGCTTGCAATGAGGCCATGACCGTGTCATCCCAATTCCCTTCAGGTTCAAGAAGCAGTGCGTTTTTTGTGTCCTCTACAAACGGAACCACCCGCACTTTCCTTTGAGACATGGGATCTTCCGCATCGTCGGCATCCTGCTGGTTAGTGGCCCAATAGCCGCGTTCAGTATCCAGCACAAATCCATGTTGGTCCTTTTGGGCGCGCCTGGTCCATCCAAGATTGATCCGCCATAGCGTTGAAGCTTGTCCATAGATTAAAGTGGCGATGGTATCTTCCTCATCCTGAATAGATGCGGTTTTGTATGAAGGCCCGCCACTTTTTCTTGAAAAACGGATCCCCGTTTTAACTTCATAGCCGAGACGGAGCCTTTCTTCTTCATCTGAATTGATTCTCTCTACCCTTTTGGTTGCGACGTTTTGTAGCCGAAACAAGTTTCGCAAGGGTATCGGTAAAGGGAGTCCGCATCGTTCGCATAAATCAGGACCATCGCCGGAGTGGATTGGATGGAGATATCCGCAGGATTCACATTGCTTGGCTGAGTTTGTAACCAATTCATCGCCTTCGCCTCTGTCCTCAACCGGCAGGATGACCTTGTTAATGCGAAACCGTGAACCCTCGTGGTAAACGATGGCACGGGGGCCGAACTCTGCAATGGCCAGAAAACGGGGACGGGAGAGAAATTCATCCACGCCTCTTTGTCTCCTTCGACCGGGAATAAAGGCAGACAACGGGAGGCGGGGAAAATTGTATCCAGGCAAAAAACCCTCACTTGCAAAATAGCGGTAACTGTAAAAATCAGATACCACTACGTTTTGTAATTCTGTCAGTAGATCCAGCTGGGCTTCGGCTTCAGCCCTGAGACGCTTGGCTTTTTCTTTTTCATCGTGGCTTTTATGGTGGTCGTTGGCAATACGGTTCATTGCCCGCTGTTGCCGGTCTGCGGCGCGATATAACCCACGCCATCGCTCACATGCTCTTTCAAACTCGGTTCCCACCTGATTAATAACTTCAGATATCCATTGATCGCTGTACCAATCCGTCTCTTTCAAACAATCTTCAACGTCAGAAAGAACCTTTTTGGCCCGGTGATCGGCCCGTTCCCGTGGTGATAACGCACCAATGGAATCCTTGGCATGGTTCTGCAACTCAAGGTTCGGATTTTCGCCGGAAAGATCGAGAACATCCTTCAGGGATGTTCCCAGATGAATTCCGGCCTCCGCCAGCCAAATCGCGTGGACATGGGCCTTAATAAGGTCTTCGTTTGCAAGGTCCAACCTTGGCGGAGTGACGGAACCGGCCACCATCAGGTGAGGTCGTTTGAAAAAATACTGGTCATGGGGTCTAAATGTAGAGCAATACGAAAAGACCAGCGCTGGTTGCCCACTCCTGCCCGCCCTGCCGCTCCTCTGTGCATAATTAGCCGGTGTGGGCGGGATATTTCGCATGTTGACGCAGTTCAGTTCCGCGATGTCCACGCCGAGTTCCATGGTAGGCGAGCAATATAAAATGGGTAAATGACCGTCTCTAAATCTTTCCTCTCGGTCAATACGGTCTTCGTACCGGACCTGGGCGGTGTGTTCTCGAGCCTCCATTCCTTTACCATCGTTGGCAATCTGTTCGTAATACCGGATGAAGAAAGGATTGGTTCTACCGCCCGTTTCGGAAATCCCGGGCACCCGAATTGGGTCGTGAAAAGGGGTACTTGCATCGCCAGGAAGCCACACTAAACCCGCAGCCGGTAGCTGGTATCCCGGCACGTCATCCGGATCTCTTGGCTGCGAAACCACCTCGGTCAACCCGGCAATACGAAGTGCCTCTAATAGATTTTGGCAAATCTCCTTTTTATCAATCAAGGATAGGGGTTGATTTTGTCCAAATGTATTTGGACGTCCGAGATATTGACCAAATCCTCCGCGTGGAGATAAAAACACGTTCCCACTATAATCTTGTCCTTTGCGCATGGGACGGGGATAAAGGATGGAAGAGGTCTCCATCCTTTCAGACTCATCGATTGCCCAAGGGACGCGAAGCCTCTGTGAGCTTTGAAGTTTTATTCTTTCATGGGTTTCCGCCTCCAAGTAAGCGACCTTAATGGCCAATTCCCGTCTCATAAAATCGAGGATGGTCTTTGCGACACTTTTACGAACCTCTGGATCAGCATTCTGCAAAACGGGATGACATCCCTCCCAAACGTCTTGTGCCTTGCAGACATCATCCAAAGACAAATAGTTGATAATCAGAAGGCCACACTGCTCCAAATTTGGGGCGGTGATCCTCCATCCTCTTTTCAGATCTCGATACAGTCGATAGCCGATTACCTGACGGAGGGCCTTTTCGGTTTCTTCCAAAGCTCGGAAACGGACATCAGGATCAGCTGCGTACAATGTCTTTGGTAAATCAAGGGCATTGAAAACGTTCTGGACCAAGTTATCATGGGTTAGTCCTGAAGTTCCGGCGGCATCAACAGCCATGTGCAAGGCCGATCTCAACAATCCAATTTCAACAAAATCATTAAAATGACCTGCTTGAAGGGACGCGTCTTGGCGATTATCTGTAAAACTGAGAAGTTTTCTCGCCCGAGGCGCAAGCGATTCATCTTTTTGAAGGTATCTTGTTGATGCAAGGCTCAGGATGGTGGTGGCGGTACTCCTGCCTTCCGTACCCAACGAGGCGAGTTTACCGAAATCAGAGGTCTGCCGAAAATTATAGGCAACACCACATTTAAGGCAAAACCGGAATGGCGCTGTGAGATATTGCATGTCAATTCCGGTCTCGCCTTCGCGACCCTTGGTTGTTAAACGAATTGATTCGGGAAGATTCTTCTTTCTTGTTGACTTTACTCGCCTAACGCCCCGGTGCTCCTCTACCCAATCATCCGGCAACCGTTCAATAATGTCATTCAAATCTTCGGGCCATGGATCGGTGGAACTGTTGAACAGAAATCCCGGTTCGTCATTTTCATCCTTCAGCCGGTCGGAGAGTTCCCTGGGCGCATAAATTGCAACGTGGGTTGTTTGGTCTCTCTCTTTACGAACACAATAGTATTCCTGACCGCATTCCCTGCAAAAAACTAAAGGCAAAAGAATTTTGCTCCTGTCACCAGGAACGAACTGCTGTGCCTGAAATGTTAAGTGACGTTTTTTCTCTGATTCCAAAGAGGCATAAATTGTGTCTCCACGACTGATGAACTGATGGAGCCGAAATGCAAAAACTGGGAAGCCTGTATCAGGATTCGGCTCACCACCATAACTCGCAAGAAGTTGTTCCTGTATGATTTTTATGCACCTATTCTCAGGGACTCCCGTCAATTCGGACAGGATTTTTGCTGCCCCTTTATCACCAGTAATGCTAATTGGCTTGGCCCTTACCAAGCGGCCGGACTCGGGCTCGTGAGCTATTCCAAAAATGGTTTCTATCCATGATGAAAGGGGGTCGTTTATATATCCATTATAATCCTGTGGAGGTTTTACATCACTCTCCAACCTGTTCCGTAACCTGTCTAAAAAGATTGGATCATCATCACGCTGTTCCTTGGTAGCCCTTCGGAGTGTTTCAACAATTACATGTTCTGGATAAACTTTGTCACCGAAAATGGTTGATGCGACATCTGCAACATCATCCATTTGATCGGCATAGGTTCCACTGCTTGACAAAGTTGCTGAAGTCCCTACACATTGAATCGTTTCTGATGCAAAGGCATCTTTTGTTCTTCGCACGAGCATGGACACATCGGCACCTTGACGCCCCCTGTAGGTATGCAATTCATCAAGGACCAAAAAGCGGAGATTTTTTCCACCTTCAATCAGGGGCTTTTCTTGGTTACGAGTAAGAAGAAGTTCCAGCATGACATAGTTGGTCAGAAGGATGTCCGGTGGGTTTGAGATGATTTCTTGTTTCTGTTCGTCAGATTCCTGTCCAGTATAACGAGCGAATGAAACAGGCCCTCTACCATCTGGGAATCCATGGCACAGAAACTTCTTGAGTTCTCCCTCCTGGCTGTTTGCTAAAGCGTTCATTGGATAGACGACAATTGCCTGGATTCCTTGACCTGTCTCGCTTCTCAGGATATGGTTTACAATGGGAATTATATAGGCAAGGCTTTTACCTGAACCTGTTCCAGTGGTCAGGACGTAGTTGTGGCCCTTGGACG
>Ga0056123_1000275_pt1 | contig 10779 bp, 3 predicted proteins | sample WorMetHEROISLAND_3_FD_71122 | JGI IMG/M metagenome (GOLD analysis project Ga0056123, IMG submission 71122) | Marine gutless worms symbiont microbial communities from Max Planck institute for Marine Microbiology, Germany - Olavius sp. 3 HERON ISLAND ...
CTACTATCAGCGACAAAAATGTAGGCCAATGACTCTAGTTTCTGAAAATATAAGGTTCATGCAGATATTTGCGGGGGTTCCCTTGGGTGGGGGCGTCAAACGACATTCGACATTGTGCAACAAATATGCCAAAATGACTGCTACGGTGATTCTTTACGTCGGGTTTTCGCTTTATAATTGTCTGGAAAAGACTACTCAAATGGTCTAGAAAACCTGGAAAACTCCGGGAATTTCATTTTGCCAAATTTGTAAGCACCCTGTAATAGTTGCAGTACCTTTATATTACTACCGCTATTCCTGATAGCTTTTGTTCATTGGTGTAATTTTTCTGCAGTTACTGCAGACTACACCAGTCCCCAAAAGTGAACTCTTCAGAATTGCTGGAACAGAGCCTTTTACAGGCTGATGCCCTTACTGTTGGTTGGATGTCATGAACAGAGTCTGGCTTGTAAAACCTGCTCGAACGTCCACAAAGTTACCAATCGGCCGAGCCAAGAACTCTGTGAGAGTAGGCTTGTTAAACAAAAACTGATGCAAAGTTATTTTTTTTTGTACTGTAGCCTAACTGCAGAAATTGAAGTCATTATTAGGAACTCTGTCCAGTGGCTATTTTATAAACTTTACCCTTGTATGTACTTTGTATGTTGTATTGTATTTTAGGCTGCTTGTGAAGCACTGTAGGTGGCCTTGTACAAATCTTTGCTGTAATAATAACTGTAATCATGGAATCAGTATACTGAACAGATGCTTATACACAGTGGAAATGGTGTGTACAGTCCAAAGGGGCCACTCTACGACATGTCGGGACACAATGACAAGGTGCTTGCAGTTGATTGGTCGATGCCTCGGTTTATGTTGAGTGGTGGAGCTGACAATGAACTGAAGATCTTCAGATCTGCTGATACATCTGTTCATGGATGTGAACTGTAGCATATTTTCTGATGCTTTGTTTTGCTGGCAATGCAGTTGAGTTGTTCTTTTTATCAAGAAATAAACTGTGATGTATGACTTTTCACTCCAGCTCAGTACTTTGTGTCATGATTAACACCATTTGGAACAGGGGCATCTACATCTGTTGAGGACTACACTCAAAGTGTATAACTTCTTAGAGTAGTTCGGGCAGTTTTTAAGACTTCAGGGGAAGGTTCATCCGTGTTGGGAATAACAGTGGGTGTACTTCACTCAACTGTTTGACATGGGAGGGTTTGATGTGAGGGGGGTTTCAACATTGGGGGGCTTGCATAGTGTGTCCAAGGGTTTGGAATTTACATGGCATATATACCCCTGGTGTATATTTTATAACATAATTGACTGTAAGGACTTGTGTGTTTAATCAACAGAACAAACTTAGTTTTATGTCCATTACTAGTATTCCTTATTTAACAAAGTGAGCTTGTACCAGATTCATTGAAAAAGTTCTTTGCTCACTTTGGTTGTGTTTTGCTGTTAAATACTATGTGTACAGTCAAAATAGGCCACTAAATGATGTGCATAAAAATTAAAAACCTTGTACTGCTGAGATGCTGTTGAGTTGGGTGACAGGAAGGGCATCAGGCCTTGTCAACCGATCTCCAAAACCATTCGTTGAACCAATCTCAGTACATGAACAATACAAAAATAACTTGCAGTAAGTCGGTGTGCTTAATATTTTAACAATTCTATTGGTATGGCTGCTGAAAAGAATATTTTATGTAAGCATCAAGAGCCTGTGTTGCTTCACAGCTGATATTGTTAGTAAATAATACTGCCAGTCTATCCACTGATGGGTAATGAACTCTGCACTATTTTGTTTTGCAAACTCTACTGCTTTCGTAAGTTTCAATAAATGTCTACATTTGATTCGATATCTCTTGTTTTAGTGCCTGTTTACATGAACATTTCAGTATTCAGAATGCACTTGCCTCAGCTACGGATAATTAAGATTAGCACCAGTGAATCAAATTCTAGAATCAGATTTATATTCATAGTTGACACCCATCAGATTCATCTAGATATGTAGAGAAATTGCCAGTGTAGTGACTTTAATTCGTGACGTACTTTTTCTCCCTATCTCTACAATAGAGTCTAGAGTGAGTTAACATGTAACTCACTTGCGTGGCTTGTTCACAATTGAGTGGACACATCCAGTTGACTAGTGCCCACAGATGAGAGTGTGAACAAACTACAACTAGAATGGTCATGAATTAAGTTAGTTAGACTACTGTCTAATGGATAACACTCGCTACGCTCGTGTATCCCACAGTAGACAGTGGTCTATTAACATGTCTTAAGGAGATACTATGCTTGTAGTGCTGTGATAAACTTTTCCAAGTAAGGTGAAAACACATGCATTGTGAGTGACAATCAAAGCTGTATAATTTGAGTCATGATACTTTCTACTGAACATAATAAATAACAATATCAGTATCAACAAGAAACAAATAGACTACAAACATGATAAGGATAATGAAGTGTGATCATTTAATTAATATGGTTGCGACTAGGCCTACTATTTGTGCATTCAGTGCTTGATGCTGTAGGGTGGGTGGGCATCTGGCTCCCAAAAACTTGTGTTTCAAAGCCTCTTTCGGTGTAAGTAAGTATGTAAAAAGAACGGTTTAAGTGTCTAAAAATGATAACAACTGTCACTACCACTACACAACCACAAAAGTTGCGGTAAAAATTGTGAGAAGTAACACCTGAAGAGGAAAGCCTTGAGGCGACCTCAGAAAACAGACATTAGGGCGTGGATGTGACATGTTGGGGCAGACTGTTCCAGTATGGGCAGCAGCAATGGGTAAGGCCCGATCGTCGACAGTGGACAGCTGTGTGTGTACGTCATGTAAGACGGACATTCAGTAACAACGAGGAAGCAGATCGAAGGCATCTCCGTGTAGTCATGGTGGTTAATGTAAGTGGGCAACTCCACCCTCCTACTTCAAAAAGAAGAGTTTTGGCCTGTCTGCAGCAGCAGCAGCAGATGTTTATTAAGTAGTAGCCGTACAAGCTAAATAGCAGGACATGTGAGGATGCTCAGGACAAGGATGATTGATTATCAAGACGGCAACTGTTTAACCCAGGTTTATCTAGAAAATGGCTGTTAAAACGAAACATGACCTGCATGCACATATCTAGTGAATACCAATGTCAAGTATTGTCTACTGTTCATGGTCCAATACTATAACAATAAAAATGCATTAAAGTCAGTTCTACGTATGTCGTGCTTTGCTGTTATGTGAGCGATCAAAATTAACTGCTGGTGTCTGACTACGAATTGAAAAATTCAAAGTAGGGACATCAAATGCAGGTAACACTGATGTGGAGTGGTTTGCAGTGTCTGAGTATGCTTCGTATCTGGGTGTGAATCCGGGATAAGGATTGTCTCCCAACAGACTGTTTATGCTCATATTGTGCAGAGCAAAGTTGTTTGAAGCATGATCAGAAGCCAACAAATACGACTGGTTGCATTCCATCTGTGGCTGGTAATGCTCCGAAGTACAGACTTGCTGTTGTAGAACATGTACTGTTGGCGCTGGAAAATCAAGTCGTCTGATTGTCGCTGGTGCTGTGACCACCTGTAAAGAGTTGGAAGACAAATCAGAGATGAAAGCACCAATGCCAAAATTGTGACGTTGGTTTGCAAGTGAAACAGTTGTTTGGGGATCGGTTGTCATAGCGACACTCAATGACTTTGGAAACTCTCCACCCAGTCGGTGCTGAAGTGAACACGATCCAAACACTGAACCAAATGATACGCGAGCACTGTATTCTGATGAAGAATGCACACTGTGTTCAAGGCTGCTGCCAACAAATGGACTGGTTGGTAAGTAAGTTGGTACGTCACCTGGCACAGACTGAGAAAGTGCACTGCTTTGACTTGCAGGGTATCCCACACACAGCGATGTTGCATTGTGCTTTAGGTGTTTTGGATATTTTGACGGTCGTTTCACATTAGTTGACCTAGGAACAGATCGAGGCTGTGAAATGTTTTGTGAGTGACGACCATCCTCGTCTGTCGGCATAGTGCGTATGGGCATGTAATGTAATGACTGGTCATGGTATGTATCTGAAGAAATTGCCCTGACTGCTGGAGAGATCGTTTCTAATGAAGAACCACTGAAATTCAGCACCTGAGATGTCAGAGGCAATCTTGGTAGTGAAAACGGTGTCTCAAATGTTGCCTGCTTTTCACCAGTGTGATAAATAGCAGCCTGCTGGTTTGAGTACATAGGATGATGATGAAGAGGCGGACTTGTGAGAGTATTTGTTATCAATCCAGCTTCATTACCGGAGTACAGACCTCTTCCATGAATTGGTAAGAGCTGGATATCTGAGTTAACCACAGAAACTGGCGGCAAGTGGCACATCTCAATGTGCTCACTTCCATGCCACAGTGTATACGAAGGCAAGTGGGTGTTAAAAGACGAGGGCTGTTTCCGAGACTCCTTATCTGTGTGCATGAAGCTGGGTACAGTGTAAGTAACATCCAGACAAGTATCCTGCCTTTGAGTGCCAGACATGGTTGATAATGACATGCCAGATGACGATCTGGTAGACAATTTTCGTGTTTGGAGTGCTGTATGCTGAGGAAATATTGGTGACCAGCCAAGGGATGCACTGGTGCTGGCAGTTGCTGCTGTCAGTGTTACTGGCCATGTGTGCGCTTCAGATCCAGTGGCTGTTGCCGTGTTTGCATTGGCAGCTGTTGAGGCAAAACTCAGTGAAAGAAAATCTGGAACTGGTGGTACAGTTGCAAATGAAAATGATGGCAAACGGCAAGTTGATGCAGGCCGGCATGATGTTGCTGCAACACTTAAGGACAAGTCAAATGTTATGGATGTACTAGTGTCTGAATTGTTTGTAGGCAACCAGCCCCTACTGGTAGAGAGATATGACTGAGGAGGTATGTCACATTCAGAATATGTCCACAACGGTTGACTACTACTGGAATCTGGCACTTTCCGATGACTGCTAAACTGGCAGTTCGGCGGAACATGCTTACTAGCTGCTGGTTTACTTTTACTGCTGACAAAAGGGCAGAAGTCATCATCTGAATATCTTCCGTGAAACTTTTCATTGTTCATTTCAGGAACAGAATATAGCTTTGGCCGATTAAAAACTGACTGCATGTTACAAGCTTCTGGTTGTGCGTTTACTCTCTGGTCCACTAATGGCCTTGGCCTAGCTAGTGATTGGACTGTACAATACAGATTATCACTCCAAGAGTTATACAGTGGTCCAAAATTTGATGGTTCTGGCATTCGCCAGTGTACATCACTGATGGCAGAAGATGGCAGTCTGCACTGGCGTCCAATGTTCAGTGACCGCCTATGCTCTGACATACTGTCACTTGATAAACTACTTTTATGAACTGCTCCATTACAAGGTGACCACAGCACGCTGGCAGACTGTGCAACTTCACTGCTGCTAAGATTCGGAACAAGTGACTTTGACACTGGCTGGACAGCATGATGTGCCAGCGAAAAGATGCCCCGTGTAGATGACTGCACTGCTGAACACATTACATTTGAAGCCTGTGTGGGGCTTACCTCTTTTAACTTGTTGAGAGTTGTATGGTCAAGTGATGCCTCATTACGCTGTGAGACTAGGGAGTAACGAGGCGGAATGTTGACTGACATACTGCTTGAGAACGAGTCTGCAATTTGTGTAGATGAAGAAGTACGACAGACAGAAGTTGTCTTACATGTCAGGGAGCTTACATTGAAGCCAACTTTACTACCAGGGTCAACGTGATCACTGATAACATAATCAGTTTCAGGCACACAGTTCTGCTCTGTGAACATTGGTAGAATAGAATGATAAAAATCTTCGATACTCGTGTGCAACGACGGTTCAATGCCAGATCCATCTTTTGTCCTGTCCCTTATTCGACCACACATTGAACCAAAGCCTAAATTCCAGTAGTTGCTATCTACCGACTTACGTGATGGAATTGAAAACATGCTGCTGTCGTCAGTGTCACTAAGGATCATTGCAAAGTCGTTATCAGTCAAACTCAGATCATCCGGCAGAATATTGGAAGCAGAGTCACAGTTGATAGCTGACGTTTTGTTAACTGGTATAAAAGTTTGGTTCTGTGTCTGAATTGGTTCCATTGGCAGAGCGTTGCCACTCTTATCTGACTGATTACTCTTTGACATCTGAGGGCTTTCCAGCAATGAAGACTGCTGTGACAATACTAACATGTTTGGTGTAGTATTACTTGACAAGAAGTTTGCCAGGGCAAAACCTTTGCCATGGCTCGTCGGCACACTATCGACTCTGGAACTACTTTCAAGCAAGTGAACATGACTAGCTTGTGACTGTTCACTGCACAGACTCTTGGTGCTCAGACTAGTTGAAAACTGAGTAGCAGTTTGCGCTTGCTCATGGTTCAAGTTGCTCGGCTCCATAGCCGATGACACACATGAAGTACTTAGCCCTGCGGGATATTTCCAAGAGGAGTTACAACCATGGGCTGCTGTACCTGGAAGTACATTAACCATACTGCCATGATCCTCAGAGGTACTCTGAAATAAATCCATAGCAAGGTGCTGTGAAGTGGCAGTGCAGTCAGAAACGGGGCAAAAGTATCGTTCAAGTGACCGATCACAAAACCGGTCCATGACGTGTATGATTTCACTGTCTTTGTCACTGGCTGAGTCAGGCGGTGGACATATGTATTTACTGATACGCTTTTCTGACTCCATTCTGCTGATCTTCGTCTTTGATGAGCATTCATCAGCCGACTGAGAAGCCAGTTTTCGCTTCACACCCTGCTGTTGTTTAGAAGTGGCAGCAGGTGGAATTTCTGTCCTTTCACCTGAGGATAACTCACTGCTCACTATACAGTCGTCTGGTTGTAAATCTGATGATACAAATGAGGACGAACTGCTGGCCTGGACGTCAGCACAGCTATGCAATGCAGTGCTCAACTGAGAAGTTACAGAACCAGTCACTTGCTCAACTAACCGAGTGTTTGTTACTATGTTATTGCTTGCTGCTGGACTGCTTCTGATGTCCGTGACATGCATTCCAGATGCAAGTACAGATGCTACAGCCTGACTAGATGATGAATGCACAACTATATTGCTACTTTCATCTGCCAGCTGACATGGTTCTGCACTTGTTCTACCAGCATCAGCACTTCCCTGGTGACTTTCAGCTATAGAAATGGTAGGAACAACTGGTGATGGAGTGGGGAAACATGATTTGGAACCGTTAACTTCCTCATTGCGGTGTTCTGCTTCTGTTTCAGAACTGCCCATTACTGCAACATCCAACATATTTCCTGTGTGGCTCCTATTGGTATTTTTCTGCATTGCATTAGTGCGGCTTGATTCCTGTGACATTTGGCTACTTTGCATGGCAGTAAGAGGTCTGTTTGTTCCATCTGTAGCAGAAGTATTAGCTAAATTTGCATGTAAATCGGTGTCAGAAGCATTCACTGGTAACTGACTGTCGTCAACAACATTGCTAACACCATTGCAAACTACTCTCAGACCATTCAGCAATGCTTCGCTTGGTACTGTCACTGCATAGACATTGGGTGATGGTGCAACAACTGGCCGCGACCCAGCCAGGAAATAAACTGGAGCATGGCATGCATTAACTTCTGGCAACAATGAAACGGCAGTGTTGTTATGCCTCTGCTGACCCAAGACCAGGCGGCCGCCATGGTACACAAATGTGCCACACATGAGTCCAGAACCAAGAACATTACTGCCAATGTCCATGTCAACTAATACTGTTCCACTGGTGACTCTTTCCGTTACTCGATACGTTGGAATGGCGGTAGTCGGGACTACAGCAGGGCATTGCTGAGTGGATGAAGGTAACAGCAGGACTGCACGACTAGACCTGACTGTAGCAGAACTAGCATCAGTGGTTCTTGAACAGCAAGCTGGCAATGTATTTACGCTGCTTGGTTTGCTAACAGTGTGAATACTAACTTCCGAGATGGCCACTGGATGCTGTTCACTTGTTAACACAGGTAAGACTGTCGTTAGTTCAGCAGGTGAAGTAACGGAATGACTATTATCAACGATCTGAGGCTGGCACACGGTTGCAGACATCACCGGCATTAGCGGACTCTGTGATCTTTGTACAGCAATGCTGTTGGTGGATCTGACATCGGGCTCGACTAACAACGGCAAACTACTTTCCTCATGTACGTGTGATGTACTGACAGCTTGACTCGTAGAGACGGTGGTCAGCTGATCAGCTTCTGTACCAGCAGCTGGACTTGTAAGAACTGAATTACAATTTTCAGTCAGACACGAAGACGATGTAACAGCTTTGGCTTCTCTCTGCTTCAAGCATTCAACGACTGTTCGACGTGGCTTTTTCTTCTGTTGCTGAGACTGCTGTACCGGCTGGGATGAGTCACTACTCGGCATACACGACTCGATGTTGCCACTGATAGTTGTTTGACAGTAGACTGATGATGTGGAGCCGGACTGACGCGGTTTCCACGATAACACCAGCTGTGCCAGATCTGCCACCGGTGGAAATCCTACAATACAGAACACCTGAAGTTGTAAACAATAATACAAGTCTTTATATACTCGCTTATAATTCTGTGCCCTTATATGCCTTATATGCTTATATAACTTATATGCCCACATATAAGTCGAGTCGACCACCTAAAATGAGACCGTATTTGTCTAAATTGATTGATCGTGTATAAGTCGAAGGTAATGTTAGAGCCCTTCCACCAGCAAACTTGTGCAACTCTTCATTGCCTAATTTCAGGGCTTGAAAATGTATCGCATGGCTTGTAGCAATAAAGCCACTTTGATGGCATTCAATGACTCAGTCGTACACAGACCCGAACACCACTGTTTGCCTTTCCTCCCCATCCACTGCACACGAGGCACGCGTGCTCGTGAGACTGCATTTGATGACTGTGGGAAATGCCTCCCTTCGGTGTCATATTATACAAAGACAGCACAGAGGTTAAGTATGTCCTACATCAGTTAGCTGAGCCTGAGTACAGCTTCAACTAAGACATGAGATGGTTCTGCCATTTAAGGTCTATGATATATGATATGTCGGTCTAGTTTATACAAGTAGGCTTACATTATGAAACTTGTGGTTGCTGAGGCAATGCTGTCATACTCCTGGATGAGTGCTGGTCTCATTGGCTTGGCATGAGACAACAACTTAGCATTACAGAGTGCATAGCTCGCTAACTGGCAAAACAATTTTATGATCCACATATAAGTTGCTCACCCCCGACATTTGGGGCAAAAATGTCCAAGAATTTTTAGACTTATGTGCGAGTGTATATGGCAAGTAGTAACTAATAGTACAAAGTTATGTAATAGAAGCTGAAAATATTTTATTTGCAAGTAGTATCACGTTGAGCAAGTGTTCAATCAGTAACTGATCTGGCACTAGTATTATTAACATTATAAGCCCTGGATTAACTCATGACATATACAGCACCATAAATGTGTTGCAGCTAACTGACTGCCCCGAAAACAGTCCGTTCAAATGCATAACAATAAATTTCTAATATACAACATATGCAACATACAACAAACATTTCATAATGTTGGTCACTTATTCAGTTCAGCAGTAGAAATTATTAACAAAAAGTAACAAATATCTGGGCACTTATTTATACTTGTTATGCCAAAACTAATTTGTTACAATAATGCAAGTTAATAAAGTACTGCCAAGCACTACAAAACTATTGTTACTTGTGGCAGCTATGATTCAGAAGAAAACAGGATAATACAAGATAAATAAGAACACCGACCAGCATGCTCGACAATGTCACAGAATTTTTTATGTTCACGTTTAAGCTCTTTGTTCTCAGTCTGCAGTCCTTCGAGCACTTCCGCTAAACAATCAACAGTTTACCACTTATGTCAATCATTTTACAAACACTGGCACATTTACAACTACAGCAGTTAAATGATATTGCCACACAATAAATAAATATAAGGAAGCTTAACTAACTGCAATGCAGTGTCCAAAATCTTGTGATATGAGATCAACCAGTCACCTGTCAGTTAATGCATAAGTTGGTTAGTTAAGTTGATTATCTATATTTTGCATTCTACATATTTTCACCACTGAGACTCGGTATACTTGCATACAAACAATAGCTAGCCAATGCTAATTTCTTGCACAGTTTTCCATCAGGTATTCAGTCTGTCCAATATTCCGGTGCCCAGAAAAGAAGTGGCCTGGCTAATTAATGCCAACTCAGGAAAGGGTTGCCTTCGTTTGAGTCTGAGTTTCAGTGAGTGAGACTACATCTTTAGTTTTAAGACCAACAGCCAGATTCAGTTCAAATTTTGGTAACTGAAACACACAACTGATTGTATTGTTCCACTCTGTTGATACCATGTCATGGCAGGCTTTTAACAGGCATGATGTCAACTGTTGTATAATGATAAATACCACATAGTAGATAAATACCATATTTTATTTTGGTAATGAGAACACTCATAGGCTTCTCTCTGGATTTATTAATGACGATAAGCTATTACTTCAAAAAATAATGAAGACAAAGGCAAGAAACCCCCATATAAATATACGTTAAGAATTTACCACGAATGGCTTCGATGTCACCCATCAGCATGTCACTGTGTTGTCGCTGCAACGTGCGTATGTAACTGCAAGCTGTCTGCAGCACATCATGATGTGTCTGCAGCACAAACGATACCATTCAACAGAAATATATCTCAGGTCCATCCAAGTAAAAAGCTCACTATCACTAACCTGCAGAAGACAGTCAATGGTAGCAGCACACGTCTTAAAATCAGTATAATCAGATGAATGTGT
>Ga0056123_1000276_pt1 | contig 10769 bp, 14 predicted proteins | sample WorMetHEROISLAND_3_FD_71122 | JGI IMG/M metagenome (GOLD analysis project Ga0056123, IMG submission 71122) | Marine gutless worms symbiont microbial communities from Max Planck institute for Marine Microbiology, Germany - Olavius sp. 3 HERON ISLAND ...
AGCGCGTTCCCGTGACCGAGAGCTTCTGGCCCCAAACAACCCGTTGTCCCCTCAGTTGGATGACTTCGCCGCGTGGCAAGTTACGAAAGAAATTGCGGGCCGGTGCCGTGCCATTCCGGCGCCGAGCGACGCGTGTGTTGTGCTTAATACGAATCCTGAATTTTATTTTTAATGAGATAGCGAACAAATTCCGTACCGATGAATTCTCTATCGGCGAGGTAGCCATCATATTTCGAGTCTTTCAAGGCGCCACCGGGAAGAGCGGTGGCTAATTGCGCGAAATTGACGGTTCTGACCTTGATCAAAGCGATAATCGGACCGGCCAGGCATTGGATTCTGGCCAAGTTCCAACCGAAATAGCCAGGCAACAGAGGCACAAGAGCGGCGACATTCTGATCCATCGTTGGAGCCCTCCAAAAAAATTTATCTATTGATTAAAGGGTTATGCCAAAATTCGGCAAGGGTGGCTGGAACCCTAGCTCAACTGTAACAAAAATACTCATTCTAAATCAATATATTGATGTTTTTTGTCCTGTGCTATGCATAGAGGGTAATCGTCATGGAGGTTCCCGATTGCAATAAGGGGTTGTGGCGAAGCGGACAGTGCTTCTCAATGAGACCTTGAAATTTTTCAAGGTGTCCTTGATGGGGTCTATCGTAAGCGACAGGCGGAAAACGCCAACCGGATGCGAAAGGAAGCGCTGATTTATTCAGCACTTTCCACGGTGCATGGAGGCACCGCCATTTTTCAGTAGGGGCGACCGGCCGGTCGCCTCTACTCTCATTGAAAAAGTGGGGATGGTGAAAACCAGGCTTTTCGCCATCCGGCGATGAGCAAGCCAGGGACGGAATTGTTCAGCCTTTTCCTAAGGAGAATCGGTATCTCGATGAGCGAGCGAGTACCTGACAAACGTATCTGTCTTCGCTGTTTAGTGACTGGCCGGGTGCAAGGGGTCTTTTTCCGTGCCGCTACTCGCGAACAGGCCCAGCATCTGGGCCTGACCGGCCTTGCACGTAACCTGGCAGATGGCCGGGTAGAGGTCCTGGCATGCGGGGAGCTGGATGCGATCGGCCAGCTTCACGAGTGGTTACATACCGGTCCGCCCGAGGCCGAGGTCACGGGGGTTGCCTGCGAGCCCGAGGTCTTCCGGCACCTGAGCGGATTCGATATCCTCTGATCGGAGCGGCAAGCTGCTGTTACCGACCCTGACCAATGGGCGTATTCTGCGTCGTTACAAGCGCTTTCTGGCCGATGTGACGATCGCCGAGGAGCTCCTCGTAACCGCCCATGTGCCCAACACCGGGAGCATGTCGACCTGTTGGTCTCCCGGTACCCGGGTCCAGCTGAGTCACAGCGACAATCCTCGCCGCAAGCTGGCCTGGACGTTGGAACGAGTGGATATGGGTGCCGGTTGGGTGGGGGTGCATACCGGTCGCACCAACGGGGTGGTCGCGGAAGCCATCACGGGAGGACGCATCCGGGCCCTCACCGGGTACCGAGCGCTTGGGCGCGAGGTGACCTATGCCCTCGATGGTCACCCCAAAGGACGCTTGGACATGGTCCTCACGGAGGGAGAGAGGCGGCCGAATGCCTGGATAGAGGTCAAGAACGTGACCTTGCTGGACGGCGATCGTGTGCGCTTTCCGGACGCCGTCAGTGTGCGTGGACGCAAACACTTGGAATTGCTGCGGGCGGCGGTGGAGCAGGGTGACCGCGGGGTCATGCTGTTTGCCGTCAATCGCCCCGAGGGCAAGTACTTTGCCCCGGCCTGGTCGATCGATCCTGCCTACGCCGACTGTTTGTGCGCCGCGGCCGCTGCGGGAGTCGAGCTACTTGCGGTGCGCATCCGACATACGGAGACCGGCCTGGAGGTGGCCGAAGAATTACCGGTAGAGCTTAGGCCGTATACCGAGCCAAAAGAGACGCGAACCATCTCATGAAGGTGGCAAACCCGGTCGATCTTCTCTTCGAGGGCATGGAAAAATTGGGGCCGGGAGATGACGTCGATACGTCGAAGGTATTGAATCGTCTCCCGAAACGGTCCTATCGGACTGTCGTCGATGCCGGATGCGGAGCCGGACGGAAGACGCTGGTGCTGGCAAATCGGTTGGGGACGCTGGTACACGCAGTGGATTCCTACGAGCCATTCTTGGCGAGCTTGATGCGGCGGGCGAAAGAGGCCGGAATGGAGCGTCATATTTGGGCACATTGCATGGATATGGCCGATATTCCGCATACCTTCCGAAGGATCGATCTGCTCTGGTTGGAGGGTGCCGCCTACCATATCGGTGTCTCTCACGTGCTCAAAACCTGGCACTCCGCGATTGATCCCGAAGGCTTTGTCGTCGTGAGCGAGCTGTCGTGGTTATCCGAGGCCGTTCCGGCGGCAGTGCTCCGATTTTTCCACACCGGGTATCCTGCTATGCGAGGTATCGATGGGAATCGGTCCGTAGCGGAGGATGCCGGTTACCGGGTTCTTGATACCCACACCCTATCCGATACCGGCTTGGATGGAGGGCTACTACGACGTATTGAGGTTCCTTGCCAAAGCGTTGCTCGATCATCCCGATGAGTCGGTAAGGGCTTTTGCCGCTGAAACCAAAGAGGAAATACGCATCTTCGAGTGTTCCAAAGCGAGTTACGGGTATGTGTTTTGCGTTCTGCGGAAGGCCTGACCCGATCAGCTTCCTATTCTTTAAACCCCCTGAGAAATCGATGAAATCATTAGATAAGTTCTACTTGTAATATGATTTAAAATCAGAATGTTACAGGATAATCTTGTCGTATAACCCTTTGTTTCTCGGTTAATCACTATCGTGTCGGCTCCCTATTACAAAATAATTGATTGATTTTTAAGGAATTTACACCTGGAACAAGTCTATTATTTACACTCATAATCTTGTTACGGGCTCCCTTCGTCTATGCCTTTTCCAGCGCACCACCAGCTACAAAAGCAAACGCACTACCCGGAGAAACCTCCATGTCGACGCCAGTGGTAGCGCTAAATGAGCAAAACTGCGTAGACCCAAAAGATACCTTTTCAAAGTATGATGACTACGTCGACCAGTTATGCGCAAGTCAAGGTATACCCACACAAGGGCGAGCGGTGTTTTTCCAACGTAGCAAGAAGCCGAAAATGCTGGGTGGGTGAAAGTACTCTGAGTTAAAGGCTAACAAACTTGCTCTGCTTTTTGCTGTCGGTGGTGTGAGGCGTTATGCGGATAAAAGTAGCAGATTTTATATCCGTAGGATGAACTCTGAATAACCTAATCATGAGAGAGAAGAAAAATGCTTACCGAAACCCCTAACAAGAACACTCGTTATGTTGTAAAGAATCTGCACGGTACCACTGGACTACGATGTAGTTGTGGTAGTTGGTTAGGCGATTTCTGTCAAATGAAATACCGTCTTGCTAGTCTTTTCGTCCATCTTCCGTGTTGCGTCAACCGTTACATAGTCCACTAGGCGCCGGTTGCGCGCCTTCCAATCTGGTATATTATTTTCCGTCAATCGCCTAAGCATATGAGGCGCAAAAATTGTTAATCGGTAGATGGAAAGAGCTCCTTAATTTAGAGGTGCTCAGCGGAATACTTCTTCTACTAGCCGCCTGTTTGGCGATGGTGGCGGAAAATACCCCTGTCAACGTTTATTATGGTTTGCTTCTGGAAACACCCGTAGCGATTCAAATTGGTGAATTTGAAATCGCAAAACCCCTGCTGTTGTGGATCAACGATGGTCTAATGGCTATATTCTTTTTCCTCATCGGGCTAGAGGTAAAACGGGAGTTTTTAGCCGGCGATCTTTCCGAACCTTCCCGTGTTGCTTTACCCATTTTTGCGGCAATTGGTGGTATGGCTGTGCCTGCTGTCATTTATGCTTCGATGAATTGGGGCGATCCTATTGCCATGAAGGGTTGGGCAATCCCATCAGCCACCGATATCGCTTTTGCGCTGGGCGTGCTTGCACTATTAGGCAATCGAGTTCCGCGGGCGCTCAAGTTATTTTTGATGACCTTGGCCATCATCGATGACCTGGGTGCGATTATTATCATCGCAATTTTTTACACGGCCGACTTGTCGCTTTCCTCATTACTCCTTGCGATAGTTGCCATTGTGATTCTGTTTGCGTTGAATCGAGGGGGGGTATTGAGCCTGGTGCCTTATATGCTGGTTGGTCTTGTCCTCTGGGGTGCAGTGTTGAAGTCAGGTGTACACGCGACATTGGCGGGGGTATTAACAGCTTTCTTTATTCCCTTCAAAAGGGAACCCGGTGAATCACAGACCCAACTGGAAAAGCTGGAGCATGACCTTCATCCTTCGGTTGCTTATGGTATTTTACCGCTCTTTGCTTTCGCGAATGCAGGCATACCGTTTGATGGTATTAGCATTAATTCCTTTCTTCACCCTGTGCCATTAGGCATTGCTGTTGGCCTCTTTTCTGGAAACCAAATAGGTGTATTCGGTTTTAGCTGGGTGGCAATAAAACTGGGCGCTTTAGAGCTTCCTAAAGGTGTGAGTTGGATACAGCTGTATGGCGTATCCTTATTATGCGGTATAGGTTTTACTATGAGTCTGTTCGTCGCTTCTCTGGCCTTTGAACAGGGCGGTCCTGATTATGCTGTAGATGACAGGCTAGGTATTCTGCTTGGTTCACTTTCATCAGGCATCTTGGGATATGTGGTGTTACGTTTTATCGCTGGTAAAGGAAAAGATGTCAGAGCCGAATCGCACTGATTTATGCAGGCACTTACTAAAAATCAATGAATTACATACTGGAATCCAGCGGCGATACAAGGCAAATCCGTTGGTTATCGCGTGCAATCTCTTGGCTGTAGGGCGGATCCTGCGCAATTTTGGCAAGTTGAAGTAGACCCCCACTGACTTATCCGGATCTCGTCCCTTAAGTCAGTGCCATTTGGCTTTGGGTGCGGCTCTTTTGAAACGACACCCGGCGTCGAAAATCCGAAAGCTCCGTGGTCCTGTTGACCGCACCGGCAGGGATTGCCTAGGCGGCAGGTTGTGCCCACCGGAAAATATCGAGCAAGGGCTGCGGGGAGAAGATTCAGCCGAAAATAAATGCCGGTGATGTTATGATTTCGTTGTTTCCGGTGTGTAGGGAACATGTAGGGGCGATTCATGAATCGCCCCTACATGATTGGCTAGTCCGCGGTCATTAGGGACAACCCTTGCGATTGCCTATTCTCGGAAATAACAAGATCAGAACACCACCTAAACGCCAATAGACGTAAATCTATTCAAGAAAAATCGACGAGGATGACCCCACCTCTCGGCGTGTTCTCGGGTGTGCATTCGAAGTCGGCAAAGTCTCGGGTCCTGGGTCTTTGGAGTCCGTGTACGAATAGGCTTTGTACGTCGATCTGGCCAAGCACGGACTTCAGCCAAGTATTATTCGGCTCATTCGCGTTCATTGGCGGCAAAAAAGACAATATGCGAGTATGCCCAATGGTGGGTACAACTCATCCTATGGTCGGTTGAGCCTTTGTCTCCAGGTTTCTCCGCGTCGTCCCAAAAGAGTCGTACCCTTCGGCTTTGACCCCTTATGACCATGATGCCCTGGTCATTCTTTGAGCTACCATGACACTCAATGAGCTTCGTTACATCGTGGCCGTAGCTAGAGAGCGCCATTTCGGGCGTGCCGCGGAGGCCTGTTGTATCAGCCAGCCGACCTTGAGCCTGGCGGTCAAAAAGCTGGAGGATGAGCTCGGGGTGAGCCTGTTCGAGCGTGGTATGGGGGAGGTCACCGTCACTGTCGTCGGCCAACAGGTCGTCGAACGGGCCCAACGGGTATTGGAGGAGACGGATGGCATCAAGCGCCTGGCCCGAGAGGGAAGGGACCCGCTGGTCGGTGTGCTGCGTCTGGGTGTCATCTATACCATCGGTCCCTACTTGCTACCCCGGCTGATTCCCCGGGCATTGGAGCAGGCCCCGGAAATGCCGCTCGTGATCGAGGAGAATTTCACATCCGTGTTGAGTAAGCGTCTCAAACGCGGCAATCTGGATGCCATCGTGATCTCGTTGCCCTTCGATGAGCCGGGGGTGCTGACGCGGGCTATTTACGACGAGCCCTTCGTCGTATTGTTGCCGGACCATCATCCCTGGTCCGGACAAGCCTCGGTGACTGCCGACCAGCTCGGCGATGAGGACGTGCTATTGCTCGGACCGGGGCATTGCTTCCGGGATCAGGTGCTTGCGGTCTGCCCGGACTGTGTCGAATCCACGACTGGCGGCGGCAGTAGTCTGCAACAGAGGCTCGAAGGTGGCTCGCTGGAGACCATCCGTTATATGGTAGCGAGCGGCGTCGGGATCACCGTGTTGCCTTGCAGCGCTGCGACGGCGGATCGGTTCGCAGATCCCTTGGTACGGGTCCTCCCCTTTACCGGAGAACCTCCGCGACGCCGGGTAGCCTTGGCTTGGCGCAAGTCGTTTTCGCGTCTTGAAGCGGTGGATGTGCTCGCGTGCGCCATGCGGGAGGTGAATCTTCCCTGCGTTTCCTATGCCGGACTCGGCATGAAGACCCCCTGAAGATCGCATCCCTGCAATTTTTCAGTATCCGGGTCTAACGGATGGAGTGATAAGTCTTGCGCCGGCTGTCTTTGCTCAACACGAGCTGCCACAGTTGGCCTTGGCGGGAGCGAAAATAGCCGGCGCAGGCATTCAGGTAATACTTGAATATCCGGTAGAAGCGCTCATCGTACCTGTCTGAGAGTTCCGGCCAGGCGGCATCGAAGTTTTGCCACCAACTCATGAGGGCACGGTCATAAATCCTGCCCGAAGTTGTGCCAATCCTCGATGGTGAAGGAGGACTCGAGTGCCTGTGTAATCTGCTGTGCGGAGGGGACTTTACCGTTGGGGAAGATGTACTTGTCGATCCAGGTATCGGTGACGTAGGTAGTTTCGTAGTGGCCGATGGTGTGGAGCAGAAACAGCCCATCCGGTGCCATCACCCGCGAGGTGGCAGCGAAATAGGCCGGATAATTCTTGAGGCCCACGTGCTCGAACATACCGACGGAGGTCACTTTATCGAAGTGACCGGTGAGATCCCGGTAGTCCATCAGCTCGATACGGACCGGCAGTCCGGCGCAATAGGTTTGAGCGAAGCCCTGTTGCTCCTTCGAGACCGTAATGCCGATTACCTCCACTCCGTAGCTTTGTGCCGCAAAGCGGGCTAGCCCACCTCAGCCGCAACCGATGTCCAGTAGTCGCTCGCCGGGTTACAGCTCCAGCTTGTCGCAGATGAGACGCAGCGTGGCGAGCTGGGCCTGCTCCAGATTCGCGGCATCCTTCCAGTAGCCCGCAGCTGTAGCTCATGGTCGGGTCCAGTATGGCCGCATAGACATCGTTGCCGATGTCGTAATGGTGCTCCCCGACCTGGAACGCGCGCCGGCGCGATTGACGATTGATCAACAAGCTACGCAGGAATAGCCCCAGAAACCGGAGCTTGACGAAGCCCTTGCTCTTGGTGTTTAGCTTGGCGTTCAGCAGCTTGTGGAAGGTTTCATCCAGGTGCTCGTTCTCCCAGGCTGCGTCCATGTAAGACTCACCGAAACCGAGAGAGGCCCGACGTATGATCCGGTCATAGAACACCGGGTCGAGCACTTGGATATCCCAAGGTCGGTCGCCGTTGAACCGTACGTCGGCCGATTCCAGCAGTCGTATCAGGGCGTTGGGCGCCTCTTGGTGTTTGGGTTGGGGGCGATGGTTGGTCCCCATCGCCGTATCCTGTACCGAAGCCATCCGCATGCTCCCGGTTTGCAATCGGGTAATCGGTGATCTTGGTTTAGACCATGTTCGGCCGGTGACCCGATTGAACACGGCAGGGGTTCCCGGCACTACGGGGTACCCCGAATGTTTCGGGGCACCTCGGTTTTTTCAAGGTGCCCCTGAATGTTTCAAGAAGACCCCATTGGAATACCACACTTCCGCATAGGTCGGATCTGTCCCGGGGGATCAGCCTCCGTCGGAGACCATGATCCGTCCCATGCCTGGCCCGAGCTCGAAGTCGAACGGCGTAGGCAGGTGGTCCACCGGCCAATCCGGGGAGACATCTTTTAGCGGGGCGGCCGTCTGTACATGCCGGTAGAGGTCGTAGCAGTGGAAATGCTGACGGTTCCAGGGGTCTTTGTTGAGTGCCAGTAAGGCTTCACCGTTGCCGCTGGTGGAGGCTTTCCACAATAGGAGCAGGGCAGGGTTCGGATGGTCGAGCTTCTGGATCGGGCCTTCCTCCCGGAAGATGGGGTGATCGCTTTTGACCCGGTTGATGCTCCGGATAAAGTCGGTCAGGTCCACGGACGGCTCTTCCCAGTGCTCCGGTCGGGTATCGACCACGTGCAGGCGGTTACGGAATCCGTACTCGTAGCCGATCGGCATCATGACGCCGGTCGCGAACAAGGCGACAAACAGATAGCGTTGCTTGAGGGTATCGACGTTACCCCCCGACTCGCTGAACAGCCGCTCGGTATCATGACTCTCCGGAAAGCCGATGGAGGGGGAGATTTGGCGGGTAAGCTCGTATTGCTCCAGGAGCCAGGGGCTCGAGAAATCCCACCACTTGGCGCTGTTGAACACGTAGTCGAAGCCGGCGGAGGCGGTCTCCTTGGTCTCCTGGGGGGAGCATCCGAGGGTTTCGGCCGCGAACACCACATCCGGGTACCGGCTCCGTGTATCTTCTATGATGCGGTGCCAGAAGTCCCTGGGGATCTGATAGGCGGCATCACAGCGAAAACCGGTGAAGCCGAGTTCTATCAGATAGGTGATGACCTTGCCCAGATAGCTCCGCAGCCCTTCCGTGTCCGCGGAGTGCCGATGATCGAGCTGGGCCAGGTCCCCCCAGACGGTCTTGGAGCCGTCCTCTTCCAGGCAGTATGGGTTGGCCACTTGGCCACCCTCGTGCACGAACCACTGCGGATGGTCCGTGATGAGCGAGGAATCCACCGCACAATGGTTGATCACCAGATCGATCATCATGTGCAAACCCAGGTCATGGGCCTGAGCGGCCATTTGTCTGACCTGCATTTCCGGGGATTTGTCGGCGCCGGGGTCCAAGAGATTCTTGTTGATCTCGAAGTAGTCGGCGATGGAGTATAGGCTGCCGGAGTGGCCTGGCCGTTGAATCGGATTGACGAATACCCAATCGAAGCCCATGTCGGCGGCACGTTCCAGATGGGGCTTCCAGTCACTGAAGGGTCCGGCGAGGGGTGGGAACAGGTTATATATTTTCATAGGACGAACGCTGACATGCTCCTAGTTGGTAACCAACTTACCATTATATATTGGGACCTTGAAAAATTTCGTCCCTGCGCGCGCCTATTCGATGGGAAAATGCCATTCGTGGAATTTTTCCCTACACCAAGTCGAAATGTGATTTCGACTTGGCTCCATTTTCAAGTACTGACACGCTTGAAAAATGGCGGGGCATCCCTTCCGATACTAGGCGGTAGGCGCGGGCTTGCCGGCGCTCCATCTGGCATCCTGTGGTCATGGCTCCATATCTGCGACCGAAACCCCCTCTTCTCCGGAGCTGGTCTTGACCACACTCGACTCCACTATGCCGATCCATCGGCTACTCCTATAAGCCCCTCTCCCCTGGCAGGAGAGGGGGAGTAATAAACAGGAGGGCCTGGGTACCGGCTCGATTCGGTGGGTGTCGATATAAGGCACCTTGAGAAATTAGTCGTGTTATAGCTCAGTTCTGACATCCACCCTCGAATCTTTCAAGGTACCCTCGATATACTCTCCAGACACTGACGCAGTGAGACCTTCCAATCCGGCAAGACGAGACCGAATGTCTCTCGGAGCTTGCTGTTGTCCAGCACCGAGTAGGCTGGACGGTGGGCCGGTGCCGGATACTCCCGGGTCGAGATGGGAATCAGGTGGCAGCGGCGGCCGCTGAGCGCGAGGATAGTGCGGGCGAAGTTAGAACTAGCTCGTCTCACCGCCGTTCGAGCAGGCCGGGTGCTTCGGCATTGATGTGCTGGGCGAGCTCGGGCTCTACTTCGGCCTTATCCACGGCCGTATAGGCGGCGGCGTTGACGACCACATCGGGCGCTGATTTCTGCATCAGCTTGCCGGTGGCGTGCGGATCGGCCAGGTCTACCCGTGGGCCTCGAGCGCCGTCCGGGGAGGCGGCGATGACCTGTCCCAAGGGGACCAGAGTGCGTTGCAATTCCCATCTCACCTATCCGTCCGCGCCGATCAAAAGGATGCGGGGGCGTAGGCCGGAATCGTCGAGCATATGGGGTTACCGAGTAATCCTGTTCTCTGGAGGACGTCTTGAAAAACCGGTGGTGCTCGACTCGTAGAGGTCAGCTTCATCCCCGTCAAATTTGTGTTGTAGGGGATATAATCCCCCTTGCCCTCTTATCAGGGGGGTAACCCCCCTGGCCCTCCTTCTCCGCGGATACAACAGAGAAGCCCCACTAACAAGGGGGGTTAGACAGAAAGCCCCCCCTGATAAGGGAGGTTGGAGGGTTAAAAAAGATTGGGTGCGGCTCTTATGGAACGACGCGGAGAAACCTAGAAACAAAAGCTTAGAGAGGTGTTAGCGAGAAGATATTGAAGACAGGGTCTCGTTTTAGGTATGAAACTGTAAGGGATGAAACTTTTGCCCCATACCCAAGGAGGCCCCGTCAATGAAATCTTACACGATTACGGTTGCCGCGATCGAGCATTACGCGGAGCCCTAGCGCACTTTGAACCGCAGCTCGGTAGGCTCACACATGAGGCAATCCCGCGGGTAACCCACGGTGAAT
>Ga0056123_1000277_pt1 | contig 10763 bp, 9 predicted proteins | sample WorMetHEROISLAND_3_FD_71122 | JGI IMG/M metagenome (GOLD analysis project Ga0056123, IMG submission 71122) | Marine gutless worms symbiont microbial communities from Max Planck institute for Marine Microbiology, Germany - Olavius sp. 3 HERON ISLAND ...
CTCACGATAACACCAAGCTGGTCCTATTATTGTAATACCTTGGTTCGGTCTTTTAAATTTATTTCTAAATAAACTCGCTATATTTTCTACTAATTTTCTTTTTGCTCCTGTAAACACAGCTTTCGCCAACCAAGTAAATGGGGGATAGCCTAGCTCATTTCGTTCGCCAAGCATGATATTATAATACTTTTTTAGATCAAGCCTAGCGGCATACCTAATAACTGGGTTATCAGGATTATATGTTTGGACAACAACTTCACCGTGTTTTTTCCGTCTTCCTGATCGTCCAGCCGCTTGATAAATTAATTGAAAGACTTTCTCCCCGGAGCGAAAGTCTGGTAAAAACAAACCTGTATCGGCATTAATAATACCCACTAAAGTTACATTGTGAAAATCCAATCCTTTTGCAATCATTTGTGTTCCAAGCAAGATGTCGATTTTTTCTTCTTTAAACATTGCCAGTGTTTCGGTTAACTTTTTTCCTGATTTAGTTGTGTCAACATCCAATCGTGCGACTTTGGCGTTTGGAAATGTAGTTTGCACAATGTCTTCTACTTTTTGTGTACCGGTACCAGATAACATTAAATCACCACTATTGCACTTCTGGCATTTTTGCGGAATATTATTTTCTACAAGTCCGCAAAAATGACATTGTAAATTTTGACCGACACGATGATAGGTAAGTGGAATGCTGCACGTTCTGCATTGCATAATTTCGCCGCAATCGCGGCAGCGGAAGATCGGGGCATAGCCGCGACGATTTTGCAATAAAATAATTTGCTCTTTGTTGTCTAGACGTTGTTCAATTTTTTGCTGCAACAAACTTGATAAAATTTGTCCGATTTTGCCGGTTTCCTCCTGTTCCTTGATCATGTCAACCACAGTAACTTCCGGATATAAAGCACTATTAAATCTATCCGGCAAATAACAATAATCGAATTTTCCGATAATCTGATTATAATAGCTCTCAAGACTTGGTGTTGCGCTTGACAAAACAATGGCTGCTTTTTCGATTACACCGCGCATTAAGGCGACATCGCGGGCATGATAATGCGGTTCCGGCTCTTCCTGCTTATATGAAGATTCTTGTTCCTCGTCAACGACTATTAATCCCAAATTTTTTAACGGAGCAAATACTGCGCTGCGGGCGCCGACAATCACTCTGTATTTGTCTTCACAGATATTTCTCCAAGTCCAAGCACGGGCAGACGCAGATAATTTTGAATGCCACAATCCCACAAGGTCACCAAAAACCGCTCTGAATCGTCCGGCAATTTGCGGCGTTAACGCAATTTCCGGTAGCAAAATTATAATTGATTTGCCTTGGTCTAATATTTCCTGAGCAATTTTCAGATATATTTCGGTTTTACCACTGCCGGTTACACCGTGCAGCAAAATAGCGCTGTGTTTTCTTTCTTTTATATATTTTCGGATTTTTATTATGGCATTTTTCTGCGTATCCGAAAATTTTATTGCTTTATCAATCGGTTCAAAAGTAAAATTATCGGTGCTTGGGATAACGTCCATTTTAAATAATTTTACCAATTCTTTTTTTTCAAGACTTCTGCAAACATTTAATGGGCTGGCAACTAATTGGTTAAATTTTGTGATTGGTATCGGTTCATTATAATCCAATAATTTTATTAAAACCCTGGCCTGCGCTGGAGATTTATTTTCTAAGTCATCCGGAATTTTGATTTGCGACTTAGCTTGCACCATCCACCTTGTTTGCGGTTTATATTTAATCGATAGCTCAGAAGGAATTACTGTCGCTGCTTTGCCAAGCGCTACAAGATAATAATCACTGATCCACATAATTAATCGCCACAGCGTTTCATTAAAAATTGGAACATCATCAAGCACTTCAATTATTTTTTTTATTTTACCGGAAAACGCTGTGCTTGACGATCGTTTTACGATAACACCCGGTAGAATTTTTTTCCCAATCGGAACTTTTACCCGTACACCAACGTTTACAACTTCAGAAAATTGCTTTGGCACAGCATAGGTAAAAACCTGATAACTGGATATTGGGAAAGCAACATCAACAAACATAATGCCTAAAAATAGATTATTAGTGCAGTATTTTGCAAGTAAAAGGATTGTTAATTATTGTGAAATTTTATGTGTTAAGAAAAACCAATGAATACAACATTTATGATTTACTTGTTCCGTTATTAAACAAATAATTAACTTTCGAACGAGTCAAGATGTGATTTATAAGGTACTATTAGTAATAAACGCAATGCATTTATTAAGACGTTGTGGCCAATTGAAAGAGCTACATCTGTACTCCGACAATTCAAACAAACTAGATCAAAAATGAAAATAATTCAGAACTATAAGCCTTCATATAAAGAAATGTTTGCTTTAGATATTATTGATCCGTTGTATTATGTTCCAATGGTACTTTGTGTTACGACTGGACTGTCATTGTCGAGTTGGTGTCTTGACAGCTATACCGTTTCAGGGCATCTGGCAATCGTGATAACTCCGATGCTTCTAGCATTGCTACACCATTATTGGACGGAAAGATTGACGGTAAAATTCACCTTAATCGTTGGACCTGTTGAGAAATCTATTTACTATACAAAAACGTCATTGCCAAAAGCTATTCTACATTGGGTTTATAACTTGTTTGGACATAACTTTTTACTTTTTTTAATTTTAACTTTCCTTGAACCATATCATCCATTACTTAATGCTCTTCTATTTTTAGTTTGGCTAACAATTCCTTGTCTTGTAAGAACATATCTTAAAGGCATCAGCTTGGACATCATCAAAGTTACATTTGATAATGATGAACCAATTTGGAGTAAAATTCAAAGGGAAGAATTTATAAATAAATATGATTGTGATCCTGATAAGTTACAAGAATTAATTTAGGATACATATTGTGGTTCTAAGAATTAAAATGGATAATAATAATGAACTGAGGGAGTTTTTGGATTCGTCTAATATTGATTATCTAACTAATCAAAATGAAGTTGAAGTATGCGGATATAATAAATAAAAACTGGTCACAACATTGTATAAACGCAATGCGTTTATTGGAACGTTGTACATAATTAAAAGAAACATTCAAAGAAAGGAAAACATGAAAAAAATCATCACAGTAATACTCATTACACTGATAGCTCAATCAGTTTTTTCGCAAGATATTGAAAAATGCAGGGAAATAGTCAAAATTACCACGGAAGCAGTTAATACAAAGTCAACGCTTGAATTAGAAAAATATTTAGCAACTGATTTTGAAATTGTAGGTCAAAAAGGGGAAGTAGCAAAAATGGTTTTAAACCAACTTTTTGCACAATTAGGGGAAACAGTTCAATCATACAACGAAGTAAATTATGAAATAATAGAAAATTCAATGACACTAACATATTCCATTACCTACAATAAAATGGGACAAAAGAATGCAACATTTGTTTTTGACGAATATAATAAACTAAAGAAATTAGAATTGTTTAAAATGGAAGTAAAAATAATGGATAATTCTAAAAATAATATTAGTATACCCAAAAACGAAACAATAACTATTCCATTTATTATGCTTGGGAACATAATTGCTGTTGAAGTTATGCTAAACAGTGAGAAAAGAATGTTTCTTTTTGATAGCGGTTCGCCAAAAGTAATTCTTAACTCTAAATATATCACTAAAAATGACACCGTAACTAAAACAATTAAATCATCATCAAAAGGAGCAGGCGGAAATGTTTCAGGAATGGACATTAACCAGCTTGTCAAGCTTGAATTCGGTGGTATCATAATGGAAAATCAGGATGTGCTGACCTTAGATATTTCGCATTTAGAAGAATCACTTGAAACTAATATCGAAATATACGGATTAATTGGACATGAATTAATAAAAGATTATGACTTGTTGTTTGATTATGAAAAAAACGAATTGACCTTAATAAAGCCCGATTTTTACAAGCAGTATAAAAATGAACACTTATTGAATTCTGAGTTAACAGTTGTTCCTTTCGACTTAGCAAGCCACATTCCGGTTATTAAAGCTCGAATTGGCGGTAAAGACTATTCTTTTGGAATTGATTGTGGTGCAGAAGTAAATCTAATGGACGATGATTTATTAGCACCAATGTTAAAGCATTTAAAACATACTGAGATAGATACTTTGACAGGAATAGAAAACCGCATAGAAGTTACTACAGGGTCAATTAAAAAGGTAATTATTGGCGGGAAAAAACTTAAAAAAATGAAAACCGCATTTAATGATATGTCGCACTTTAATCTTGGATATAAATTAAACCTTGACGGGCTAATGGGATACGAATTATTATCTAAGCAAAAGACATTAATTAGTTATCATAGAAAACAAATGATATTAATAGAATAGCCATGCACAACATCGTATATAAAACATTTAGCAGCTAGTGCGTTATCGAGCATTTCAACCTGTACCAAAAGTAGTTGTAACTATACAGGAAATTGCTCGAAATGCCAACCGTTTCATATACGTAAAAGTTACGCTTTTATAACGTACAATTTTACGGCCGGTTGTAACTCATCAGTTACTTTTATAATTACACTATAAACGCCTAAGGCTTTAATCGGTTCTTCTAACAATATATTGTGCCGATTTATATCTATACCTTCCTTTAATAATGCTTTATGGATATCTTGCGTTGTAACCGATCCAAACAATTTCTCTTCCTCACCAACCTGCATTTCAATGGTTAATTCGATTTTTCTCAAAGAATCTGCTAATTCTTGATTAACTTTGTTACCACGTTCTTGCCGTGCTAAAGTAACACTTTTACGCTCCTCTGCTACCGCTAAATTGCGCTTTGAAGCTCTTAAGGCCAAACCTAGTGGTGTTAGATAATTCCTTGCATAACCCGGCTTTACGTTTACAATATCACTAGCTGAGCCCAATCCATCAACATCTTTCAATAATATTACATCCATTTCAAACCCCCTCCCTTAATTTAAAATTAACTATCGCCGCTACCGCTAAGTGTAAGGCATAAGGGCGATATTGCGCGCTTGTTTAATTGCCCTGACTAATTGCCGATGCATTTTTGCGCTGGAACCGGTTACGCGACGTGGTATAATTTTCCCTTGATCGGTTACAAATCTTTTAAGCAGTTTAACATCTTTATAATCTACAAAGGCTATACCATTTTCTTTAAAGTAACAATATTTCTTTTTATTTGTAAAAGCCATTATTCATCTTCCTCTTTATTTTTTTGCTCGCTGGTAGATTTTTCAAATTCTTCAGCATTTATTTCTCCTTTCTCGTCTGTTTCTCCGGCAACTTCAAATTCAGGAATTTCGTTTTCAATTGAAGCCTCTAAGGTTTCAACTTCCAACGATTTCTCACCTTCGACTATTTCACCATCTGTCTTTTCTTTTTCAGTCTTCGTTGGTTCTTTGTCTAATTTTATAATTTGATGACGAATCACCGAATTATTCAAATTTAAAAATCGTTCAAAGTCTGTTAAAAAATCAACTTTATCCGCACCAAATTGCAGCAAAATATAGATACCATACTTATTATTGTTGATTGAATACGCTAATCGTTTCTTGCCCCAAAAATGGTGATTAATTACAGAAACTTTGTGCTTCTTGATTTCATTGCCAATTTTATTAATAATATTATTTACTTTATCATCTTCCAAGTTTGGATTTACAATGTATAATAATTCATAATACCTCATTTAATCTCCTTCGTCTGAAACTTTTTAAACAAGTGCAATCAGCGGTGCAATTACCAATGCGACTACTGACATTAATTTTATTAAAATATTTAATGATGGCCCTGATGTGTCCTTAAAGGGATCACCAACGGTGTCGCCAACTACAGCTGCTTTATGTGCTTCTGAGCCTTTAAAGTATTTTTGCCCATTAATTTCTACACCTTCTTCAAATAATTTTTTAGCATTATCCCAAGCACCGCCCGCATTAGATTGAAAAATTGCCATTAGCACACCGGAGACCGTAACGCCTGCCAGTAAACCACCTAAGGTCTCTGCGCCGAATATAAAACCTACAGCAACCGGAGTTATAATTGCTACCGCGCCTGGTAACACCATCTGTCTAATTGCAGCCGTTGTAGATATTTCAATACATGTATTATGATCCGCTTTGGTGAGCGCTTTTTTGAACACCTTTTTTTCTTTGGCATCGGCTTTATCCATGTCAGAATCATACTTATTCATTATTTTTAAAGCTGCCGCTAATTCAGGAATTTCTTTAAATTGCCGGCGCACTTCTTCAATCATGGCCATCGCGGCACGGCCGACAGCACCCATCGCCAGCGATGAAAATAGAAACGGTAACATTGCTCCAACAAATAGGCCTGCCATCACACTGGCATTGGTTACGTCAATTGCAACCAAGGCAACATTTTCTTCAATTCCAGCGGATACGCGTGTAATATAAACCGAAGTTCGGAAGGCTGCAAACAAAGCCAAAGCCGTTAACGCCGCCGAACCGATGGCAAACCCCTTTCCGATTGCAGCGGTTGTATTTCCAACGGCGTCTAATTTATCGGTGCGTCCACGTACTTCTTTTGGTAATTCAGCCATCTCAGCGATTCCTCCGGCATTGTCAGAAATTGGACCATAAGCATCTACCGCAAGCTGAATTCCTGTATTTGCCAACATTCCAAGCGCAGCCATCGCGATTCCATATAATCCTGCAAAATAATATGAAGCCATTATAGCAACTGCTATAATTAAAATTGGAATTGTTGTAGACTGCATGCCAACACCCAAGCCTGCAATAATATTAGTTGCTGCGCCGGTTAGCGATTGTTTACTAATAGATTTGACCGGCCTAGTATCCGTGCCGGTATAGAACTCTGTTACCGATCCAATCCCGATTCCGGCTGCTAACCCAACTAAGGTTGCAAAAAATACACCAAGGTTTGTGTAAGCAACTCCGCTCAAAACAAAATTAGACGGCAAAAAGTATGTTATAATAAAATACATTGCAATTACCATCAAGGCGGCCGAGCCAAAATGCCCACGGTTTAAGCCTTTTTGCGGATTACCGCCTTCCTTTACTGAAACTAAAAATGTACCAATAATTGATATTATAACGCCGGCACCAGCTAATAACAGCGGTAATAAAACAAAGTTTATGTCAAATTTTCCTGCCACTAAAATACTAACACCTAAGATCATTGATCCAATTATGGACCCAACGTACGATTCAAAAAGATCGGCACCCATTCCGGCAACATCACCAACATTGTCTCCTACATTATCGGCAATTGTCGCTGGATTCAATGGATGATCTTCAGGTATGCCCGCTTCCACTTTGCCAACCAAGTCGGCACCAACGTCAGCTGCTTTGGTATAAATTCCGCCACTTACACGAGCAAAAAGAGCGATTGAAGATGCTCCTAATGAGAAACCCGAGATCACATTTAACACCGTAATTAAATTATCAAAATGAGATTGGTAAAATAAAAATAATCCACCGAGCCCAATAACACCCAGTCCAACCACGCTAATGCCCATTACAGAACCACCAACAAATGCTACTTCCAATCCTTGTGTTAGACTGGTTCGCGCGGCATGCGTTGTGCGATTGTTAGCTTCAGTGGCAACACGCATTCCAATAAATCCGGCCAAACCGGAAGCCAATGCTCCAACAACAAATGATAAACTAATTAAAACACTGGAATCAGCTTTCCCGTAATTTGCAAAGCCAAGCAAAATCGCAACTGCAATTACAAATATCGAAAGAACTTTATATTCTGCCTTTAAAAAAGCTAGCGCCCCTTCAGCAATATTGTGACCAATCATTTTCATGGTTTCATTGCCTTCGTCCTGTTTCATTATCCAAATTGATTTCCATAAACTATATAATAAGGCAATAATTCCTGTAGCAATCACTAAATAGATTATTTTTTCCATTGATTTCTAATCCTTTTGATTCTTTTCGATTCGATTATACTCACTCATTGTACGGTCTAAACCATTATTTATAATGCTGAAAATTGCATCTGCTGCTTTTTGCACCATTTCTTTTGCTAAAGATTGATCTTGCTTGCGAAATGGTTTCAACACGTATTTCTCGGCTGGACGTTTATGATCATCGGCCTTAACACCAAAACGAATGCGCGGAAATTTATTATTGTTCAAATGGTATATAACTGATTCCATTCCACGATGACAACCATCGCCGCCACTTGGCCGAATTCGCAAAGTACCAAGGTTCAAATCAACATCATCGATGATAACAAAAAAGTTATTCAAACTAATATTCCAATTATCAAATACTTGGCGGGCTGCCAGCCCACTATGGTTCATACCGGTAGTGGGCTTAATCAATAATAGATTTTTATTCAGATCTTCGGCTACCACATAATCTCCTTTTCCGGGTTTGAAATCGAGTTTCACGCGCCGTGCGAATTCATTAACCACCCAAAATCCAGCATTATGCTTTGTTGAAGAATATTCATTTCCTACATTTCCTAATCCGATAAATGCATTCATTAATTACCGCTAGCTTCCTCTTTCTTCTCTGATTCCTTTGGTTCATCCTGCGGTACTTCATCAGGTTCGGCGACTTCTTCACCCTCGACCTCTTCCTCAGCTTCAGCTAATTCTTCCTCAGTTGGTATTTCAGGCTCAAGCGATTCTTCGCGTGGCGGAATAACAGCAAGAACGTCCATGTCTTCCGCTGTTACTATTTCTATTTTTTCATCAACTTTTAGCTCACCAACTGTCATAACATGATTCATCTCAAAATTTGAAACATCTACTACAATATTTTCCGGAACATCGGCTGGCAAACAACTAATTTCCAGAGTAGTCAAATTTTGAGTAAGAACACCACCTTCTTTCACCCCTATAGCGGTTCCTTCTAAAATGATTGGTACTGATATTGTAATTTTTTGATCACGTCGTACTCGCATTAAATCAATATGAATTATTTCATCGCTAATAGGATGATATTGGACTTCCTTAATCATGACGTATTGCTCTTCACCATTCATGTCGATGGCAAAAATATGGTGTCCGGTATGCACAGCTTGCCGAAAGTTTTTTTTATCAATAGCAAGATTTACATTATCTTGTCCGGTATAATAATAATTGGTTGGAATCATCCCTTTTTTGCGCAACAAGTTCGCAGCGTGCGAGCCGGTTTGTGTGCGTTTGGTTATTTCTAATTTTGTGTATTCTGCCATAAAAAAAAACTCCTTCCTCTAAAATTTAAATAAGGCGCTCACTGAGCGGCCTTGATGAATTCTTTGTATCGCATCTGCGAAAATATTACCCACCGATACAATCTTTGTGTTTGATAAAGTATCAATTTTTGAATTAGCAATAGTATCAGTAAATATAAATCTTTTGATCGGTGATTTTTTTAGTAAATTAATTGCATTACCAGATAAAACCGCATGTGTACCAACTAAGATTACTGATAAAGCTCCATTAGCCATAACTTTTTCTGCCGCATTAATTGCAGTACCTGCAGTATCTACGATATCATCAACAATTAATATTTGTTTATTTTTAACCTCTCCTATTATTATAACTGCTTTTGAACGATTATGCTTAATGCGACGTTTTTCAATCAATGCGAAATTCATGCCCAACCGTTTTGCATAGGCCTGTCCCATTGATGCAGAGCCAATATCGGGAGCTAAAACAACCGTATCTTCAGGCTTTAGCCCTAATGCTTTAATTTCTTTTAAAAGAATTAATCGGCTGTATAAACCATCAAAAGGGATTTTTGCGAACCCCTGTATTTGAGTTGAATGTAAATCCATAGAAATAATTCGATCAGCTCCCATTGCAGAGTAGATATCAACCATAACCCTAGCCGATATAGGTACGCGCGGTTTATCTTTGCGGTCTTGCCGGCTATAACCAAAATACGGTATTACAACTGTAACTCGCTCAGCAGATGCCCTCACTGCAGCATCAATCATTAATGTTAGTTCTAAAATATTATCAGCCGGACTGTTCGTAGATTGAACAAGATAAACATCACGTCTACGAATATTTTCCTCATATTTTACCCATATTTCACCATCAGCAAAATTCTTAATTGATATTTTACCTAACGGTTGTCCTAAATTTTCTGCCATTTTAGCAGCCAATTTAGGATTACTGCGGCCGGAAAATATTTTTAATTCAGTATTTTTCATAACTTTGGCTGGGGAGCAGGGATTCGAACCCCGATCGCCAGGACCAAAACCTGGTGTCCTGCCATTGGACGACTCCCCAATGAAAACTTTAGTGTGGTGACAACATTTAAATATTGGTGGGTTGGGTTAAGACAGCGCGGTACTGTTTTTGGAAAATAGACTCGGCCCGTTTAGCTTTAGCTTCATCGTCGAATATTCCATACACAGTCGAACCACTGCCCGACAAACTGGCAAAAAAAGCACCATTACTTTTTAGTTCATCCATTATTGCACCAATTTCTGGATATGCAGGAACCACAATTTTTTCAAAATCATTATCAAATATCGTTTTTGAGAGCTTACTTCTCTCAAAGAAGTTAGCGAAATTAGGTCTGTCTATTTTATTATTCAAGTGTTTTTTAATTGTTTTATAAGCCCATGCAGTACTAATGAAAATATCAGGCATTACCAATAAATAAAATCCGTTAATTGGCTTATAAATTGGTGTAAGCAAATCTCCAACTCCATCACCGATTTGGGCTCCTCCAGAGATAAAAAAAGGTACATCAGCGCCAATTTTTGCTGCAATTTCTACTAATTCTATTTTTCCAATGGATAAATTATATAATTGGTTTATACCTTTTAAGAC
>Ga0056123_1000278_pt1 | contig 10762 bp, 5 predicted proteins | sample WorMetHEROISLAND_3_FD_71122 | JGI IMG/M metagenome (GOLD analysis project Ga0056123, IMG submission 71122) | Marine gutless worms symbiont microbial communities from Max Planck institute for Marine Microbiology, Germany - Olavius sp. 3 HERON ISLAND ...
CTGCAAGCGTTGCTATTACAGTGAAAACAGCGCAATGCCACTGAAAACTTCGATACGTACCGAAATTTACAGCCGCATCGCGCGGTACTCCCTGCGATAGCGTGGCCACTTGTCTAATCAGATTTTGACTAAACTGGACCGGGGCATAGGTGGGTCTATCTAGCTGCAGACTGCAGTCAATAGTCTGTTCATTCGGGCAATGGGCGGCCGCTAATTGCGCTGCGCTGCCTATTGCTAGTGCTGGTCAGTATGCCACTTTGCATTGTAAACCGCTGCTGTACTACTGGTTTCCCTATAAGCAGCGGCAAATAAATGTCTGGACCTTTACCGGCAACGTTTAAACTTAGCACAGATCTTTGGAGCCTAAATCTAAAGAACCTTTTCATTGGGGGTCAAAATCAAATCAGCAGTTCCCCTATTTCCACCCCACTTTACCCCAAATTGGCACCCAATAACACACTTTCAATGGGATAGTTTAAACACTTCTCTAAGTTCTAACGTAATCTGCAGACCAATACAGCAGTTCAAAGTTAAAACTATGTCGCTCGGAAGCAGCCAACCCGTGAATGTCAAAAGACGGAAAACCTCCCTTTCCCCCTCAAACTGAAATTATGTGAAGCTAATTTTAATAGGAAAGTGCACCTGTGGTTTAATACAAGATGTATACACCAGTCACCAAAACATATCAGTAGCTATACCAGATGTGAAGCAGATGCCAAAGACCGCCTATAGGAAACTGCATAGCAGAGTCAACTGAAATGGTCACATAACTAGGCTAGTGACTTAACATGACGTAAAAGGTCGTCACACGGATACATTTGAGGCTTAATATCTTGACAACAGTACAAACTGCAGCACTGGGACAGACACTGCATTCGACAGAACGTATTTTTGTTTTACGACAAAAACTGGCAAGTTTTTTGACGTAGTGAATCATTGGAGACAACTGACCGTGATGCATTCTGGGAGCAGATGATAGTTGATGCCCCAAGCCATGAAACACACCGACACTATACACAGTAACAAGCAACCTACAGTCATACTCAGGGCTGGAAAAAAACCTAGGTTTTTAAGAAAAAGTTTTTTTTTGTTTTTTTTTTCTAGGTTTTTAAAGGTTTTTTAAAGGTTTTTTAGATTTCAGTGTAGAAATAAAGAACATCTTATGCACAATTCACTCTCTGACAGAGCATTTTCTGTAAAATATAACAAACCTCACAAATCACGGTTAAGATGTGAAATTTAATTTGATCTGTATAAAATTTGACCAAAAAATAAAAAACCTAAAAAACCTAAATTTTGTACTTTTGGGGTGTTTTTAGGTTTAAAAAACTAAAAAACCTAGATTTTTTCGAAGCCATTTTCCAGCCCTGGTCATACTGCAGTCCATCAACACATCTCTATGTCTATCTTCATTCACTCCACCTATCTACCAATTTCCTTCATATTGTTGTTATCAAATAAATGCTATAAAGTGAAGTATACATCGTTTTTATCAGCAACTGACTATTATTTCAATGAAAATGGGACTATGTAATAAAGCGTTTTTTTCTCAAAGTATTTTAGCATGCAACAGCATTATAGGCCTATGCTTAGCCTGCTATATGCTATCGCCCGTCTGTCTGTCTGTCTGTCCGTCTGTTACACAAGTAGATAAGTCAAAAACGTTTGAAGTTAGGATCATTGAACTTTCACCACAGAGTAGCTCAATCCCTCTAGCTTTTCTGTGGTATAAGTTTAATCCAGAAATTCCGATGGGTTCCCCTGAGCGAGGGCATAAAACAAGGGTGGGGCGGGGAAAACAAGCTATTTTCTAGCTCTATACATCAACGTCTCGAAAACGGTATGAAATGCGACAAAAGTTATTACTAATGACTAATAGGAAGTTGCATATGCGCTCTCGATTGGCACCAAGGTTGATGACCTTGGATGACCTTGAACAGCTATAAGTTTACATTTTCTCGGAATATTGTGCAACTTCACATTTTTTTTGGATGCAGCAACGGCTAAACGAATGAAGATAGACACGCACTGTCAGCAATGGAATTATTGCGCACTGAAAGTACTTTTCAACGATGTATAGATTATGTTGATATTGCTGGAACGCCGAGCAATATCAACTAGGATCTGTCGCATGCTTACATTTGCGTTAGCTAGGGTTTCTTGCTCTCAATACAATAGATTGTTATACCTCATGTATGCATGCACTAAAAAGTGGCCGGCTAACCTGTAACAGAGATGCCGAGAATGTAACGCAGATATTTGTATAACGTTCTAGTCGACATGTCCACCGGCTGGCTGCTTACCTGGGACAGATTTCTGAAGATGTGAACAACTCATTAAGGACAATAGCAATGCTGCAATAGTTGTCTTATGCACACGTCGTTACCATTCAATAGCCCCAAAGTTGGATATGTTATTATTATTATTAACTTTGCACAGTGAACATAGAAAAACATAAAAACAGCGAACAAAAAGTAACACTGGCACAAAATACAAGGTGACCAAGCGACTTCTTAAAGGCATTAACAGACAGCAGATGAACCTGGTAGGAGTTCAGACAATTGCTCCACACATCAATTACACGATTACAAAAATGGAATTCACGAGCATCAATGTTAGAATGATGTTACAGATTAACGTCAAAATTGCTGTCTTTCCGTGGCGCAAACACATACCTACGACTGGTCAAGAATTGCAAACAACTTTACGGAAACAACAACAAATATCAGAGGTCAGTGATCAAAGGATATCCAAAGAAAGATGAACAGATCGACAGCACACAACATCAGCTGAGTTCTGTAGACATCCAACGACTCATTGTACTTGGACTATACATGGCACAGACACACAGATATTCATTCATTCATTCATTCATTCATTCACTAATGCTGGAGACCACACACTCATTATCTGTCCCATTGCTATAGCGTAGCATGGGATTATAAGATTATAAGATCACCTGTGTGATCTCTGTCTCTGTCCGCGCTCTCACGCTCACAATTTTAACAGATTTTGCGAGTCAAATGGTCACACAACTGACAGCCTCATGTAACCTTGAGAGATCAAGGGCGTGAACCAAAATAGTTGATCCTTAATATCTCGACAACAGTAATGGGACAGATACAGCATTCCACAGAACGTATTCTTATTCACAACTGCGATTAGAACTGAAGACTGACGAGATTACGTGAGAATAACAGCATCAATGCAGAGTCATCATAGACACAGAAACCAGTTTAAAGCACAGTATAATTTAAGCGTGGAGTCCAACCAAAAATGTGGAGTCAAAACTGAAAAGTGTGGAGTCCAGAAATAATAAAAATGTAGAGTCCAAAATACTAACTCATCTCTCTTATAGAGTAGCAGAACACCATGCTGACTGAGCTGTATTAGCATGTGAAACAGTGTTGTGTTCTGACAAATTTAAAGCAAAAATTAAAATTATTACATAAATGCAATTTTTATTCTGTAAAAGACCACCAGTTTCTGAGGGACTTCGTCCCCAGGCCCTCTAGCGGGGCTTTGCCTCTGGAACGCACCATCCTTCTTTACGTATGCTTGTGTGTATGCATGTAAAAGGTTAAAGGTCTCAACATTTATATACCGCCACTTACAGGGAATCCTGACCAGCAGCGTTTACAATTCGAGGTGGCGTACTGACCGGCAATGACATTAGGTGGCGCAGCGCAATTAGCGGCAGCCCACTGTCCTAATGAACGGACTTTGGACCCTGCACTCTGCAGCTATAACAGACCCACCCACGCCCCAGCCAGCCGCACTGTGGCCTTCACCCCGCAATGTTCTCCGGCAACCACTCACTGTGTAATGTTTTATCATCATCATCATCATCATCATCATCATCATCATAATTTATTTGCCCACAGTCAGCAGTAACAACGAGCAACACTGAAGGGAGACAATAGGGCCGGACACTGAGGCAACATTAGAGCTGCTCTGATAACTCCGTAAAAAACTAAGCCTAAAATATGAACAGTAAAACACAACATTAAAAGCTACCGGCAATACACCTAAATGCGAGAAAATCCATGCTGTTTACCTGTCGAATAAAACCTGAAAGTGAAGAAAAATCTGTGTCAACAGGTAGGCCCCTAAGCTGTTCCAAATGTTAACTACACATTCAGAACGAGCAGTGCAACTGGAATGTTGTTTGCACAGTTTATAGGGGTGGCCCCGGGTAGTGCTGGTGGATCTCCTAATAAGAAATTCTGTAGAGGTAATGTTAATACAGCCAAAAGTATGTCTGTAAGCAATGTGAGACACTAACCAAGTAAACAGCATTAACAGCAGCGGCAGAGCTGATAGCGAGATAGACAACAGTCACCGAGAGTACACGACAGATCTCTCCCAGCTTCATAACATTCCTATCAATCAATCAATCAATCAATCACAAAGCCCTAAGTAGCAGAGCTACTTCAAGGTTAAACTGTTATGGTAATAACACAGCTAGACAGTCAATGAAGGACAGGTCAGATGATGAGGTCTGGATACGATTGTCTGAAGAGCCATGTCTTGAGATGCTGACGGAATGACGTCATACATACATACATACATACATACATACATACACAGCACCCACTATGTCATTCTTACTGCAACAATATAAGTATGTTAAAAGACTATTGCCTCCAAAACTGGGGGGCAATGCTCCAAAGCCTTTGTGGTCTTCCAGGCTGCCCATCCCTGTTAGGTCACCCCATTAATTTATGAAACTTTCAAACGTGAATTTCAATCAGCCATCTCTAGTTACAGTGCAAGCAGATTTCTGATTCCCAAGCATTTCGATCAACGCAACGAAGTAATATTATTATTCATAGTGACATTGGGTGTTGCATTATGCAAAACTGAGGGTGCAAAGCCAAAAACTGGGGGTGCACTGCCACTTGCACCCCCTGCTCCAATGTAGAATTGCCACTGCACATGAAGCCACTCTCACTATAACAATAGCTGTCTGTTAAAAGACTATTCTGTAACAAAGTAAATTCAGGGTGTCTCCAGACTGGACCTAAATCAGCAGCCCCCCCACCCCAGTACACACAGTCACACACGTAAAAACTACTCACAGCAATCAATACGGTGTCTTAATAAAAATGGTAATATTTTCCATACGGTTTAATTTAGCTAAGTTGTAAGACAGCAAAGGCAGTGTTATGGGCAGTAAAGTGCAACATGAATGTAAGTTTAATGAAGTAACAGACAAAATGCTGTGACACAAGAAATAACAGAAATAACATAGTTAAGTAAAATATCAGTAACGTGAGACACTATAACATTCTGTAGTATGTGTGTGTGGCAATAACAATATGAAGATGTGAGTGGAATACTAACGTGGCAATGTGAATGTGAAGACTTGCGAGGATGAGCAAAGTTCGGCTGAACGTACGCTTCATGCTGGTCAATAACTCGGCAGTTACAAGCAAGCCCGTCACTACACAAGATACACAATTAACTACTACACAATGCTGACTTCTTTCTATCTTTCACAAACCATGGGACCAGTGGTGAAAGTAAGCCAGAGCTCACCGGAGCAAAATACAAAGTGATTTGTTGTGAAATTCTACATGCATTTAATAACGAAAAGTCTATTTTTTGTATACTGTCTGTACAAAAAAAACGTGAGATGCGTGGTGACATCTTTAATGATGGATTTATTGCAAATTTACTACAGTACCGCACGCCAGCAAAAATATTTTTAATTGGTCAGTATTAAATGAAGACGTTGATATGATATGATAAAGAGTTGCATGGTGTCAATTTTTTCTGACTCACAGTGGATGGACAGAGAGAGAGTGACAGACAGACAGACAGACAGACAGAGACACAGTTACCTAAGACTGACGAGTGCTCTAGTTTAGCATAAGCAGACAGAAACATCAGGTGCTCCACAAAACCTGAAAACACACACAGACATCTCTACAAATATGGACAGGAGGCATCTGCATATAATCTTTTCATTGCAATATAAAAACTGAAAGACTCAGAAAATAGTTCATTATAATTCATATAGTCTACGCCGTTATCAATATCAACTGAGAAATTCACAAAACTTCAAAGTACCAGTGATAATGATGACGGTGATCCATCTATGGATGAAGTTCACGTTCTGTGGGTTATAGCAGCAACAGCACAACCAGATGAAAGCACAGAGCACGTCGACACAGAACACCACGCCGTATAACTGACACACAGACAGATGCAAACCAACGGAAAATCTTCTTTTGAAGTGGGCAGGTGCATGGGGTCACCCACAAAGTACTACGAGCTGGAACCAAGCACAAAAATTAACCGCCATCCCAAGGGGTTTTGAAGCAAAAGTTCTGAATGGTCCAATGCCCAAGCAACAGCGTCCAAACACAAAAGGCACCACTCCAGTTCAGTTATAAAAAAATTTTCAAAAATCAAAATCAAAGCACACAGATATAATTAACACCCCCACGGGCAAAACCACACGGATGCACACACTAACAAAGCAAGTTATTAACGCAGTAAAATTGCTTACTTACTTACTGGCACTAAATACGTAAATATAAAAGTTGCTGTGTAAAGACCAAAATCCATTACACCAGTTTCCCCGTAGCAAGTCTGCAGCAAGTTGATGACTTCCCCAGTGTGTCACTAACAATTCCATGACAAGTTAGCAACATAAACGACAAGTCCTTAGCAATTCTGTAACAAGTTGGCAACTTCCCTATAGCAACTCCGCAACAAGTCCACAACAAGTCCGTAACAAATTGGCGCGGGCAATGTGTTTGTCCAGTCTGTTCTGGAATGCACTGGTCGATGGTGCGTCGACTACATGTTGTGGCAATGCATTCCAACAGTTGATCACTCTCATGCTGGAGAATGACTTCCGAACTGTGGTGGAAGATCATGGAACAAACAACTTCTTTGAATGTCCTTGTAAACTGTGGGTGTCTGTGGCCAGCTGGAAAAATATCTGACTGTCAATCAGACAGACAGACAGACAGACAGACAGACAGACAGACAGACAGACAGACAGAGGCACCAAGTACATTAACGTTTTTATTGCATTAACAGTTTGTTCCCACCGTCCGTTGGGTCATGTCATTTCCCCAAAATTCCATTACAACGACACAACATACTACTGGCGACACAATATACTACCGTACTGTATATTTTATTGTTTTATAGGCTTATAGTGTCTATACTTTTTCTTCCACACTCATATTGTTAAGTGCCTCCGTCCACTAGTAGGCGCTATACAAATTCACATTGATTGATTGATTGATTGCTTGATTGAACAGACTTGCTGCCAACTTATTGCGGACTTGTTGGTGACATCTCAACATGTCAAGATAGTTTGCCGTGTCACTAACAAGTCCGCAACCAGTTAGCAACTTCCTTGTGTATGCAGAAGTTATGGGGAAACGTGTCTAACGGATTTTGGGCATTAGACAGCAAGTTGACAGAATAGACAGACCGGTAACAGTGGCCAGTCAATCGGTGACAGACTTCCTCCGTGTGAGCTGTCGACATACACAGTTCCTATACACGCAGTGCCATTCACATCTCAGCACTGAGCAGACAGTGTTGGAACAAATATCATCCATGTAGTATTTAGACACCTTCTGACGGTTCAGTTCCTACCATTTGGAATGAATTACCCGCCACTACCAAAGACTCCAACACACTGGGCACCATTAAATGTCATCTAAAAACTCACCTGACCTCTCTAACCACCTGCAATGTATAACCACCACTGCCTGCCCAGCAACTGCCCACACCTCAGATTTGACTCAACAGTTGACCACTGCGAAGAATACAAATGTTTTTTATTGTATTGTATTGTATAATATTTAAACAACATACACAATGTTAACCTGAGTAAGCCAGTTGCCCTCTTGATTCTCAGTTTCCAGGCATGCTTATACCGAGCATCCTCACGGGACAGGCCAGTGATGTATCAAGTACACAGACCATCAAGTACAAGTACAAGTACAAGTACCCAAGCCTCAAGTACGAGTACAAGTACAAGTACCAAGTACTACATCTCTGGGACAGGCCAAAACTCTTTGGTACTTCAGACTGTACCCCACCCTCTTATGATAACCTCCATGACAATATTTCAGGGGATTTAAAACAGATATTTTTACGGGCCGAATGCACTTCCTGCCACCCAACAAACAGTGTCAAGCACCAAAGGCTTCAATTAATCACTCAATCGTTTTTACATGGCTAAAACATCAATAGCCATTTTGAAGTCCACAGTAGCGGAGTATAGTAAGAAGACTAAAGAAGTGATACTATTTAAATACAGGAGCAGTTAATGCCACTTCCTGGTCTGTTTTTTTGCAAACGGCGCTATTTGCTGGCAATGATGGCGTCCGAAACAGTGACTGCAGCTCCCACAAAGCAAATCACAACATGCAACAATACGTTTGTCAGTTTAACAGGTGAGATCAACGTTACCAAAGAGTGTTGTAGCAGGACTTTGTGCCAGTATTTTGATTGTGAGAAAGAAGACGCTGTCCACCTTGGTGGTGTAAACTGTTCCTGGAGCACCTGTCATTACCTGACAATTCACACATACATGGCACTGACAGACAGACAGGCAGACAGACAGACACAGACAGACACATAGCACCATGTACAGAAACTTATTCAACTGAACAGCTCAAAAAATAAATTGCAACCAAAATTAACATATAAAAATAACTGCGCTCTATGTCAACATATCAATAATAAACAAGAAGCCCGGCTGTTGCTGAGATGTCCACACTGCACTGGAAATTTTCGTTTCACCGTTACTTATATATTTATTGTTTTGCTCACTGTTCACTTTCAAGACCTTGAATGCATGACTTCTGTAACCAGTACCTATTTCTTTTTACCGTGGATAGTCGGTGCAGGGGAAAGTTGTACAAGTTGTACCATACTGTTCCTAGGAGGAAACTTCCTTTTCACTTGTTCGGTTCATACATATTTAGCTACAATGCACAGCGTCTCAGACAGATGAACAAACAGACAGACAGACAGACATCATCATTATCATGCTAATATAAATATAAAAATATAATATAAATCTCCGATCTGCACACCAGGGCCACTACGACATCCCGCGCGTTGCTGCTGGACATGGCCAGCGATCTTTTGCTGTCGCTGGCCCCAAGGCTTGGAACAGTTTACCGTCGGACCTGAGATGCATTGTTGTGGACTCCACCTTTAGGCATCATCTGAAGGCGGAGCTGTTCTCCCGAGCTTACGGCGTTTCTATTAACATTTAGTTCAGTTTTTATAGTTTATTACTGTATATTTTATTGTTTTATAGGTTTATAGTGTCTATGGTTTTTCTTCTATAGTCACATTGTTAAGCGCCTCCGTCCCCTATTTGTAGGAGGCACTATACAAATTCTTATTGATTGATTGATTGTTTAATATCCGATCATACGGCATGCAGTAGGATGGGCTAAAAAACCAATAAAAGAAATCAGCGAAACTTACCGGTAGTTTAACAGACGATTGACACAGAACGTCGTGCCAAGGTAGCATTCTGTAGTCGTTGTCATCACCCATTCCATCCTCCACATACTGCACACGACCACAACTTCACTCATCTCAACTTATCACAAGTCTGATAGCAGTTGACTGCATTGGCAGGAACTGACTTCTAAAGTTCTAGGGACCACATTGCGTTTCCGGGCCCCGAATTTACTAAGTTCTTGCCAGAACCTTGAGCTTTTGCTGCCGGAACTCTGTTCCAAGGTGTTAAATCCTGAGATAGTGTCTCTCTGAACTCTGCTCCAAGGTGTTAAATCCTGAGATAGTGTCTCTCTGAACTCTGCTCCAAGGTGTTAAATCCTGAGATAGTGTCTCTCAGAACTCTGCTCCAAGGTGTTAAATCATGAGATAGTGTCTCTCTGAACTCTGTTCCAAGGTGTTAAATCCTGAGATAGTGTCTCTCCTATTCTTACTACTTACTTCTGTTACGATTACAGATGTGTTTCAAAATTTATTTGCTTACTTTTTTTTACCAAGCATTACAGTTACAGCATCTTCTTTCTTTATTTTGCATTCACGTAGTGCTGAAATTAAGTTCAATGGACTGTGGTCCCAATCTCGTAACAGGGCCCCCAATCTGGTGACACGGGCCCCAAACCACATACAGTTCTTGGGCCCCCAGTGATTATTTCACACACATGCGGACAGAGATGAGGCCAGAAACAATGTATGAGTTAGACAAAAACACAAAGACATACTTTTCACAGACGGACAGGAAGAACACGATGCAGACGACATAGTGTAGAGGTTAACACGCTGGTCTTGATCAACTTTTCTAATATTGGGTTCGATTACTACTTGTTATGGGTGACTGTCTGAGTGTCTGCTAACAGGTAAACCATCTCAGTATATACGGTATCACGTAGCTCATAAACTCAGCCTTCTATCCTTCTGGGGTAGATTAATCGAGTAATGGCCTGTCTGGCTGGGGTTAGGTAGGTAAAGGTAAAAGGTAAAGGTAATTGTGTAGCTGTTATGGAACACCATGTCACAGCTACAGAGTGTCACTCACACAGTGTTACCTGCTACCCGACACAAGTGAACGCACCCCGCCTTCACCCCAGTCAGTCAGGCCGGTACTCGATTTACCTACCCCTGAGGGATAGAAGGCTGAGTTGACCTAGGTGACTTGTTACATACCGAGATGGTTTACCCGCCCGCAGACGGTCACCCATCCAAGTACTAACTGGGCCCGGTGTCGATTAACTTCGTTGATCAAGCCAAC
>Ga0056123_1000279_pt1 | contig 10713 bp, 10 predicted proteins | sample WorMetHEROISLAND_3_FD_71122 | JGI IMG/M metagenome (GOLD analysis project Ga0056123, IMG submission 71122) | Marine gutless worms symbiont microbial communities from Max Planck institute for Marine Microbiology, Germany - Olavius sp. 3 HERON ISLAND ...
TGGAGATTAATGAATATTTCAGGAATTATTTATATTCCCTATTGCAGCTTAATTGGTATCAAGCTAAGCAACAATTTGACCAAGATCTATTGAATTATTTCTTAAAAACTAATCGACACAACAAAACGAAAGTAGCCCGGCTATTAGATGTATCGAATTTAACAATAATTAAAAAAACTACATTTTAGAAATTGCTGATCTAAACTCCCAGCTTTAAACAGCTGGGAGTTTATTTTTTTCAGTTTTTCAGCCTTGATCTGAAGAACCAGATTCATAGATACGGATCTCGGTATCATCAGGTTGATTTTCCTGCTCACTCGACACCGGATTTTCGAACTCACTACACCCTACTGCTATAAGCAGTGACATTAGCAGTAGTGCTCTCTTGACTAACTTCATTTAATACCTCTTGTTTGGTTTGTTATTAACTATAATAAATTATAGTAATACTATATTATACTATAGTATTGCAAAATGCAATAACGAAAGTTACCAAGATTATTGTCTAAACTGTGAGTGCTTATTTTGGAGTTAGTCGGTTTTGTAACAAAAAACCCAATTTCTCGTCGAGAAACTGGGATTTATATTATAGTAGCAGGGGGAGGGGGACAGGATTCGAACCTAGGCCCTTTGGATTGTGCACCCTCATCCCGGCGAAATTCAAGTGTTTTTCCAGCAGGTTGAGAATGGATTCTGAGCGTTGCACTTTTCAATAAAACGTGGATTCTTCGTCGTTATACTTCCCCTCGGCAAAGCCCTCAGCAACGTCCTCAGCAAAGCCTACGGGTAAACCTACGGGCAGGTCAGAATGACAAAAATGAAAAATGATGATAAAACTATAAAAGCCCCAGGCCGAAGCGAGAGGCTTTTATATAGTTACATATACTAATAGAGTTAACACAATTAACAAAGACAATACTATAGGATAAATTATGCTTATGATTAACTCTGGTAAATATTACAAAAATTTGAAGTATGATGCAAATAAAAAATAAATGAACTTGTATAAAAAATTATAAATCGAATTTTTTCATGAATACTTTTTCATCTGCGTTAGATATATATAATTCTAGACTTTTCAACAACCAATAAACTGCGAATACTACTATACAAATAATTTCAATTACTATAATGAATGAATAATTAAAAAGCACAGCTAATGACCAAGCAATTAAAGGAGTAAGAATCATCAACACACCAATAATTAGATATATCAATTTGAATTTTTTCGCCTTGTTAGCATTATTTAATAGTTTCAACGTTGCTGATGCACAAAAGATACAAACGTAGGCCATGCACAGAAATAGAGCAATGGCACTAAAACCATGCGCATTGAACAAATCGGCTTTTGCACCTTTTGGCCAACCCATTGGGATTAATGCCACACAAATTGCAAAAAACCCTGCGAAATTTAGCGCTATGTTTTCTTTACCAGTAAATCCACAATATAGATAAAGAAATATACCCACAGCAGAAAGTAAACCTACTAATATATTCCTGGTCATATTGTCAACATGATAATATGCGCTAATTGAATCTTGAATTTCTATTCCTTTTATTAGTCCGACTATGATCAGTAAACTGGGGAATAAAATTGCTAATACTCCAAGACCTACTCTTAGTTTGAAGTAAGTTTTAGATATATGTTTCATAAGCTGATTACTGGTCATCTGAGCCATATTTTTTTCTCCTTTTTATAATTCTAATTATTACTTGGCATTTCCGATAGGAAGTTTTCACTTGATATTTCTATATCATTTGTCCCTTGAAACGTCGCATACCTTTCAATTTTATCTAATTTTAAATTTGTGAGAACTTTTAGATTTTTTATACTACCCTGATATTCCTTGAATTTTAAATTTTAATCAATACTGCTTGCTTCAAAATCTATTTCATTATATCTATTCTATTGCTAATTTTACAGCCCAATCTATTATAATTGCTATATTTTTTTGCATAATACATTGTTATAATTTACCCGAATTTGTGATTAAAATGAGATGAGTAATTTTTAGAGCCAACAGAAAAAATGTATTATTTTTTGGTTTTTATAAAATGTATTTGCATTAGATTTTTGTATAGATAGAATTTTTAATCCTAACTGTTTATTATATATTTGATTGTTTAATTTTTTACAATTTGATAAATTTCAATCAAAGTCTAGGATAAAAAATGAAAACTAAATGTACAGTATTAATTTTGGGAATTATTATTGCGGTAACTGCATTAATAAATTGTACCAATTTTCATAAAACAAGTAATGCTCAAGCAAAGGGCTCAATACCTAATAATCCCTTATTGGTTGGCTTTAATGAATTGAACAAATTTGCCAATTTAAAAGCTGAACATATTCCCTTTGCCACCGATCTAACTTTGCAGAAAGCACAAATTGCTCTTGAGGCAATAATCAATTTGCCTAAAGATCAGAGGAATTTCCAAAATACAATCTTAGCTCAAGATGATATTTGGAATTTAATTGGTCGTGTGGAATATCCAATTTATTTGATGAACGAAGTTCATCCCGATTCAATTGTCCGTACTGAAGCGGAAAAATCAATATTAAAATTTTCTGAATGGCAAAATGAAATGAGTTTAAACGAAGATCTGTACGACGCTGTTGTAGAATTTTCAGAGAGTTCAGGTTCAAAAGATTTAAAAAAAGTTGAGATACGCCTATTAAAAGATATTTTGGACGGGTTTATTCGTCAGGGATTTAATTTAAGTAAGGAAAAACGTGACTCGGTAAAAGCTATAAAAAATAGAATTCAGAAAATTGGTTTAGAATTTGGGAAAAATATTTCGACATATACGGACACATTAACGGTTTATGAAACGGAAATGCGCGGATTACCTGATTGGTACAAAGATAAATACCGAGTCGGTAGTGGAGTGTTTAAACTTGACATCAGCTATCCAACTAGGCGCCCATTTATGCGCTTATCTGATTCTGAAGATGCTCGCAAAAGATATACAGAAAAATTTTTAAATCGTGCGGCCGATACAAATCTTGATGTTATAAAACAGTTGGTTATTGAGCGACAGAAATTAGCTAATGTGCTGGGGTATCGTTCCTATGCTGAATATTTATTAGAAGATAGAATGCCTAAAAATCCGGCTACCGTTTGGAAGTTTGAAGAAGATTTGAATACTGCAATAAAAGCAAAAACTGATAAGGAATTGGAAGAATTATTAGAAATAAAGACGAAAATAACCGGTGAAAAAGCCAAGGAAATAAATTATTGGGAATTGCACTATTTTACAAATCTCTTGCAAGAAGAAAAATACCAGCTTGATTCAGAAATTGTCAGTGAATACTTTGAATTAAACAATGTAAGAAAGGGTTTATTTGATATTACGCAGAATGTTTTTGGTTTATCATACAAGAAAGTAAACGACCCAAGCGTATGGCATCCGGATGTTGAATTATTTGAAGTGTATGATACAGCAACCAATTCTTTGTTAGGCTATTTTTATTTAGATTTATTCCCTCGTGAAAATAAGTATAGCCATGCAGCGCATTTTGGTATTGCCAAGGGAAAGCTTACTGAAAAAGGATATCAAAAACCAATTGCAGCTTTGGTCTGCAATTTTCCACGACCAACAATAGAACAACCATCTTTATTGCAGCATGGAGCGGGTGGCAATGTTGAAACCTTTTTCCATGAATTTGGACATTTAATTCACGGAATGGTAACAACTGCAGAGTATTTCACTTACTCAGGGACTGGCGTTGATCGCGACTTCGTGGAAGCTCCATCACAAATATTTGAAAATTGGGTATGGTATAAAAAATCACTGCGATTATTTGCTAAACATTATAAAACTGGTGAAATAATACCTGATGAATTATTAGAAAAAATGTTAGCAGCCAAAAATATGACCTCCGGGGGTGATATGGCTTTTCAAGTGTTGTTAGGATTGGAAGATTTGACTTTATACGACAAGTGGGATCCAAATGGCAGTGAGACAGTTCTAGATGTTTCTCAAAGATTGCATAAAAAAATCCTCAATTGGAATGAAACACCTAATACTGCCAGAATTGCTTCTTTCGGTCATTTAGATGGCTATGCAGCAAGTTATTACGGCTATGCTTGGTCGCGTGTATTTTCAGCAGATATGTTCTCGGTATTTGATAGAGATGGTATTCTAAATCCAGAAGTAGGTACAAGGTTTCGTAATGAAGTATTGGCCAAGGGAGGAACAGAGGACCCAATGGAATTAGTTGAAAATTTTATTGGACGGAGACCAAATAATAAAGCTTTGCTTAAAAGTTTGGGATTATAATTCCAACTCTTTAATAAAGATTTTCGATATCTCTTCAGCTGCTTGATCATCGGATAATTTATTCTTTTTTAAAGCTTGCCATGCATCAATTAATTTTTTCAAATCGTTTTCGTTGGAAAAAATTTGATCTAAAATAGTTGCCGGGATGTTGAAATCACGCAATCGTTCGTAAATATTTAATTTATAGATTTGCATGATTTAAATTACGATTTTTAATGATAATTTAAAATTATGTTTGGTTGAATCGGATTGGAAAGTTATTTAACTTCGCCCGCATTTAAAGCACGAATATTATTTTTTTGGCGTCGTGCCCAAGTGGTCTAAGGGAGTGGTTTGCAAAACCATCATTCGCCGGTTCGAATCCGGCCGACGCCTCTATAATATACTGCCCGGGTGGTGGAATTGGTAGACACAAGGGACTTAAAATCCCTCGAGTGATGAACTCGTGTCGGTTCGAGTCCGACCCCGGGTACTTGATAAAATATCTTTAAAAAAGTTATTAAATAAAAAATTAAAAAAATAATAAATAAATATTTTATTTGACTATTATTAAAATTCTTTGTAAACTTTTATGCTATTTTTAAAGATTATTTAACATAAAGGAGGAATCTAACAAATGGATAGTAGATTTATCGCGAAAGCGGTCGTAGTAACTATTCTTATTGCTTCAGTTGGGTTTGCCCAAACAGCGATGGATAGTGAACTACTTCCGCCAAACGCTAAACCTGGGGAATGTTATACACGTGTATTTGTTCCCCCCACCTATAAAACCGTAACTGAAACTGTATTAAAAAAAGCTGAATCAACCAAGATTGAGGTTGTACCGGCTGAGTATGAAACAGTTGAAGAAACCGTTATGACCAAAGAAGCGTCAACCAAGTTGAAACAAATTCCTGCCAAATATGGCAAAGAAACCGAAAAAGTTTTGGTTACCGCTGCAGGTCGAGTTTGGAGAACATCTCTAACTGGTGGTACCGCAAGCGATGCTTTATTAGAAGCAGCAAGAAAGGGCGGTATTAATATGGCTGGAGCTTCACCTGGAGATTGTTTCCACGAGCATTATGTTGCACCAAAATATGAAACCGTAACAGAGCAAGTCTTGCGTAAAGCAGAATCAACCAAGATTGAAGTCATCCCTGCTAAGTACGAAACGGTTGAGGAAACCGTTATGACCAAGGAAGCATCAACTAGGTTGAAAAAAGTTCCTGGTACATTTAAATGGGAAGAAGAAAAAATATTGGTAGAACCGGCTCGTACCGAATGGAAAAAAGGACGCGGATTAGTTGAGAAATTAGATAATGCAACTGGTGAAATTATGTGCTTAGTTGAAATACCCGCCGTGTACAAAACTGTTCGTAAACAAGTTGTGAATCAACCAGCAAGAACGGAAACAATTGAGATCCCAGCTGAATATAAAAAAGTAAAAGTGCGAAAACTCGTGCAACCAGCCGGTGAAAAAACAATTGTTATTCCTGCTGAATATAGAACTGTGACGAGTAAGAAAATGGTCACCGATGGTAAATTTGTATGGCATGAAATTCATAATAGAGAATTACATTCATCTACAAGAACTGGTAACCAAATTTGCTTAACAGAAACTCCCGAGAAATATCGCACTGATACAAAAACGGTAGTTGTCCAACCAGCAAGAACGGAAACAATTGACATCCCAGCTGAATATAAAAAAGTAAAGGTGCGCAAGGTTGTCAAACCCGCATCTGAACGGACAATCGTAATCCCTGCTGAATATCAAGAGGTCACGAAAACACAAAAAGTCTCGGATGGTTATCTTGAATGGCGTTGGGTATTATGTGAAACTAACATGACTCATGGTGCAATTAGTAAAATTCAAAGTGCTTTGAAGAAAGCCGGATTTTACGCCGGAGCTGTTGACGGTATATATGGAAACCTTACTGCAAGAGCCCTGAGAAAATTCCAAGAGGGTAAAGGAATTGCAACTGGAGGAATAACTAAGGAATCATTAGAATCTTTAGGTGTTAGTCTGTAAGTTAAATATTTACGCATGATTATGAATTAATATAGAGAGGGAGATTTATTCTCCCTCTTTATAATTATAATTAAATGAAATATTTGGCAAAATTTAATTACATTTTTAAAAAAGGAATCCGCGATGAGTAAAAAATCAGTCGTATGGTTAGCGATTCTAGGTTTTCTCTTATTGGCTATTTATTGTATCTGTACTAAGAAAAACAAGATAGAAGATGATATACGAACCAGAGCTCTCACATCTATTGAGAATATTGATGGATTTGATGGAGAAATTGAAGTAGATGGAAGAAACATAATACTAAATGGTACTGTGCCAACAAAAGAACTTGGAATTAAGATCGAACAACTATTGGGTAGTGAGTATGGTGTATGCAAGGTGATAAATAATCTTGATGTGAGTAACTATACTGTAATACCCCATGAAAAAAGACAAAGAATACAAGCCGAATTTGATAAATTAATCGAATTGGAAAATATTGAATTTGAAAGTAATACAGCGGTAATAGTTCCGGTTAGTTACGGTTTAATAGATAAAGCTGCTCGAATTCTTTCAGAAAATCCGAATATATCTGTAGAAATTCGTGGTCATACAGATTCACAAGGTAACGAAGAATATAATCTTGGTTTAAGCAATAGAAGAGCAGAAGCTGTTCTGAGTCAACTTGTAGAAAGAGGGATTGCGCGCGATCGGTTATCCGCGAAAGGCTATGGCAGCAGTCTGAATATTGCCGATAATAGCACAGAACTAGGTCGTCAAAAAAATAGAAGAGTAGAATTTAAAATCGAGGAGGATAAATAATGGGTTATTTAATTGCACAAATGTGTCTATGCTTATTGCTAGCATTTTTACTTGGACTCTTAGTTGGTTGTCTTTTAAAATCTATTTTTTGTAAAAGAAAAATTCGTGAGTTAGAAGATAAATATGAAAGAAGTACATCAAGAGTTGAGAGGTCGGCAGCACCGGTTGCAGCAGCAAAACCAGCTGCGAAAAAGAAAGTAGTCAAAGATGACTTAAAGGAAATCTCAGGTGTCGCTGAAGTAATGGAAAAATTGCTAAATAAACACGGCATATATAGCTTTAAGGATGTAGCAGACTTAGAAAGAAGAGAAGTGAAGGAATTAGCTGAAGATCTTGAAGGATTCAAGGATCGCATAACCAGAGATGGTTGGGTTGCACAAGCTAAAAAGCTTCATTTTAAGAAATACAACGAAAAAATATAGACTCTTTCTGTATTTTTTAAAAAGGGGAATTAGCAATAATTCCCCTTTTTATCCATTCAAATATTTGATAATAATTAGAACCAACAATTAGTTTTTCCAATCTCATAAGTAGCCAATCCAAAATAATAAACATTCAAAAAATTTATAGTTTATATTCTGAAATAATTGAATATTTTTAGTTAATTTTATTAATTATGAATACTTTGATACTATATTTTTTATTGGCTCTAATAGTTTCATTTATTTGTTCATTGATGGAATCGGTAATTCTTTCGATTAGTTTCAATCATATTGCGATAATGAAGAAACACGGGGCTAAATCGGCAGATTTACTTGAACAACAAAAGATGAACATCAATCGGCCGCTGGCAGCGATATTAACGCTAAACACGATTGCTAACACAGTTGGCGCTGCTGGTGTCGGAGCGGAAACGCTTAAATATTTTGGAAATGAATTTGTTGCAATCGCCTCCGGAGTATTAACTCTATCAATCTTGATATTTTCGGAAATAATTCCAAAAACGCTTGGCGCTGTTTATCACAAAAAATTAGCAGGGTTTACCGCTTTCACGATAAAAGCATTATCAATTTTTACGTTTCCATTTGTGTATCTTTCAGAAGGATTTTCCAAATTATTTAAGTCAAATGGTGATCACCTTGCCGTAACGCGTGAAGAAATGATTGCCATGGCTGAACGCGGCGAGGATGAAGGTACAATCAAAGAACAAGAAAGCGATGTAATCGAAAATTTACTACGATTAAAGGAAGTAACAGCTGAATCTGTACTAACACCGCGATCAGTAGTATTTGCATTGCAAAAAGATGAAACAGTGAAAGATGTGGTAGATAAACATTCACCAATTGCATTTTCAAGAATACCAATCTACAAAGAAAATTTGGATAATGTTGTTGGATTTGTACACCGTTATGACCTTGTACAAAAACAAGCCGAAGATGATTTCAATTCTAAAATGGAAGAAATAATGGAACCAATTTCTACTATCATCGAAACTACGTCGGTGGCAACAGTGTTAGATGAATTTGTAAAACTTCGTCAGCAAATTTTCATGGTAGAAGACAAATTTGGCACCACGGTTGGGTTAATTTCATTGGAAGATGTAATCGAAACTTTATTAGGAGTTGAAATAGTTGATGAGCATGATTCAGTTATTGATATGCGCAAGCATGCAATCGAACGTCGGCAAAAACGAATTTCTAAACAGACTCCTTCTAAAGGATCTGACCAAAAATAATATTTTCGTAAAAATAATTTAAAGGATAGTTTTGGATCAACCATTTATCAATAATTCATTTGGACTATTAGCCGTTTTACTAATCATCCCGGCTATTATTTTTACAATCGACTCGCACGCAAAATACGGCAAATTGTTTAAGTTCATTCCGCCGTTGGTTTTTGCCTATTTTATCCCAACAATTCTCACAGCTTTAGGCATAATCCCTTCTGAAGCGGTGGTGTATAAACAAATCAAAACTTTCGTGTTGCCAGCCAGTTTATTATTGCTCACGCTTGCCGTGGATATAAAAGGAATTTTAAAACTCGGTAATAAAGCAGTAATAATGTTTCTGGTTGGAACGGTTGGTGTTGTTATCGGTGGGCCGATTGCATTATTCATTTTTAAAAACCAGCTCCCAGCAGAGATATGGCGCGGTATGGCCGCTTTAGCAGGCTCGTGGATTGGAGGAGGAGCTAATTTCATTGCTATCGGAAAATCAGTTGGAGCCACCGATGCCATGTTAGGATTAATGGTTGTTGTGGATGTTTTAGTAGCAAATATTTGGACGGGAATTTTATTATTCCTCGCGGGACGTTATAAATCAATTGATCAAAAGCTAAATGCAGATAATACAATGATCGAAGAATTAAAAGACAAGGTCGTTGAATTTCAAAAAAAAACCAATCGAGTTTCGACAACCACGGAATACATGGTGATTATGGCTTTGGCCTTTGGTGGAGCATGGGTGGCGTATTTGCTTGGAAATGCTCTCCCAGAATTTGGCGATATAATTTCACACACCACTTGGAAAATTATAATTATCACAACATTCGGAGTTATATTTTCCTTTACAAATGTCCGAAATCTCGAGGGTGCCGGCGCCTCCAAATTAGGTACGGTGATGCTTTATTTATTAATTGGTGTCATCGGTGCCGCCGCTGATTTACGTGAGGTAGTAAAATATCCATATCTTTTTGCTATGGGGATAGTGTGGATATTGGTTCACATCGCTATTATGCTTACTGTAATGAAGCTAATAAAAGCACCACTTTTCTTTATGGCAGTCGGTTCGCAAGCGAATATTGGCGGTGCAGCCTCAGCGCCGATTGTTGCCTCGGCATTTCATCCAGCTTTAGCTACAGTGGGTGTGATGTTAGGAATTGCAGGTTATGTCGTCGGTACATATGCAGCACTCATCTGTGCAGCACTCTTGCAAATGATATAGATTGAACATACGGTTTTATACTATTAAATTTCCTGGCTAAAATTATTGGAGAAAAATAAATAATGGCAAAAAAACAAATGAGTTTTGCGGAAAAATCGGCAAAACATAAATCACATAAGGATTGGAAAACAGTCAAATATATCAAAAGTGAACGCTCTGCAAAGACCGGTAATTGGCGGTTTAATGAAAGTTATGTCCAACTTGCAGCCAATGAAAATCTCGATCAAGCCTTGAAAAGAATGGATGAAGAGGTGAAAGCTTTAACCAAAAAGATGGCTACCATAGATGAAGAGACCAAAGAAGTTGACAAAAAATCAAAGGTAAAGCCAGAAGTAATAGATGAAGAAGCTGATATAAAAATGGAAAAACCCGAAAAAGCAACCAGTGCTGAAAATGAGGTTCAAGTATATGTGAAAGCTAAATCTAAAGTAAGTACTCCGATAAAAGATTCTAAAATAACCGGTGACGAATCACAGCCGGCTTCCAAAACATAGTTAAATATTTATAACGGAGGCGTGGCAGAGCGGTTGAATGCACCGGTCTTGAAAACCGGCAAGGGTTTCACCCTTCAGAGGTTCGAATCCTCTCGCCTCCGCAATTTGCTAATGCGCACTGTATGTGGAAATGTTTTCTATGCAATTTTTAAACAAAGGAGAGGTGTCCGAGTGGCTTAAGGAGCACGCTTGGAAAGCGTGTGTGCAGCAATGTACCGTGGGTTCGAATCCCACCCTCTCCGCG
>Ga0056123_1000280_pt1 | contig 10705 bp, 9 predicted proteins | sample WorMetHEROISLAND_3_FD_71122 | JGI IMG/M metagenome (GOLD analysis project Ga0056123, IMG submission 71122) | Marine gutless worms symbiont microbial communities from Max Planck institute for Marine Microbiology, Germany - Olavius sp. 3 HERON ISLAND ...
CCCCTTATCCGTCCACGATCCATTCACGGAAAACGAAGGAGAGTCTTTCATGACAAAGCACAAGGATGATACTGGCGCAGATGCGGTTGCCGAGAGCCCGCGCTTACCCTATGAAGCGCCGCGGATATTGAGTGTGGGGCCGCTGGAGGCGGTGGCGGCGACGTGTGAACCGGGAGGCACACCAGCCCCTTTTGGCAAGGAGGTACCGCTCTGCAGCGCGCTGGGTTCCTGATGGGGAAACGGCGCAGGGCGCATCCGCCGGCAACGGGCCGTACCTTTTGTGGAAAAATAAAGAAGGCCTTATGGTAATTCGAGCCTTCGTTCACCGGCTAAAAGTAGGGCGGCAACCCTTTGCCGCCAAACAAGGTTGGTAGGGCGGCAATCCTTTGCCGCCAAGCAAGGTGTCAACGTTTGTGGGTTGCAAACCCCCACCTGTCGGCATGGGGATGCCGACCTACATAGAAACCCTTTGCCGCCAAACAAGGCGTCAACGCTTGCAGGTTGCAAACCCCCGCCTGTCGGCATGGGGATGCCGACCTACATAGAAACCCTTTGCCGCCAAACAAGGCGTCAACGCTTGCAGGTTGCAAACCCCCGCCTGTCGGCATGGGGATGCCGACCTACATAAAAACCCTTTGCCGCCAAACAAGGCGTCAACGCTTGCAGGTTGCAAACCCCCGCCTGTCGGCATGGGGATGCCGACCTACATAAAACCCCTTTGCCGCCGATGAGGGTGGTAAAAGGCCTGGGAATCCATGCCGTATTGTCAGCATAGGGATGCCGACCTATGCTGCGGTATGAGTGAAACAGTTTGCGCTTTATGTCAAATCCACACAAAACGTCGAGGAACCCGATTTTTACTACTCCTTTTGCAACTCGGCAATGTTGGCGTAAAAAGCCAAACTGGCGGGGTTTTTCAGGGCGTCCTTGTTGAGCACGGCCTGACCTTCGATGGTTTTTTTCACGGCCAGCTCCACCTTTTTCATGTTCAGGGTGTAAGGGATGTCCGGTACGGCGATGATCTTGGCCGGAACGTGGCGGGGTGAGGCGTTGATGCGGATTGTCTGACGGATCCTGTTTTTCAACTCATCGGTCAGCGTACATCCGGCCGCCGGTTTCACAAAGAGCACCACGCGTACATCGTTGTTCCAACTTTGTCCCACGGCGAGGCTGTCCGCCACCTCTTCCAACATCTCCACCCGGCGGTAAATCTCGGCCGTGCCGATACGCACGCCGCCGGGGTTCAAAGTGGTGTCGGAACGGCCATACATGGTAACACCGCCGCGGTCGTTCACCGCAATATAATCGCCATGACGCCACACGCCCGGGTAAACATCAAAATAGGCCGATTGGTACTTTTTGCCGTCGGGATCGTCCCAAAAGCGGATCGGCATGGAGGGCGACGGCGCCAGACAGACCAGCTCGCCCTGTTGGTTGTAGACCGGTTTGCCGTTCTCATCAAACGCTTCCACCTTCATTCCCAGCCCCCGGCATTGCAGTTCGCCCGCATAGACCGGTCCCATGGGATTTCCCAGGGCGAAGCAGCCGTTGATGTCGGTGCCGCCGGAGATCGACGCCAGTTGAAGATTCTTTTTGACCTCATCGTAGATGAATTGAAATCCTTCCAACGAGAGCGGCGACCCGGTGGAGAGTACCGCCCGCAGAGGTGAAAGATCAAACCGCCCTTTGGGTTTTACGCCGGAACCCATGAGCGCCGCAATGTAGCCCGCGCTGGCGCCAAAAACAGTGATCTTTTCGTCCTGGGCCATTTGCCACAAGGCTTCCGGCCCCGGATGAAAGGGGTTGCCGTCAAACAGGGTCAGGGTGGCGCCAACGGCAAGGCCGCAGGTGAGCCAGTTCCACATCATCCAGCCGCAGGTGGTAAAATAGAAGATATTGTCTGCGCGCTTCAGGTCGGTGTGGAGGATATGCTCTTTCATCTGGTTGATTAAAATGCCGCCCGCGCTCTGGAGCATGCATTTGGGCAGCCCCGTGGTGCCCGACGAATACATGATGTAGAGCGGGTGATCAAAGGGGAGCTGTTCAAACTGGATGATTGGATTGGATCGGGGTGATTTGAAATCATCAAACAGCGCCGCGTTGGGGACGGCCCTGATGTCGGGCGCCTTTTCCGTGTACGGCGTCACCACCACTTTTTCCACGGAATCGATCTGTTTCAGAATATCTGTGATGCGTTCGAGACTGTCCAGCTTCCGGCCCTTGAAAAAGTAGCCGTTGGCCGTAAAGAGCACCTTGGGCTGGATCTGGCCGAAACGATCCAACACCCCTTTGATGCCGAAATCAGGCGAGCAGGAAGACCAGGCGGCGCCGATGCTGGCGGCGGCCAGCATGGCGATGACTGACTCGGGCATATTGGGCATAAACCCCACTACGCGGTCGCCGGCGGTCACCCCCATGGCCCTTAGCGAATGGGCCGCACGGGCCACCTCATCGTACAGCTCGCTGTAGGTGAGGCTGCGGCGCACCTGGTCTTCACCGCGAAAGACAAGGGCGGTTTGATCGTCGCGAAAGCGCAAAAGGTTTTCAGCAAAGTTGAGCCGTGCGCCGGAAAACCATTTGGCGCCGGGCATTTTGCGCTCATCGTCGATCACCTCATCAAAGGGTCGGGAATGGATGATAGCTGCAAATTCCCACATCGCTTCCCAGAATTGGGGAATATTCTCCACAGACCATCGCCACAGCTCAGGGTATTCGGAAAAAGTCTGATGATACGTTTCATTTACCCAGGTCATAAAACGATACATGTTGCTGGATGTGACCTTTTCTTCCGGGGGGGTCCATAAAAGCCGGGTCATCGGCATTTCCTCGAACGGTAAATTGACGAAAAGAGGTTATAAACAGCACTGTTTTACCCGGATTTTGCGCAGGGAGTGGGCGTTGATCAACAGGGAGCATCCTTTACTAATGATCGTAACAAGTGAATCGTAGAACGCCTGCGAAAAGGAGATCGGCAAAAGGATGCGAAAACAAAATAGCAAAATCGGCCCTCCTCGTAAAGTCTTCAGCAAGGAATGTTGGGATTGGGCGGTTTCGTCTCCGTATAGGCCACAGAGGCATTGAAAACGGGCGAACCGGTGCGGCAAGGTCTTTTGGAGGCTTTGGCCGCATAATTCGGATAGCTGTTCGGCAACTCCAAGGTTTTGCATGACCGGGTGTGGGCCGCACCCGGCTACTCCAGGCGGCACACCGTGGTGTCGCAGGGGCAGGCGCCGTCCACCTCGTAACAATAGACGATCCGGGCGGCCATTTCTTTTGCTTTTGCAGAGACCGGGCGTGACGGGTTATGGGCTACATAGTCGCTCACCCATTGCCGGGCAGGCATTTTCTCCAAGCCTTCAAAGAGTAGCCGAGACGAGCCGGTTTCCAGCGTATGGGCGGTCACTCCATTGGTGACGATCACCAGTGGTATCTGCACCTTGCTGATCAGCCGCGCGGCGGCCAGAGCGGGTTGATGGCGGGTTACCAGCGACCCCGGGCCGAACTTGATTAAAACGGTAAAAGCGTTGTTTCGCCGAATCAAAAAATCGATGGGTGCCAGCGCCTTCTTATCATCCACCACCACTCCAAGCGGATAACGGGGCACAATTTCATCTTTACGATACCCTTTGGTGTTTACCAGCAGCCGGGCGATCTTCTGGCGATATCGCTCGTCCAGGGTGTTGTCCAGCACCTCGCCGGTAAGAAAGTCGGTTAGCTTCCCCAAAATCAGATGATGTCCGGCTTCCGACGGTTTGATCTGAGTCGCCATCCGGATTGGCCCTTTACATTTTTCAGTGAGATCGACTATTAGGTAAGGTTGAGCATAAATTGGGGAATGTAAAGAGATTTGAACCGCACCCAATCATTGAATGTACCATGCTGATTCGTGAAGAGTTTCAAAAACGGGAAGCGGGTTTTTTATCACCCTTTGGCTTTCACAGCACCAATACCCGGGGCCGTAGAAGGGACGAGCGGCCCTGCCCCATCCGGACGCCCTTTCAACAGGATCGGGACCGTATCTTATTTTCCAACGGCTTTCGGCGCATGAAACATAAAACCCAGGTCTTTTTGGCGCCCCTGGGCGATCAGTACCGCACCCGCATGACCCATACCCTGGAAGTGGCCCAGATTTCGCGCACTATCGTCCGCGCCATGCGGCTCAACGAGGATCTGGCCGAAGCCATTGCCCTCGCCCACGACATGGGGCACACGCCCTTTGGTCATAGCGGTGAGACGACCTTGAAAGAGATCTACTCGCCCCATTTTACCCACACCCGCCAGAGTTTGCGGGTGGTGGATGTGTTGGAAAAAGAGGGCGAAGGGCTCAATCTCACCTATGAAGTGCGTGACGGAATATTGAAACATTCCAAGGGCTATGGGAACATCATGCCTGAATCGCGCCGGGAAAAAGCCGTTACCTACGAAGGCCGGGTGGTAAGGGTCGCCGACATCATGGCCTATTTGAACCACGATCTGGATGACGCCGTCCGCAGCGGTATCATTACGGAAAAAGAGATCCCCGAAAAATGCCTCCGCGTGCTGGGAAAGAGCCACTCCCAACGGCTCACCACCATGATTCACGATCTGATCTTCACCTCAACCCCCAAAAACGGCGAGCTGACCCTGGATATGACCGACAAGGTATTTGACGCCATCACCGTGCTGCGGCAATTTTTGTACGATCATGTCTATCGTTCAGATCAAGTGCACAGCGAATTTGAAAAATCAAGGAAAATTCTAACCGAGCTGTACACCTATTTTCTGAAAGACCGGGAAAGCCTGTTAAAAGAGATGGCCAAACTGGAGCTGGGTGGCTGCAGCCAAGGCGGCCGAACGGCCCACGAACGCTGTGTGTGCGACTTTATCGCCAGCCTGACCGACCGCCAGGCCTTGGAGCTTTACAGCCGCCTCTTTTTCCCCGTTCCGGTGATCTGATGCATTTGCCATTGCCGCCAGCCGATAACGCCATCATTGAGCCGTTTTTAAAAAAGCTGGAACAGCTTTTTGCAAAAATGGATGCGGTTTACGGAGCCGCGGCCAAAGAGCATGATTTTGTCTGCCGCGGCTGCGCTGAAAACTGCTGCAAAACCCTTTTTTATCATCACACTTTGCTGGAATTTTTTTACCTTGCCCACAAACTACAGCAATTGGACAACATAACACGTGAAGAGATGTATAGACGGGCCAAAGCGTATATCCGTACTCAGTCAAACGGCGCTTTGGGTAAACGTTTCCGTAAAATGTGCCCGTTACACCGGGGCGGCCGCTGTCTGGTATACGCCCATCGGCCGATGATCTGCCGGCTGCACGGGATTCCCTACACCTTGTCCAACCGGGAGGGCCCCGGTTGCGACGCCTTTTATCAAAGTACCGTCAAGATCGTTCCGCTGCTGGACCGTACCGGGCTTTACCGGGAGTTGGCGTTTTTGGAAAAAACGCTGCGGGAACAGTTGCATCATCACGCCAAATTCCGGATGACCATAGCGGAGATCATCATGGCGTTTAAGGAAGCGGTAACCGATGAAAATCCATGACCCGGATCAAAAAAAGGCCGATCTTGGCCGACGGATCGGGCCGGGCGACAATTTCAACTTTCGGTGCCATGCAACCCTAAGCTGTTTTAACCGTTGCTGCCGCAGTCTCAACCTGTTTTTGTACCCTTATGATGTGCTGCGGTTGAAAAACAGGTTGGGAATATCTTCCGGTCAATTTTTAGACCGCTATGTGGATATCGTGCTGCGCGAGGGTCAGCATTTTCCCGAAGTGCTGCTCAAAATGACACCAAACGAAGAGCGCACCTGTCCGTTTTTAACAATGACGGGCTGTACGGTGTATCCGGATCGGCCCGACACCTGCCGCACCTTTCCTATTGATCACGGCCAATCCTATGATGCCGCCGCGGGAAAAACAACGCCTGTCTACTTTTTCCGGCCGCCTGCTTTTTGCATGGGTCGGCATGAAAAGCGGCCTTTAACCATAGATCAGTGGATCATTGACCAGGCTGCCAAAACCCACCACGCCATGACCCGGCGCTGGGCCGACATCCGGCGTCGCTGCCAGCTAAACCCGTGGACAGCCCCCTGGCCCCACGACCCGAAAGCCAGGATGGCCTTTATGGCCGCCTACAACATCGACACCTTGAAAACATTTATCTTTGAAAGCTCATTTTTACAGCGATTCCGAGTCGGAAAGGAACGTCTTAAAAAATTCCGTCGTGATGATAAGGCGCTGTTGCTTTTCGGCTTTGAGTGGATTTTGCTGACCGTCTGGAATGTTCAGGGCAAAAACGTCCGGTTGCGGTAGGCCCAGGGGGAGGGGAGAGGTGGTGAAAATGGCGATCGCGCTGTTTCGCACATTCGTGATCTTACTTTATGCGTGCTAAAAAAGAATATGCAAGCGCCTTCCAATCCGGACGTAACCGCAGGCTATGCCTCCGGCAAGCGTCTGTTCCCGCTGATGCTCATGCAAAATTCGGGTTTAAACAACACCCGCAGGCATAGGCGCCACCGGTTCGCCGCCTAATACGTAACCACCGTCCAGCCGAAGGCGCGCCCCGGTCATATAAGGGGCGCCGGCCAGGAGAAACCGCACCGCGGCAACTGCATCATCCCTATGGCCCAACCGATTGAGCAGGGTGTGCTTTAGCAGCGCCTCTTTCCGGGCGTCACTTAAAAGACCCCAGCCGCGGGTTTGGGCGCCATGACGGGTTTCAAAAAGACCCAGCATGATCTCGTTCACCCGCACTTCAGGGGCCGCCAGGCGCGCCCAGTTTTCCGTAAACGACGATACCGCCCGGTTGGCGGCGGCGTAACCGTCGTTAAACACGAGGCTGGCCGGCCCGGACCGACCGACAATGCCGGCGATGGAAGAGAAATTGATCACCGCACCATCACCCGACGCTTTAAGATACGGCAAGGCCGTGTCAAAGACCCACCATTTGGCCCGCAACGTGGTGGCCATCTCCAAATCCCATTGATCCTGTACGTATGGCCCATGCACCACGGGCCAGCCGCCCCGCTCAATGTTATTGATCAAGATATCGAGACGGCCAAACCGTTCAACGACCCGATCAATCAGGGCTTTAATGGCGTCGGTTTGGCAAAGATCAACTTGAATGATCTCGTGATCGGCGCCGATGGCGGCCAGGTCACTTTTCAGGTCGGGCAATGCTTCAGGCCAGTCAAAATGCGTCACCGCCACTTTGACGTTGCTTTTGGCCAAATCGAGGGCGATGGCCTTGCCGATGCCTTTTACCGCGCCTAATACAAGGGCCGCCGTATTTTCCAGTTGCATGGTCGCCTCAAATTATAAAGGCCCGTGAGAAACTCACGAGCCTTGGTTTACATCTGACAAAACGAAACCGTTTTCTTAGAACAGACCCGTTACCTTACCATTGGTCGGATCCACATCAATACGGCGAAAAGCCGGATCGGAACCGGTTCCCGGCATCAGGCTGATGGTTCCGGCGCAGGGGCAGAGGAACTTGGCGCCGGAGTAAATCAGCACGTCGCGCACCGGCAGGCGCCAGCCCTTGGGCGCGCCCTTTTGGGTGGGATCGTGGGAGAGGCTCAGATGCGTTTTCACCATCATGGTGGCGAAGTCGGCGTACTTTGGATCGTCTTCGAGCATCTTGGCCTTGGCATTGGCTTCGGGAGCCCAATCCACACCATCGGCGCCGTACACCTCACGGGCGATAATGTCGACGCGGTCGCGCAGCTTCATCTCCAGCGGATAGAGGAACCTGAATTCATTTTCCTCTTCACAGGCATCGATAACAGCATCGGCAAATTCCAGGGCGCCGTCACCGCCCATTTCCCAGTGCTTTGACTCGGCGCAACGGGCGCCGGCCGCCGTGGCGGCCTCGCGCACGGCTTGGCACTCGGCATCCGTGTCGGTGTAGAAGCGGTTGATACAGACCACCGGATTGATGCCGGCTTTGCGGATGGTGTTAATGTGGTGCACCATGTTGACGCAGCCCTTTTCAACCATTCCCACATTTTCCCGGGTGTACTCTGCCGGCATGGCGATACCCGGGGTCACCTTGGGTCCGCCGCCGTGGCTCTTTAAGGCGCGGATCGTGGTGGTCAGCACCGATACATGGGGCTTGAGGCCCGAGAAGCGGCTCTTGACGTTCCAGAATTTTTCAAAGCCGATATCCGCCCCGAATCCCGATTCGGTGATATGGTAGTCAAAAAGTTTCAGACCGACACGATCGGCGATAATCGAAGACTGACCCACGGCGATGTTGGCGAACGGACCGGCATGGACAAAGCAGGGATTATACTCAGCGGTGCACATCAGGGTGGGGTTGACGGTGTTGCGCATGAAGGCGGTCATGGCGTTGCCCACTTCCAAATCACGACAGGTGACCGGTTTGCCCCGTTTATCAAAAGCTAAGGTGATGTTGTTAATGCGCTCTTTCAGATCGGCCAGATCAGTGGCCACGGAGAGGATCGCCATCAGCTCGGAGCCTACGGCGATGCCGAATTTGGACTGCATGGTATAGCCGTCGTAGCGCCCGCCGATACCGATAATGATGTTTCTGAGGGCCTGGGCGCAGAAGTCGATGATCCAGCCGAACTCCACCCGGGTGGGGTCAATGTCCAGCCGGGGCATGCCGGTTAGTCGAGCCAACTGCTCATCGTTGTAGTTGCGCTCGTGCTGCATACGCGCAGTCATAGCCACCATACCCAGGTTGTGGGCGTTCATGATGTCGTTGATGTCGCCGGTGAGACCCAGGGAGAACTCGGTCATGGGGATCAGCAGCGAGTTCCCACCGCCGGCGGCGGTGCCTTTGACATTCATCGTGGGTCCACCCGAGGGTTGACGCAGGGCGCCGCCCACATTTTTCCCGCGCTTGCCAAGACCTTCCATCAAACCGCAGGAGGTGGTGCTCTTGCCTTCACCCAGCGGGGTGGGGGTAATGGCGGTCACCTCGATGTACTTTCCGTCGGGTTTGTCTTTCAGACGATCAATTACCTTGAGAAAATCAACTTTGGCCAAACGACCCATTGGCAACATCTCATCGGGTTCCAAGCCGAGTTTTTCGCGCCACACGTCAGGGGTCGGCATGTTTTCTTCGGCCGCCTCGGAAATCTGCCAATCTGCCATGTTTACAGCATCATACGCCATTTGTGAAACCTCCTTTGTTGATGAATGTTTTGCCGTTACGGCGACATTGGTAACCTCATGAAAACGATTTTATGGTTAAAAGGCCCTTCAACCCTGAATGTAACCTCTATTTAATACCAATCTGTTCCCTATTTCGCAAGACAAATAATCCCGGATTTTGCACGCCACGGATGGGTTCATTGGCAAGGCGGCAAGGGCGAAGCTGTATTCTAATACCGCGAGCCCTTGATAACACAGCCAATGGACGCAACCCGGGAGCGTCCGTCCGGATGAAATGTTACCCACTGTTATCAATGTCAAAACACCCAAACGGTGTTTACGAAATAACCGTAAATATATGGTAACAAGCTGAAATATCAAATATAAATGATTTTCCGGTAAAATTTCATGCAAAATTCGGGATTAATGAAGTTGATACTTTCTTACCATGCGACGATGCTCGGCATAGGTTTTTGAAAAATGATGAAAGCCGTTGTTTTTAGAGACAAAATAGAAATAGTCCGTATCGGCCGGATGCAACACCGCACCAAGGGCTCCTTTGCTCGGACTGGCAATGGGGCCGGGCGGCATACCGGAAATGGTATATGTATTGTAAGGGGTGGGCGTGGTTAAATGTTTGCGGGTAATGTTGCCGTCAAAATCGTCACCGATACCATAGATGACGGTGGGATCGCTTTCTAAACGCATTTCCTTTTTGAGGCGGTTGTGAAAAACCGATGCAATGATTGGGTATTCTTCAGAATTGCCCGCTTCTTTTTCTACAATAGAAGCCAACGTCACCACGGCGTGGCGTGAAAAGCCCATTTCCTTCGCCCGTTTTTTCATGTCGTCCGTAAAAACAGATTCAAAAAGCATCAGCATAGCGTTTACCACGGCCTCGGCGGATGTTTTGGGGGCAAAGAAGTAGGTTTCAGGATAGAGGTACCCTTCGGCGGTGCTGTTCGGAATTTGATATTGCGCTAAAATATCAGGATCGGTAGCCGCTTTTTTAAATGCTGTGCTATTCACCAGGTTGGCTGTTTCAACCGCCGCGGCAATCTGTTTGAGGGTAAATCCTTCAGGGATGGAGATGCGCTTGAGTGTCACCTTGCCCTGGGTCAAAACCGCCAGCATCTCCCGAGGCGTCATGCCGGTGCGCAGACGGTATTCACCCGCCTGAATGTGTCCATCTTGGTTTTGTAATCGCGCCAATAATCTGAATGTAAACGCCGAATGGATCAATCCCCTGTCGGCTAAAACCTGCGCGACTTGCGTAAGGGTCATACCGGGAGTGATCTCCAGGTCATGCACACTGGCGCCAGAGCCGGTCGGTGTGTCGACAGACTGAATAAAAAAGTGGTGAAAAAGGGCACCCGCGGCCACCAGCAGGACGGCGCTTAAAAGGAATAACAGCGGCAGTTTTTTTAACATAATCATCAGTTATTGAATCAATAAACGTTTTTTGCGCCCCATCTAAGCTTGATTGCATAATTAATTATAATATATTTGCGTAAGTTTCAAGGTTGAATTTAATCGGATTAACCAGGCGACTATTATTGTAATGCCAAACATATTTTCGGAAACGCCCAACCAG
>Ga0056123_1000281_pt1 | contig 10705 bp, 11 predicted proteins | sample WorMetHEROISLAND_3_FD_71122 | JGI IMG/M metagenome (GOLD analysis project Ga0056123, IMG submission 71122) | Marine gutless worms symbiont microbial communities from Max Planck institute for Marine Microbiology, Germany - Olavius sp. 3 HERON ISLAND ...
TGCTGTTCAGGCATAGTTCTATGGTTACGCGCGTAGCCTACTTCTTGGCAAGAGGTCCTGAATAGTTACGCTGTCCCGAGCCTCGAGGTCGGCGGCTACGGTCCGGAGTCGTTCCCGCAAGCGTGGGTCGTCTTGCAGCGGATTGTCGGGGGGCCGATTCGGCGTGGAAATGAATATCGGGCTCGTCCATGGGCGCAAGGCTCGGGAGTGGAGGCCGAATTCCGATTGTCCGGAGGGAGTTGGCGGAATCGACCTGGTTCGGGGGTTGTGGGCCTTGGCCCTTTTCCCCCTGCGTGAGGATTACCGCAACGACGACCAGTAGGATCAGGACAGGCCGATGAGGATGCGGTTGCGCAGTGAGGTCAGGAGCTTCATGTCGATATCCCTCCTACCGGGCAGCTAGGCGCGATCGATCCTGGCGTTGCCGCACCGCGAGCCGGACGTCTTCCCGCACAGGGCGGTCAAGGTCATCATAGTCGATGCGCCGCGAGAGGCCGTTGGGCAGAATGACCTGGGTGAGCTTGCCGTGGATGTCGTAGGTGTATTCGGTTACGCCGCCTTCCGGATCGATCACCGAGGTTAGGCGGTTATCGCCGTTGTAGATGTGCTGGGTAACATAGCCACGGGCGTCGGTCTCGGCGACGAGATTGCCGGCACTATCGTATTGGTAGCCGAAACTCCCGGTGGGGGTGGTCACACTTAGCAGTCGACCCGCGTCGTCGTAGATGTAGCTTGCCAGCTCGCCCACGAGATCGTATTTGCGTACGAGCCGGGAGCGGGCATCGTACTCGAAGAAGATTTCCCGCCCATCGGGACCGACGATGCGCGTGGGTAGACCCTGGTCATCCTGCTCCAAGTCGAGGCGGCGGGCCTCCTCGCCGATCCCTGTTCGGACAGCGGCCAGGTTGCCCTGTTCGTCGTACCGGTATTCCGTAACATAGCTGGGGTCATAGGCGATCTCGCCGGTATCGTCGAGTACGGCGGCATAGCGGTAGCTTTTTGTCAGGCGATTGCGTTCGTCATACTCTTGGTAAGCTCCATGGCCTTGAGTATCCTGGACATAGACCGGTTGCCCCGCCTCATTGAAGTAATAGCGCCGCGTTTGTCCCAGGGCGTCCATTTCGGAGCTGAGATTCCCAGTGCGTCATAGGTATAGCTGTGGGTGGCGTCCCGGGGGTCGGTGATACTACTGGCCGGACCGAAGGGTGTTTGCCAGGTAAGGTCGGTTTGTCGACCCAGGGAGTCGATAGCGGTCAGCAGGTGGAAGTCGCCATTGTAGTAGCGGGTGAATCGAACGCCTTTGGCGTTGGTCCGTCGGTCACGGCGGTCAAGCGGCCTTCTTGATCATAGCTGTATTCGCTGTGGTCGTTGCCCGGCCGGTCGACGCGAAGAAGATGGTTCCGGTCATCGTTAGGTGTAACTGACGCGGGTATCTCCCGGCCCCACGGCTTCGATCAAGCGGCCATCCTGGTAAGGCAGGGTATTCTATGGCGGTCAAACGTCCATCGGGGCCTTGCTCCCAAAGGGAGCTCAGGCGATTGCCGCTACGGTCAGTCATCGATTGCATGCGACCTCGACCGTCAAAGCCTACTTGACTCCGGTCGGGGGCCCACAGAATATAGTCGTCTCGCTCGGCGTCATAGAGCAAGCGGTGGGGGCTGGCCTCGGCCATCAGCACGGGGCGATCGTTCGCATCCAGGGCCTGAAGAACATAAGCTCGCTCCACCCGACCCTCACGCACGAAGACCCGGTAGGGAGCCAGGTGGGTGACCTTCGTGCCCTCCGTTTTGGTGAAGATGTAGTAGCGCTTGGTCCCGGCGAAGCATAAGCCGCAAGGCGTCAGACTCCAGCCACGACCCAGGCTGCTGCTTTGGCCGTCGAAGGAGTGGTAGTAACGTTCCAGGCCGAGATCGAAGTCGCCACTTACGGGAAAGACGATATCGCGTTCACTCCAACGTACGCTGCCATCTTTGCGGGTCCAAGAAGAGGACCGAACTCCGAGTAAGAGCATCTTGAACGCTGATGGAATTCGAGGTCCCCATATACGCGAGGATCAAAAATAGCGTGTCAACTCGACCCGGATAAAATCGTCCGTGGCAAAGGCCGCCAGCGGATCCCGTGGATTGATGGCCGAAAAGAGCCGCCCCTCGATCGAGAGCTTGTAGTCTTGTCCGATGCGGCGGCTGGCCTCAAGTCGAAATGATTTGCTGTCGTGATCGAGATCGAAGATCCCACCGGCAAGTACCTCGCTGTTCTCAGTGTCGTTGAAAGTCAGACGGGTACCGATGAAAAGGTCGTTTTGCAACGGCGAACTCGCATCCAAACCGCGCAAATCCCGGTGGTATTCGGCTGATAGACCCAGATCCAGGGGAGTGTCCTGAATGCTGACCAAGGTATATTCGAAACCACCCACCGCCGCCTGATAGTCCTCTTCTCCGATTTTACGGTGTACCGCCTCCAGCTTCCAGAGCCAGGCCTCGCCCGTGTATTGAAACTCCAAACCCGCCTGTCGTAACAGAGGATAAAAGGGTATCAGGACAGGTACGCCGTTCTTGGTGCCGGGCACCAGCACCGGGTCCCGCGCGGTACCCTGGAACCAGGAGAGGGCCAGGTCGACGGGGCCGTGGGTGTGACTCCAGCGCAGGGCATAATCCGGGTGTTGCTGCTTCCGATCGGACTCATAGCGGGCTTGGTCGGTAGCTATGACCAGCGGCGTGCGTAAGCGTCCTTTGCGGCCCGGGAAGGCACGCTCGCGGAACCAGGGCAACAGAAAGAGATCGAGCGCACCCTGCTCCAGTAGCTTAGTGACGCGCACCATGGGTTGCCCCAGCTTATCCTCACCGTCGATGTTCTCGATCAAGTCCTTCTGATTGATAATGTCGACCAGATGCTGGGACTCGACCACTCCCCAGAAAACCTTGTCGATGCCGGCGCGAATTTCCCAGCCGCCAGCTAGGTGCAAGTAGTTGAGCTCGCGAATATCGACGTGGGTACGTTCCTCATCCAGTCTATCGAGACGCACGAAGGGAATAAAGGTTAACCCCCGGTCACCATCCTGCCAGCGATGGCGCAGCTCAGGCTGGAAGCTGAGCGACAGGCCCTCGCTCCTTTGCTCGGGCCATTGGGCGGAGGAGGGCAAGCCCCGCACCTCGATGGCCAGATTCCCGGACCAGTCCGCGGGATAGACCACGGGCGCGAGCGTGAGCACGCACAGCAAGAGCAGTCTGTCGATACGATGCATTCGATCGGGACCTGACATCCTTCCGATTCCCTGGATTATGACCGGCTTCGACCCGGTGTCTCCGACTCAACGCAAACGCGCGAGTGCATTACGGCTGAAATCGCCGCTGTCCAGACCGGTGCCGAAACGGTAATTCGACCATTTCAGTGTCGTCGCTTTTCCGGTCAGATGATTTTTCATGAACATCCCGTCAGCACGCCAGTAGTTGCCGTAGGGCTTATAACCTGTCCACTCCAAGGTCTTTAGGTGGGCGCCTTTGCGGTCATAGAACTCCAGCTTTACAGGGCGGTATTCCCGGGTATCGAGCCAGACGATCTGTCTCGAATATCCGGAATATTTATAGGCCGGAATGCGCTCCATCACATGGCATTGCCAACCCTTGCCGCAGGTCTCCTCACGCAGGTACCGGTAGCGATATTTCTCGACTTCCTGGGAGCTCAAGTCCTCGAACGCGAACTCGCTGCCCATGAAGGGACCAGATTTGTTCCGCGAGGCGATGCGCTTGACACGCTTCAGGGCCGGCAGATAGAGCCACTGGTCGTCCGGCTTCAGGCTATGGGAGAAGGTCAGCATGGCGGTACCCTTGATATCAGCCGGCTCGTCGAACAAAGACAGACTCTTGTCGCCGTCACCTTGCACCTCCAGCGTCTTGGTCCGGATCTCGCGCACACTCTCGCTGCCCGCGCGGTTGCGCAGAATCATGGTCAGATCGGCGGTCTGGTCCTTCCAACCATTGTCACGTTCATCCGCCACGTGGGCGATGCGCAAACCCTTCTCTTCGGGGGTCTCGGCCAACAGAGGCGTGCCGAGTAAGGACAGGATCAGAAGTAATATGGATTGTTTGCCCATGGTCTCCCTCTCGCAATGGATTTCACGGTGAATTGGTCAGTGTCGGCCAAGCGCCTGACTACGCCTAGGTTCCCCACGTAGCAGCCAGGCGTCCAGACGCATTAGGAACGGGGGTAGGAACAGGAAGTCGCACACCAGGGCGAATGTGATCACGATGGAGACCAAAAGTCCCATGGCGCTATTGAGCTCGAACGATGAAGTGGCCAGCATCAGAAAGCCGCCGATCAGGGCGACCGAGGTCACCCACAGGGCGGTGCCGACCGTCTCGAAGGCGTAGCGTACCGCCTGGGCGGCATCCAACCCTTGCTCGCGGCGTGCGCGTAGATATTTGCTCAAAAAATGCACCGTATCGTCGACCACGATGCCCAAGGTCATTGCCGTAACCACGGAGATACCGAGGCCGATTTCACCGTCGATCAGGGCCCACAGGCCGAACGCCATACCTGCCGGGGCCAGATTCGGGATCAAGCTCACCAGCCCGTAACGCCAGGACCTCAAGGCCACCATCAACAGCAGTGAGATCAAGACCAGGGCAACCAGTGTACCGCCCAGCATGCTGCGGATATTGCGGGTCCCGATATGGGAGAACATCACCGTCGGGCTGGCTCCGTAGGTGAGGATATCCGGCGTATTTCGCGCCATCCAGTCGTAAACGCGGCGCTCGAAGGCAAGCACCTCCTTGGTCGAGATCGTGTGCAGGGTTACCGTCAGGCGGGTTGCCCGCTTATCGATATCGATCCGGTTATTGAGATCCAGACCATAGGGTAGGGACATCTCGTACAACAGCAGATATTGGGCCACGAGGTCACGCTGCTCGGGCAAGCGGTACCAAACGTCCAGATCGCCGTGCAGATTACGATTCAGACGCTTGAAGATATCCGTGATCGTATTGACGTGTACTACCTCCGGCTGGGTACGCAGCCAATTGGCCAACGCCTCGATTTGCCGTTGGTGCGCCGGCAAGGCGATGCTGCCCTTCTCTCCCGTGTCGAGCGAATAGTCGATGAAATAGATGCCGGTCAGATTCTCAGCGATAAAATCGGTATCGGTGCGAAACCGGAGGCGTTCGTCGAAGTAGTGTACAAAGATATCGTTGATCTCGTTCCTCGGCACCAGAGCGACCAGAGCCAGGATGATCGCGCCCACACCGACCAGTAGCTGTCGCCGCCGCCGGATCACCCAATCGGCAATCTTCGACATCAGGTAGCTGTCTTGCCGTTGCCGCTCGCGCACCCGGGATGGCAGCAAGGTTGTCAAGGCCGGCAGGAAGCCGACCGAGAGGAGGAAGGCAATCATGACGCCGAGGGCGGAGATGCTGCCCAGATGCCTGAACGGCGGTGCCTCGGAGAGATTCAAGCTCAGAAAACCGATCGCGGTGGTTACCGAGGTCAGAAAGACCGGGGTGAAATTGATGCGCAGGCTCTCTATCATGGCTAGTTTTTTCTCGTGACCCCGGCGCAGACCCTGCATCCAGTTGGTGAGGATATGGACACAGTCGGCCACCGCCAAGGTCATGATGATAGTCGGTGCGGACATAAGTGGTCCGGTCAGGGGCACACCGAGCCAGCCGGCACTCCCCATAGCGGCGATCACCGAGAGGAGAATGACCAACACCGTCGCTAGGGTACTGACCAGGCCACGCAATTGCAGCAAGACGGCAACCAGGATAACCAACAAGGCCAGCGGCAGGAGATGGGTCATGTCGAGCCGGGAGGCCTCGGCAAAGGCGTTGTTCATCATCACGACGCCGCTCAGATAGACCCGAATATCCGGATACGTCCGTTCCACATAGGCGACGAGCTTGCGGGCCTTGGCGACTACATCGGGTACCTCCTCGGCCTGGTTCTCTCCCGGTAGTTCGACGGTGATATTGATCGCGGTGACATGCCCCCGGGGTGAGACCAACCGTCTCACCAACAGGGGCTCGTTCAGAGTGATCGTACGTACCCGATCCACCCCTTCCGGAGTCATGGCCGCGGGGGCTTCGATCAGATCGATAACCGTCAGCTCGTCCCCTTCGGCATAGGTATGCTGGTAGTTGCTCAAGGAATCAACACGCAGCGAGTAGGGTATCTGCCAGGCCCGTTTGGTGACATCGACGATCGCCTCGAAGACCTCCGGCGTGAAGACATCCCCCGACTCGGGAGCCAACATCATGAGCAGGTTATCGTTCTTGGTATAGGTGTTCTGCAGCTCCTTGAAGGCCGTGAGCTGGGGATTCTCGTCACTGAAGAACACGCGGTAATCACTCGAAAGCTCCAGGAAACGGACGCCGCTTCCTGCCAATGCGACCAACAGCACAGTGACTGCGATGACCAACCAGCGATGCTGCAAAATCCAGGTCGAATAGGTCTCGTTCATTGGGTTTCCTCGAGGGCACTTACAGTACAGGACATGAATTTTTGATTAAACCTAGTATCTAGGGTGGTCTTCGTGCTTCTTCGAATAAAACGACCGCCTGGTAAAGGCTTTCTCACGTTTGGTGTGGATAGCAGATCATGGCGACATGACTCGATCCTAATGGGAAGACCCGACTTAACGACGAGCGGAAAAGTCGACAGCTGGGTCAGCTTGCCCGCCACGAGGGACAAGGCGGCAACGGCGCGCCCAGCTGTACCACTTGTCGAGGAGCGGTTCGGCCTGCGCCGCGCTCTGAGCGCTGTAGAGGATCTCGCGTAACGTCTCCTTGATACCGGAAGGCGCGGTGTGTCTTGAGGTTTCGGTCCTTGAGATCCGCAAACCGGGCTCCCTTCCGGTTACTCCAAGCCGGCTTTTCCTCGAGCCGGATGTAGCGGGTGCGCCACAGCTCCGGGACCATTTCGACTGCTTGGCGACGTACCTCGCGTCAACCGCTTATGCTCGGAAAGGGCTACCCTATGCGGCGGGAAAAACGACGTTACCCACACTACGTAAGAGAGTCACAAATTTTCGAAAGTACATTCACCCACTCCTGTGTGAGCTGGCCCTTATTTTTCCGGACACGAAATCGGAGACAACCCGAGTCTGAAAATAGGAATTCGATACGAACGACAAGAGCACTGTCCGAGTAGCACCTGGAACGCTGGAAGGAGTCCGTAGCACGATGGGAAGCCACCAGGTAGCCTGCCTACAAGAGGCCGCCTGATTCGCAAATTCGTGTCTAATCGACAGGGGCCGGTACGAGGGGTGGCCCCTTCAGTACCTGAGGCAATCCGGCGATGGTGAGTACCACACGATCGCAGCGGGTAGCCAGTGTCTGATGGAGCAGACCCACCTCGTCGCAATAGCAGCGACTGAGCTCACCGAGGGGAACGATGCCCATGTTGGTCTCGTTACCGACCAGCAGGAGATCGCCGGTCAACACCGGCAAGGCCTCCAACAGGGCCGCGCGTTCGGACACCAGCCGTGCCGAGTCCTCGTGGGTAAGCAGATTCGTGAGCCATAGGGTCAGACAGTCCACGACGAGACAACGTCCGGGGGCGGCTAGCTCCGCGAGTACCCGTCCCAGCGCGAGCGGCTCCTCCACGACCATCCAATCCGGAGGCCGATGCCTGCGGTGATCTCGGATCCGGCGCGCCATCTCCTCGTCCCCCACCACTGCGGTCGCCACATAGACGACCTGCCGGCCGCTCGTAGCGGCGAGTTGCTCGGCCAGCCGACTCTTACCGGAACGCACACCACCGAGGATCAGGGTCTTCACTGACGCGCGTAGCCGGTCGTGGGGATAGCGGCATCGAAGCCGCTAGCGACAGGGCTCGAAGAAGGCATTGTCCATCGCCTTCTCACACTCAGACCCCGTCGCCGTCCGGGTCTGTGGGTCTGCACTCTCCAGCCGTTCGGCGGACTCCATGCGCAGGAGCTGACGCGCGGGGTTGCAGGCTATGCCGGCCACGCATTGGTCCGCGTCCCCACATACCTTATTTACCAGATGCTTACAGGCGGTCTGCTCCGGGCCCGGTGCGGAGGCACTACAGACGGGAAAGGCTGGGTTGGATAGGGCATCCTGACACTTGTCGCCCAACTCGGTCCGCGGTCGAGGGCCGGCCCCGATGGGTGCCCGGCGCTGTTCCTCGCGCTCCATGCCCAGTAGCTGGCGGACCAGGATGCAGGGTTGGCTCCGGGTACACTCGTCGTGAAAGCCGCAGACTTTGCGCACGAGCTGGTCGCAGTAGCGCGCGCGCAGGCTCGGCTCGGAGCCGGGCTCACCGATCCGATTGTCCATCATCGACGCGGTCGGAACTGCTAGGCCATCGCGGACAATGACAACCGAGCCGTCCTCAAGCCGATGGGTACCATCCCACAAGGGCACCACGCCGCCGTTGTAATAGCGCATGGCGCGATGGGAGTTCGGGTCCACCTTCAGCACACTGCCGTCTTGGAGGGTGCCGGTCCATGAAGCGGCATGGACCGGACCGATCGATGCGACCAAAAGACAGACAAGGCCGACGCCTAGCCAGCTGCGTAAGATGGGTTGTCTACGAAAAATAGGGCGTGATCTCATGGCGTTCGGGTTGGCAGTACAGGGTGTGTCCGGTGATTTGCGGGAATCGAGCATAGCAAATTCGTTAAGGATAATGGCTGCCGCATCCGCGATTATGGGCACCTTGAAAAATTCCATTTTCGGAATTCTTCAAGGTGCCCTATCGTCTGCAGTATGGATCTTGAGGATGCGTGGTGTCATGAAGATCAACAGCTCGTTGTCCTCGTTTTTGCGGGAGGTGGAGTAACTATTCAGGACTTCTTGCCAAGCAGTAGGCTCCGCGCGCACCCTAGAACCATGCCTGAACAGCACGCCCTGACCTATTCTCCAGAAAGACCTGACGACGAGATGAAGCGGCTGCGTGAACGGATTGCGGAACAGGCTGCGATCATTAGAGGGGCAAACGGCGACCATTGAGCAGATGCCTGAGCGCATTCAGGAACTCGAAGCACGTCTGGCTAAGGATAGCCACAACTCTAGCCGGCTACCAGCCTCAGACTCTCTGTTCACGAAGCCACCACTACGTTCGCGGCGCCAACCCAGCGAGCGCAAGCCCGGTGGACAACCGGGTCGACGCGGCGTCCCCCGCTCCTTGGTTGTTTCCAGGTCCCGAACCTCGCGGATCTGCGCCTCGAGTTGGCCGATCTCATGGCGCAAAAACCGGTTTCTGACCCCTTGATCGGATATCGACCCGGCTACGTACAGATGCAGCACCGAGCCGAGGATCAGAGTGGTCGTCAGTCCGACCGCCACCATGGCGACAAGCTCGCGCCGGCGGCGCTGTCTTGCGACCCTGCGCCACGGCAATAGGTTGATGCGTATCATCTAATCGAATCCCCTACGGGTCAATTTGTGCGTCGATGTCGGGGATTCCGGCCGGACCACCGGCCAAAACGACCCGGTCCACGCGGTTGCGAGTACCGGTAGAGTAGAAGAACTGAAGTGCACGCCCGATTTGTTGTGCCAACGTCTTTTGGAAGGGCCTCAGGACCTCCGTGGTAAAGCAATCCGGTAGGCTACCCCCGAGCAGCTGCCGCAAGGCTTCATCCCGGTCCATGTCATAGCGCTGTTGTACCTCCGTAATGAGCCGGTCGCCACCGAAGCGTTGCTCTCGGGTATAGACCGAGCGCCTGCCATGCAGCACATACAGGGTCATGGTCGTAGCACCGATATCGGCGATGGCTAAGGTCTCCTCCGTCCGGTCCCCATCACGGGCAAGGGGCAACAGCCGACAGGCGGATTCCATGGCATAGACCTCAATATCGACAAGGGCGGCGGTTAAGACACCGAGCTCCAGGGCGGCAACCCGGTCGTCCACATTTTTCCGGTGAGATGCGGCGAGCAAGACATCGACCAGGTGACTACCCACGTCGGAGGGGCCGATGACCTGGAAATCCAGATTGACATCCTCCACGGGATTAGGAGATGTAGTCGATCCGACTCGAGCTAGATTTGGGCCTCTATCTCCTCATCGCTCAAGCTGAGCCGGCACAGGGCAATGACTTTGGTGATGACCGCCGATCCCGACGCGGCGGTGGCTGCTCGTTTTACCTTGGTCCACAATGGGTGACGGCCTTCCCGATAGCTTCGCCGACGGACCTTATACTGATGATCTTCTGCTCCACGACCGTATTCGGCGGGAGGGGCTCGATCACGTAGGCTGCCACCCGGATCCCGGACGGGGCGGAGCCCGGGACCCGAGACAGCTCGACCAACTTGACTGCCGTCGAGCTGATATCCAACCCCAGCAGGGCGTTTTTTCTGCGGCTAAAGACGAGCATGATCGACGTGGCTCAGGCGATTGACGGAAAGACGGAAAATGGTGTACCGGATTGAGCCGGATTTTGGTTCGTATTCAAGACGCGGCAACCGGCGCCTAGTGGACTATAGTAATGGTTGGCGCAACACAGAGGACGGACGAAAAGACTAGCAAGAGCACTAGTGTCCCAACGTTATGACTGGAAATTCAGGAGAACCCATTCATTAAAAGAGAAATATTTGGAATTATGCCGGTTACCGACGTGAACTGCGGTACCCTAAGGTGACAGCCTTTCCCGCGAAATTGCGGGCTGAGAACAACGACGCATGTACACAGGTATATTCGTCTTCTCGAGATCGCCATTTCCGTCTATGTGCTCGTGGCCATTATCAAGAAG
>Ga0056123_1000283_pt1 | contig 10676 bp, 7 predicted proteins | sample WorMetHEROISLAND_3_FD_71122 | JGI IMG/M metagenome (GOLD analysis project Ga0056123, IMG submission 71122) | Marine gutless worms symbiont microbial communities from Max Planck institute for Marine Microbiology, Germany - Olavius sp. 3 HERON ISLAND ...
CCCTGAGAGATGGAAGGCTGAGTTGGCCTGAACACCACGAGTGTAAATAACTTGCTTAAGATACTTGACAGCAGTCCTGGTTGGACTTGAACTCGTGACCTCTGAGTCACTAGGCATATAGTGACTTCTGTTTTAAATCATGCTATATAAATAGTCTTCTACTACTGTTACTAGTTGGGGGCCTCACCACTATGCCACTGAGCCACTAGTCAGCAGCAGACTGCAGTGAAGTGCCGGCTGGCTGTGTAGGTAACTGGTGGTGCCGGCTTTGTTGGATCTCACCTGGTCGACAAGCTGATGATGCAGGGACATGAAGTCACTGTCGTCGATAACTTCTTCACTGGCCGCAAACGGAATATTGAACACTGGCTTGGTCATGAGAATTTTGAGCTGTTGCATCATGATGTTGTTAATCCACTCCATATTGAAGGTACAGCTTAGATCACTGAGTTAATTGTATCAGACTGTATTTGTTATCACATGTATGACAGAAAAGTTTATCATTTGTGGCATGGGACTTTTTATTTATATTGCTATCATCAGTACATTTAGTGCATTAACAGTATAGTTTGGGTGCGAGTGTGACTGTGTGAGGCAGGACGTATGTTAAAATTGAAAAGGTGAGATGTTTGATTTGTGGTTGTGTGACTTGGCTAAAGGAATGGTGGAACATAAGTGCAATTGGATAGGAATAAGAGTATGCTTAGATGGATGTGGTTTTAATTGAGGGACAACAAGAAAAATACTGAGCTTAGGGAATTAGTGGGACTGGAACCTGTCCGGTAGTCAATTAAGACGAGATCTCTGAACGCTTTGAGTAGCAACTGGCAAACCTAGTTGATCAGTGGAAGTGTCTGTTAAAACAGTTGTATGCAGTGATGTTAGTCCTTGGCCTTGGCCTTGGTCCTTAAGGCCAAAATCCAAGTCCTTGGCCTTGGCCTTGTGGCTCAAGTCCTTGGCCTTGGCCTTGAGGCCCAAGTCCTTGTTAACATCACTGGTTGTATGTAGTGTTTGCATGTGTATGCGCATGTGTTAATGGCTGAATGGCTGGGATGAGCTGTGGCCCTTATCACTCGTCACTAATTATAGGAATTACCTTCACCTTTTATCTGTCATTGATCTGCTGTGCTGTATTCAGTTTATATTAAATACCGTTTAACAGGCCGATATTCTTTAATGTGTTGTCAGTTGATGAGATCTATCACTTGGCGTCACCAGCGTCACCGCCTCATTACATGTACAATCCGATCAAGACCATTAAAACAAATACCATCGGCACTATCAATATGCTTGGTAAGTTGAGCACTGTGAAACATCTGTTGCATTTGTACAAACAGATGAGATGTTAGATATAAGTGATTATGATCAGCAGCTGACTTGCTACTTGGCTATCTCTAACTGAACACCACGATGCTGATGATACTTGATACTTGTTGGAACTTTTCACAGTTAGTGCATAGATTAGCTGTGCGGGAGATCATTTGCATAGTCAACAAGTATTTTTAGTTGTAAGAATAGATTTGTTTGATTTGGTATATATACGTCAGTGCTGTAACGTGTTAATTATCAAAATCTTTGTTTTTGTACTAGCTACAATGTTTCAGTCTGCATACGAATGTTATTGAGCATGCAACATATAATAACATGATGGTATATTTTGGCCTGTGTTATTGCACATGTTAAAAAGCTGTAATTAAGCGTCATATGTAATGATGATGATGATGGTGATGATGATGATATTGCTTTGTTTTTACTTAAGGTTTGGCTCGACGAGTTAATGCCAAAGTGCTTCTTGCTTCGACGTCCGAAGTATATGGTGGTAAGTGTGTATGCAGCTTAAATGTTTCGTGGGTGTAATTTTGGTTGATTATAAAACTAAATGTTTGACTGCATTCGTAGTGCTACAAACTACCACCATCTTCCTCATGTAGGTTGTGTGCTTTCAGTAAAAATTACAGAAATGCAGACTACTCAGTACTGTTATGTCAGGTTTTTTGCTGGCATAAGTATGTGCATGTAAACAGACATAGCAGAAGTTGTTTCCTGATGCAGATTGGGCCTACTCCTAACTTGTGTGATTTGAGTTATAACAGAGTTACCCCTTGTCTGGAAAGCCTGGAAATGTCAGGGAATATGACGCTTCTGATTCGAGCTCCGTGCCTGTGATTCGAGCTTTGCTTGACTGTGTTGCGCGTTATAAATTTATGTATGTATGTATGTATGTATGTATGTATGTATGTTAGGGAAATGTTAGAAAGTGATCGTAGCATAATAGATTATTTGGTGCACTTTTGGACTGCATTGCTTTATGTCATTACTACTGCTATGTTTTGTTATTAAGCTGTTAGCATTCAAAACATAGGTGGCAAGCTATGAAGAGATGAGATGTTTGGGATTTTAAAGTGCTTGGAAAGTGTTATAAGTAAGACAGTAGGCTACAACCAAACTTGTATTACTTTACTGTTTGCATTTGTGACGTCTCACACACACATTGTATTAGAAGCCAGAAATGTCATGTGGGCAACCAATAGTGCTGCCATCAACTAATATTGATGACTGGTCACCTAATTGTATAACTGGTTGTTTTTGGGAGTGGTTTTTGATTATTTGACAGAAGTAATATATGTGCAAGATGTGTAGGAGTATTTTACTCACATTGAATGTTGCTACAGATCCAGAGCAACATCCTCAATCAGAGCTGTACTGGGGTCACGTTAACCCAATCGGTCCTCGGGCATGCTATGATGAAGCTAAACGTGTTGCTGAGACGATGTGCTATGCATATGAGAAACAGGTACTGGCTCTGTTATCTCTGTATTTGCACTTGTAGTGTTTTGTTGGCATCTGCCAGTTTTAGGTTTAGTGAGTTTCCTATGCAACAAAGCTGCTGTTTGTGTTTATAGTTTTTGTGTACAACGGTTGTTTCATTAATGAGGTAGCAAATGTTGTGTTTGCATTAAAGGCGGTATTCTGAAGTTTGCGTTTTGTAAGGATTCGAGTTTATCATCTTTTGTTTAGCTTGACATTTTTAATGTTCACCACTGGTTGACTGACATTGGAAGAAATGAAAGCGATGGAGAAACGAAATGAGATGTGAAAGACACAGGACTAGGAAAATGATGGAGAAAATTGCAGGGATAGAAAATGCAATACCTAGAAATTACAAATTGACAGAACAGGAAAATGCAAGCAGAGTTTCACGAGATTAACTAAGTACTTTTTGTCTCAACTTTATTTTTTGTAATGTTACCACTGTGTCAAACCACCAATCAGGTGATCATGTGTCTATTGTTGTTGCTTTCCTTGTTCCTTAATCGCCTTAATTGTCATTTTGTATGACTTATTTGTATGAATAAAACATAACCACAACTTGCATATGGCATTTGTAGGAAAACGTGATAGTACGTGTTGCCAGAATATTCAACACATTTGGCCCACGGATGCACATGAATGATGGCCGCGTTGTCAGTAATTTCATCCTGCAAGCCTTGCAGAATTTGGCAATAACGGTTTGTGCTTACACTTTTGCCCTTACCCTAGGTGAATGCCATCACTCATAAACGGTGAGATTCAATTAGCATTTAATGAGTTTTACTTCACAGTCTACATTTGTCAGTGTTGTATAAAATAATTTTTAAAAGTATTTCAATTACAAAATACAAATTAAATTTTCAAATTCTATTTCAAATACTTTTCTCAATTACTTTTGAAAAGTAGCACAAAATACAAAATACATTCAGCAAAAGTAATTGAAATACAAAATACATTTAATCGCACTTATGCTAAAACGTTCTGAAATTTTTTAACTTTGGTGCGTTACCACATTTTTTACATTACTAATCACTAAGTAACACAATAGAATGTCAGAACTTGTATAGCTGCCGTACTAGTTTTACTTCATCTACCTTCAGGCTAACTGCTTTCAGAAAAAGGCAGCAGTTAAGTGCAGCTGAATGCCTCCTAAGGGTGTCCTCTAACACAAACTACCTATAGCCATGTTGTCATTTCCATTGGCGGAAGTATTTAACACAAAAAATGTATTTGAAACATGAAAATGTATTTCAAATACATAAAATACATGCAAATTGTATTTCAGTTACAAAATACAAGTTACTTTTGTTAAGTTAACAAAATACAAAATACATGAAATATATTTCAATTACGTATTTCAGTTACTTGTATTTCAGTTACTATACAACACTGACATTTGTCGAGAGCATCTAACGTGTAAATGCATTATTAGTTCGTTCTTGATTTCTCTTTGACTTGGTAATAAGTCGGGTATTCAGACAAATGATTATCAAGATGACACCTCTCAGCAAGCAGGATACAAATGCTGTCCAGTTTTACTTTACAGAGTTTTTGTGATGTAAACATATAGATAGTGTTTGATGTGATTTTGCTAAGGCTTTTCAGTTTAACAGTTTTCATTTCTGGAACTGGCTTCTGTGGCATTTGTGCATTTTAGTTCAGTGAGTCAATTCAAAGCACATACACAAGGTTTTAATGGCTAATTTCCTGGTAAACCTGGGTTTAGCCAGTTTCCCTTGGTTTTCAGCCTCCAATGATCCCTATCCTGAGCATCCTCATGGGACACGCCGAAACTATCCATATGTGTGTTCTTGCTGCAATTTTTTGCCTGCTACTACTGCTACTATTAATGCTACCACTTGGCTAAGTTGGCTGCTTTTCTGAACTTCTGCAAGATATGCCAGGTCACTGACGTAATTTCTGCTCTCCCGTCTGTGTACATGCATTTGTAGTTAAAACTGTTGTCTGAGTGGCAGTGTGATTTGCCGGGTGATTTGAACAACGTGTGATCATTGCAACAGGTTTATGGAGATGGTTTGCAGACACGGTCGTTCCAGTATGTCACTGATCTGGTTGATGGTCTTGTTGCTCTGATGAATAGTAACTTCAGCCTCCCAGTCAACATTGGCAACCCTGATGAACACACTGTCGCCGAGTTTGCTGAATTTATAAAGAAATTAGTTGGTCAGTGCTGCTGCTTCGTGCAAGTTTAAATTGCAAATTTTTCTCACATTGTAACAATGTCAAATGTCGATGTCAAAAGTGAATTTATATAGCGCATCTTCGTAGCAAATCTCTAATGTGCTGACGTAAAGGTAGTAGGCTATATAGCTGTTAATGGAATTCCATCTCACAGCTGCAGCGTGTCACTTGCCATATGTGATCACACAGTGTTACCTGCCGCGTGACACAAGTGAACACACCTAGCCTTAACCCCAGCCAGACAGGCCGGTACTCGATTTACCTACCCCTGAGGGATTGAAGGCTGAGTTGACCTAGGTGACTTGTTACATACCGAGATGGTTTACGCACCCGCAGATGGTCACCCATCCAAGTAGTAACCGGGCCCAGTGTCAATTAACTACGTTGATCGAATCCAATGCGCTAACCACTACACTACACCGCAGTGGACATAGCTTTCGTTGATTGCTTGTCTGAGTCGTCATTTTTCAGTGTTGAATAGTTGGAACTGACTTCTGTGGCATTTGTGCATTTTAGTTCATTGAGTCAATTCATAGCAGATACACAAGGTTTTAATGGCTGTTCTCCTGCTAAACCTTATTTAGCCAGTTTTCCCGTTGATTTTCAGCCTCCAATTATCCTATCCTAAGCATCCTCATTGAACAGGCCAAAACTATCCATATCCAATTTTTGACAAAATCCCACCATATCTTCCAGCCAGGTTCCCTCAGTCTCTATCTTCATACAATGCTTCAGCCAGTCTGCATCATCTTTATGTTCACCATGTCCAAACCACCGTAATCTACTCTTAAGTGACAAGCTCAGTGAATATTCGCTGACCTCCGTATTTTTCTTGCTGTTCTTCATATTGAAGCCACACATCTATCAAAGCATACTGTCATTATTCATTTCTGTCCAACTTTGCTTCATGTTCCACTTTAATTTGCCAAGTCTCACAACCTTACACCAAAGAACTTCTTATGCAACTTTCATATTCTTACCTTTCAATTTTAATGAGACTGAAAATCGTTTTCAGAGAGTGTCAATTACCTTTATGTGAAATATTGGCACAGTGACCTGAGTTGGTGGTGTGTGCTGAGTTTGCTACTTCAGACGTGCAAACATACCTCGCGTGTGTGTGCATCAATACGTGTATACTGCATACAGCAGCAGTAGCGTACATAGGACTTTTTGTCTGTCCAATGCACTGCTTAGCAGCATTGGACAGAATATAAAATCACACGCAGCCTCCGATATCCGGTGTCCGTTCTCCAGCTAGAGTGTGAAAAAATTCAAATGGCCATAACTCAGCAACATGTCATCCGATCGACTTCGTGTTTGGTTCTAGGGTGGGGTTTTTAAGGACGGCAGATCGAACGGCGCCATTTCCAGTTGGATCAAATCCAAGATGGCGGCCAGTGGCCATTTTGAAAAAAAAACTTCAGATGGCCATATCTCAGTAACGCGTGATCCAATATACTTCGTGTTTGGTTCTAGGTTGGGGTTTTTAGCAAGGATAGCTTTGTTTAACTTAACTGCTCACGAGTTACTGAACTTTATTATGATAGGCCTACTTCTTAGAGAGGCATTGGAGTGATTGGACAGACTGTGTTCGTTTGAACGTGTATCTTGTGTTTGCAGAAAAGTCACAAGCATGGAGGGTGTGTAACGAAAAGAGTTATGTCATGGGTTTCACATCCTGTGTATGTATCTGTGTGTGCTGTTAATGAATCATTGTCTGTGGCTTCAGGAGGTCATAGTGACATTGAGCACCGGCCTGCAATGCAGGATGACCCACAGCGACGTCGTCCTGATATCACACGTGCCAAGAAGTACATCGGTTGGCAGCCTCGGGTCAGTCTCTGTAATTGTCTGCAATAAACACATACAGTTCTGAACTGCAGGTGATCCACTGTACAAACAGTAAGTCGAGTCAAAAAAGATAATGACACCATTTAGAAAAAGTCAAACTGAATTTAGTAATATGGGTATTTGTTGAACAGTTCCGCTGTTGCATAGGTTACAGAGCAGTTACTTGAATCAATCGCTAGTGGAGTCTTTGCATGAAATAAGTGCTCTCTGTGTGGTTTATTGTCAGACATAACTGCACAAGTTTTGCAAAATTTATAGCTGCCACTCATATTCTCATTTTAGTTAGTGGCCAGTGTTGGCAGATGTGTTAGATAGTCAGTGACAAATCACCGAGATGCTCTTGAATGACCTGGTGCATCATCAAAATGACGAAATCTGTCCAGAGTGGTCATGCCTCCGATCTTATCCTATGTTTTATTTTAGTGATTATCGGTGGCTATAGTTCTAAATGGCTGGATTTCTGGACATAATAATAGACTAACAATGTTGTTACACTTTGCCCCATTATGACATGCGTATTGAAACTGTTGTATACTTGCTGCTAGATTCAGTAATACTGCACCACCAGTTACCTATACCTAATCGAGAATGTTGCCATTCTGACAGCCATGAATGATTACACTGATACAAGCTTGCAAGTTCTTAGTGGATCATAAGGAAATCATTAATCTTTATGGGCATCGGTTTTATGGAGATATCTAGATTGTGTTAGCTATTGGTTACTTCTGTCCCTGGCATCGCAACCATGATGGATATGATAAATTGATCCATTTTATGACTTTATTAATTAACAGTTGTATTGCTGCAAGCTAGTATTCCTCGGGTAGTACTGGGAATGCACCACTTGTTGCTGTGTGTCCAGGTCCCAATGATGCTTGGTATCAACAGAACTATCGAATATTTCCGCAGTGAACTGCAGCGGCGTAAACACAGTGAGCGTAACATCTGGCAGCCAGAGTTTCTAGACATTTAATCAGCCGTTAACGTGTGAGACCATTTTGTTGAGATGTGCTTAAAACGATACCAACTTGCCTTACAGTTACATTTTTATTACGCCTTTGAAAGTAATCATCTCATTATTCTTGTATCAGTCACAAAGAAATTTTACAACCAAGCAGTTATACTCAGTACAGTGTGATAATGTATAATGTATATATTGAAATCAGTGCACGCTAATATGATGTATAGCCAGCTTATTCTACCATACATGACCATAACACCTGACACACACAAGTCTGAGTTAGCTGGTTGCTTGCTTGATCCTTGATGGCTGTGTTACTTTGTCAACATATTGGTTTGATGTGTGAAGCGTGAATTGAGAATAGGAATAAACAGATGCCAAATGTGAGGAAGTAGAAATTGATTTATATGTTTGTCATGTGTTTTAATGGTTTGTTGATTACAAGAGTTGTTGATTGCGTGTGATTGTATGCACAGTTCATTTATGGTTCATCTGGAATTTATATTTGTTTCTGCACGTGTACATTGTGCCCCATAAAATGAACAGAGATTTTGTGTCTTGCAACAGATTTGAAATTTTAGTGCAGCAATCCTGCAAAGATCCACCATTGTTGCATAAACTTGCACTGAGCGTTGTTGTCTCAGGAATTCATTATGAAATGCAGTAAACCCACACTATGTCTGCATCTTTTATTATCAAATGAATATTGTAAAATATGTCACCAAACAATGTTAAACCTGCAATGTTAAAATCTGTGAATGATTCAGAGTTTATTTTTCCACCCCTGTGTGATTGATACCTATGAACTAAACCTACACAACACTGGAAACAGATTTATGGCACTAGATGACTGCAGATTTGAATTGAAGTTCTATGTTGAATGTAACGGTGAAAGATTTATTTACATTCACATACATTTGCCAAAGTTACAAAATAAAAGCATCAGCATTTTTGTTAGCATGCTGTAGCTTTGCTTGCTATTGCTGCGGCGCTCTATAGCCGTGGTAATTCTCTCTGTCCATCCTTTCATCTGTGAAATGTTGGTGTTGTGACTAAACAAAATAAGCTAAGATCGTGAGGTGTTACCGTTACATAACCACATCATTCTAGTTTCAGCCAGGTAAGTTTTATCTGGAAATTCAGGCTGTGGATGTAATGAAAAATAATACAGGTCTCTAGGGCGAGCACGATTACTGCATGGGAATAACCAATCTGAGGGGGAGGGGCAGGACTAATACACAGGCGTGGGTAAAATGTGTCTAGTGTAAGAGTGCATTGAGCTTCAGCATAAAGTCATTGATGAATTGATGACATTATAGATCCCATTTGCTGACCTTGAGCAGGTATTGCTGATCTCTTTCACAGTGACAGCTGAGCTTTATTTGTGAATTACCACATGGTAGTTGGAGAGTACTAACTGATGTTCGTTGTGATGTTGTTACGTAGCAGTTCGGAGCATTTTGCTTCTGTAGTCCCCTATTGTTTATTTTTACATGCATTATGTGCATTCCAGATGTGTCTATTAGATTGTTGTTGATACGGCGATACTCAGGGACCACAGTTTTCCACGGTAAATTTTGTCCAAATTCCGCGGGCCCATCTGCCATATTCTGCTGCTCACCGTGGCAAATATTCCACAGATCCATCTTCCACCGCCCCTGAACCTGACCAGATATGCAGACCAAATGTGCAGTATTTGTCGCTGGCAACCACAACTGACAGATACAGTCATGTCTGCCAAATAAACTGGCAATATTTCAGATACGCTCAGCTCAATATCCCGTTAGAGCCTGAGTGACAGTTGTTTATGTGCAGCTGCCTGAATCCAACCAAAATATGCCGTAGTTGTCCTATTACCACCGGCCCGCACTGAATTCTGCGAAAACAGAAATTCCCTGGAAATTGGGAAATTCGATGGCTCGGCTCAAAATTCCGCATTCCGCGGAAAGCTGTGGTCCCTAGCGATACTTGTAAAATCGAGATGTCAATATATTATTAATAGTTCGCAACAAGCTGGTTAGTTGATTCTGTGAATGACAAATCTACTTTTTTCATATGGTTTATTTCGTGTTTACTTTCATCAGATGTGAAAATGTGGAAATTGGAATATTTGTTGGTATAATGTAGGCAATAATACTACACCTAGACCTGGAAGAGTGATGCACAGCATTTTAAGATGATGTATATATTGTACTATTTGCTGTTTGGTGAGTAACATTCAGTGTGTAGCTTGTACTGCTCTGTGCAGAGGTGTTTGAATAATGTGATGTGTTTATTAATTTGAGCCTTGGAGTGTTCTTGTAGCCTTTTGTACAGTTATTTGCTTATTACCTAAATACTATTTGACTTTTTTGATGCCATTTCTGTTATTTTTGCAAGTTTACTAGCTAAAACATTGTGCTCAAAGCATCATTAAAGTTGACTTTAATATAAGTAGGCTACAGCTGTTTAGTGCGAAACTGCAACTGTTGACATTTTGCTTCTATGATTTGGGTTTGTAGAAATGCTCTAAATTTGGTACTATGAATAAACCAGCTGCAGCATATATTACAGGTATCAAGATATTTTTGGCTACTCTAAATTTAGCAGTGTAACTGCAGTGCTGGTAGAATTTCGCCTACCTATTTTCAACTCTGTGTTGCATAAAGGCTGATAAAGCTGCTACTAGCTTTGTATGTATGTTTATTTAATTGTAGCCAAATAGTACAATCAAGACAATGAACAATGAGAACAACACAGAAGCCTACATACATGACATATAACACACATACTAGATAATGTCAACTTGTGTCACTGTACTTGTTATGAGCAAATAATATGATGATGATGATGATGATATTTAGCTGGTCTG
>Ga0056123_1000284_pt1 | contig 10664 bp, 11 predicted proteins | sample WorMetHEROISLAND_3_FD_71122 | JGI IMG/M metagenome (GOLD analysis project Ga0056123, IMG submission 71122) | Marine gutless worms symbiont microbial communities from Max Planck institute for Marine Microbiology, Germany - Olavius sp. 3 HERON ISLAND ...
CGTTGCGCATGCCCATAGGCACAGGTTCTGCCGACAATGCGGTATTCGATGTACCTTACGCTGGATCACCACCTCGACCACGTGGCGTCGCTCCGCGAGCACTGTAGCCGCGATCTCGGTACCGCAACGTCCGCAGGCGCAGGTCCCTGTCAACGGGATGATCACGCACTGGCAAGAGATCCTGAATAGTTACAGTTAGTTTTTAGATAGCTTCTTACATCTCAGAGTGAGTTGGCCTGATAGGGAGACGTGCGCAAGCTCCACATGGATCAGGGCATTGGTAATCAACTCTTCACAGAACGATTCTTGGAATTTCCGGTTCGCCCGATGCATTGACGCCGAGATCTCTCTGAGTGTGCCGGATATTGCGCAGGACAAAGCCCATCCCCGTTTGAAAAACATCCGCGATTTTCCCAGTAATGTCCTGGCTGTCGATATAACAGGTCTCATGAATCTCCTTACCCGGAAAGGTGATTGCTTTGACGATAAACGCCGGCAGACGGAAGCTGGGATTTTTAGCGAACAGTAAAGTCCCGCTGATATTGAAACAGCCATCCCGCATCAGATTCATGTTTTCGAGTAGGGCCGGGAGCGACAAACCCTGGTCATCCGGGGATGCGCTGAATTCGCGGGCAAAGAATTCCTTGAAATAATCCAAGTCCAAGTCGGCAATACTAGTCCTTGGTACCGGGATCTCATCCCCGTGGATCAGGCCGGAACTTTGATAAAGCCGCTGTATCTCTTCCCGTGAGGTTGCTTTGCGTTTGTCGCCGGCGCTTTTTACCCAGATAACGCCATTTTTGTCCATGTAAAGTTTACTGACGCCATTGGATACGACAATCCGCATAACCAACCCGTCCGATGTGGAAATAGCTTGGGTTTGCGGATTGACGGGGGGGGGAGCTGACCTGTTGGGAGGCGGTATTGGATACGAGGTTGCTCAGGCGCTCCATGTCTTTCCGCTCCAACCCGGAGAATGTGCCGGCGTCGTTGACTCCGATGAATAGGGCGCCGCCCCCCGAGTTGCTGAATGCCACGATCTCCTGGGCGAGAGAAAGCCTGTTGGTGACATTGGCCTTGAGCTGGTGTTTGTTATCCTCGACCCTGGCGACGATTTCTAAGAACTCCGTGGCTTCCATAGCTCGTATCTCCTGTGCCGTTGCCGGAAGGCCTCTTCACCGCCTTCCATGATGTCGACGATTTTCCGTTGGGTCTCCGGGTGGTCGATGCTTCCGCTTGTGACATGGACCTTGTTATCGGAATAGGAGCAGGCAAGGACCTGTTCCGCATCCCCGAGAACCGGAAAGTTGGCATTGTGGGTGGCGAATATGAACTGAGTCTTTGGTTTGAGGCGGCGAATGAGTTTTATCACATCCTTGTAAATCGTCTGGTTGTCCAGATCGTCTTCCGGCTGATCGATGAGAAACAGGTCGTTTTCCTCTCGGCTTAAAATGAACAGAATCAATGCCGAGGCGCGCTGACCCAGGGAGTGGTGCTTCAATTCCTTACCGCGATACTCGATGGTAAAGCGGTTGGGGATCTGCCAGGTCAAGAATGCAGAGAGGTTTTGCATGAAGTAGGCTTCGAAGGCCTGGGCCGTATTGCCGACTCGGGTCTTGATGGCATCGAAACCCCGGAACATGGCACCGAAATCGGAAGAGTCGTTGGCCACCGATGTGAGGGTTGCCTCCCGGATACGGTTGCCTCGGAACATGCCCTTCATAAAGGTGGCAAAGGTGGTTTTATCGCCCTTGAATATTGAGTGCCACTATTTCTCCGCGTAGATCCTTGTTCAGATTTTTACGGCGAGACTCCTGATTATCCAGATCCTGGAGTATCCGGCTCGCCTGATCCGCCTCCTTCCGAAGCCGGCGGAACTCGTCGGGGCGGATCGCCTATCCACTGGATTGCCACAGTTGCTCGGATACTGTTCTTTCGATTCGGGCGAATTCCTCCTTAAAAGCTATTCTTGAGCTTTTCAACAGCCTCGGTCTTTTCCCGCAGTTCGGCAAGTGTCCGGCCACCCTCTGAAAATGCTTTTTTAATCTGATTGAAGGACGAAATCAGGTTTATCGTAATCAAAAAAAAGCCGTCGAGGCGGTCAATTCGCTCATCCAAGCCGCCAAAGCCAAGGCCCGCGGCTACGGGACCAGCAGGCACCTGATTACCATCGCTTAGAGGCTGTCTAGAAACCTCCTTGCAGAAGATGACTTGATGAAAATTAACTATATGTTTTTAAAGGTTTTAGATGGATAGAGACTGTCTAAAAAGGTAGTCTCTTACCTCGTAGCGGGCAAACTGCCCCAGCTGCCAACTTCTCCGTTCGTCGTCAAGTCGGGGTTTCCCCTCACGACTTGAGCCATGTCGCTATGATCTGCTACCCACATCAAACGCAAGAGAGCCAATTTGTATCGATAAGAGCACTTGCCATAAAATTATGCTCTTATTTCCATTTCCCTTACCTAGCCATCAGTATTACTTATCTTAACCACCTTATACTCATGCTTAGACTCCTTTGATGGTGACAAAACTCCAGGGAGTGCAACAGCAATGTTTTTTTGATAGATCCGTGGCCTGGAAAATCCTACTGTAATCTTCCGGCACTTAATCTGTTTCGTCAAAGATGATTTCCTCCAGCCCTATGTTGCTTGGGTTCTCCGCGGAAAATACATCGGCCACATAAGCTTTGGCTATTTTTACCACCTCTTTTACTTTCATTTCGATTCTCTCCGTGTCCTCCGCAGCTCGATTTATCTCTTCGAACTTCATGATGCCGTCATTCTCGGAATATTTTCAGGGCCTGGGAAGGACAGGGACGTCCGATTCTGGCATGGCTCATACCATATCCTATCTAATCCTACCTGTGGGCTCATAGGCCAGATTGGGTCCTAACCAGCGTTCGACCTCGTCCAGGGCCAGGCCCTTGCGTCGGGCGTAGTCTTGGATCTGGTCCTTGCCCAGCTTGCCGACATTGAAGTAACGGGCATCCGGGTGGGAGAGGTAGAGCCCACTCACGGCGGCGGTGGGAACCATGGCCTTGGATTCGGTGAGCCGGATGCCGGTCCGTGACTCCACCCGGAGCAGTCGCCACAGGGTGTCTTTCTCGGTGTGGTCGGGGCAGGCTGGGTAGCCTAGGGCAGGGCGGATGCCCTGGTACTTTTCCGCGATCAGGTCCTGGTTGTTCAGGCCTTCGTCTTGCGCATAGCCCCAGACGTAGCGGCGTACACGCTCGTGCAGTAGCTCGGCCAGGGCCTCGGCCAGGCGGTCCGCCAGGGCCTTGAGCATTAGGGCCGAGTAGTCGTCATGGTCCGCCTCGAAGGCGGCGCCCCGTTGGTCGATGCCTAGTCCCGCGGTGCAGGCGAAGGCGCCGATGTAGTCTCGGCGTCCGCTGTCCCCGGGGGCGATGTAATCGGCAAGGCAGCGATTAGGCTTGCCTTCCGGTCGGCGATCCTGTTGGCGCAGGAAATGCAGGGTGGCCTGGGGCTCGTCCCGGGACTCGTCGGCGAAAATCAGCACGTCGTCACCTGCCGCATTGGCCGGGAACAGCCCGATGACGGCGGCAGCCCGGAGCCATTGCTCGGTGCCGATGCGCGCGAGCATGACCTGGGCGTCGGCGTAGAGCTTACGGGCCTCCATGCCCTTCTTCGAGTCGTCCAGGATGCGGGGGTAACGGCCCCGGATCTCCCAGGTGTGGAAGAAGAAGGTCCAGTCAATATAGGGGGCGATGTCCGGGATCGAGATATCTTCCAGGGCCTGTATCCCCGGCCTCATGGGCACCGGCGGGACATAGCGGTCCCAGTCGATCGATACCAGATTGGCCCGCGCCCGGTGGAGGGGGAGCAGGTCGCGGGCTTGATCCTGGGCGGCGCGGCGGCTACGTACCTGGGCGTACTCGGCGCGGATGGCGGCGATGTATTCCTCCCGCTGGTCCGGGGAGAGCAGGCATGACGCTACGCCCACGGCGCGGGAGGCGTCGGGCACATGGACTACCGGCGAGTCGTAGCCGGGCTCGATCCTGACCGCGGTGTGGGCCTTAGAGGTGGTGGCTCCGCCGATCAGCAAGGGTACCCGGAATTTCATGCGCCGCATCTCCTGGGCGACATGGACCATGGCGTCCAGGGATGGGGTGATGAGGCCGGAGAGGCCGATGATGTCGACCTGGTGCTCCCGGGCCGCCTCGAGGATCTTGTCCGCCGGGACCATGACGCCCAGGTCGATGACCTCGTAGCTATTGCACTGGAGCACTACACCTACGATGTTCTTACCGATGTCATGCACGTCTCCCTTGACGGTGGCGAGCAGGATCCGGCCCCGGTTTTGCGTCGCGCTTCGGGTCTTTTCCGCCTCCAGATAGGGTTCCAGGTAGGCCACGGCCTTCTTCATGACCCGAGCGGATTTGACCATCTGGGGCAGGAATAGCTTGCCGGCCCCGAACAGGTCGCCGACCCGGTTCATGCCGTCCATCAGGGGGCCTTCGATGACCTGGAGCGGACGCTCGACTCGGCGTCTGGCCTCCTCTGTGTCCGGCTCAATGTGTTCGGTGAGGCCCTCGACCAGGGCGTGCTCCAGGCGTTTCTCCACCGGCCAGGTGCGCCACTCCGGGTCTTCTTTGGCCGCGCTGCCACCGTCGCCCTGGTACTTGGGTGCCAGGGCCACGAGTCGCTCGGTGGCGTCCGACCGGCGGTCGAGGATGACGTCTTCCACCGCCTCCCGCAGCTCGGCGGACAGGTCGTCGAAGACCGCGAGCTGGCCGGCGTTGACGATGCCCATGTCGAAGCCCGCCGCGATGGCGTGGTACAGAAAGACGGCGTGGATGGCCTCCCGAACCCTCTGGTTGCCGCGGAAGGAGAAGGAGACGTTGGATAGGCCGCCGGAGGTCAGGGCGTAGGGCAGGTTGGCCTTGATCCAGCGCACGGCCTCGATGAAATCCAGGCCATAGCGGTTATGCTCTGCCATACCCGTGGCGACGGTGAGGATATTGGGATCGAAGATGATATCCTCGGCTGGGAAACCAACTTGTTCCGTGAGGATCCGGTAGGCGCGGGCGCAGATCTCGGTGCGGTGCTCCAGGGTGTCCGCCTGGCCCTGCTCGTCGAAGGCCATGACGATCACGGCGGCGCCGTAGCGACGGCAGAGCCGGGCCGACTTGATGAAGGCCTGTTCGCCTTCCTTGAGGGAGATGGAGTTGACGACCGGCTTACCCTGGACGCACTCGAGTCCGGCCTTGATGACCTCCCATTTGGAAGAGTCGATCATAAAGGGGACCCGGGCGATCTCTGGCTCCGTGGCCAACAGGTCGAGGAAGCGCCGCATGGCTGCTGCCCCGTCCAGCATGCCTTCGTCCATGTTCACATCCACCATCTGGGCGCCGTCGGCGACCTGGGTGCGGCAGATCTCGAGGGCCTTCTCGTATTCTCCGCCGAGGATCAGGCGCTTGAATTTGGCCGAACCGGTGACGTTGGCCCGTTCTCCCACATTGACAAAGTTGCGGGTGCGGTCCAGGTTGAGCGGCTCCAGCCCGGATAGCCGACAGATAGGATCCGGCCGTGGCGGCACCCGCGGCGGTTTGCCCGCGACGGCTTCGGCGATGGCGTTGATATGTTCCGGGGTAGTGCCGCAGCAGCCTCCCACGATATTGAGGAAGCCGGCGTCCGCCCATTCGGCAATCCGGGTAGCCATGTCCTGCGGACCCAGGTCGTAGCCACCGAATTCGTTGGGCAGGCCGGCGTTCGGGTGGGCGCTGACATTGCACTCGGTGATCTGGGCCAGCTCCGCCACGTGGGGGCGCAGCTGATCCGGGCCCAGGGCGCAGTTGAGCCCGATGGAGATGGGCTCGGCGTGGCGCAGGCTGTTGTAGAAGGCTTCGGTCGTCTGTCCGGACAGGGTGCGCCCGGACTGGTCCGTGATGGTGCCGGAGATCATCAGGGGGCGGACCGGAAGCTCTTCGTCGAACAGGCCTTGGCAGGCGAAGATGGCCGCCTTGGCGTTCAGGGTGTCGAACACCGTCTCGATCAAAAGGAGATCCGCGCCCCCCTTCACTAGGCCCTCCGCGGCTTCCCGATAGGCCGCCACCAGTTCGCCGAAGCGCAGATCGCGGCGTCCCGGGTCCTCGACGTCCGGTGAGATGGAGCAGGTGCGGTTGGTGGGGCCCAGCACACCGGCCACGAATCTGGGTTTATCCGGGGTCGAGAAATGGTCCGCCGCGGCGCGGGCGATCCGGGCCGCGACCAGGTTGAGCTCGGGGACCAGCCCTTCCATGCCATAATCGGCCATGGCGATGCGGGTCGCACTGAAGCTATTGGTCTCGATGATATCGGCGCCGGCTTCCAGGTATTGGTGGTGGATCTCCCGGATGATGTGGGGCTGGGTGATACTGAGCAGGTCGTGGTTGCCTGCCAGGCCTCGTGGCCAGTCTGCAAAGCGTTCGCCACGATAGTCCGCCTCTTGGAGTCCGTGACGCTGGATCATGGTGCCCATGGCACCGTCCAGGATCAGGATGCGTTCTCGAAGCAGGGCCGGGAGCAGGGAGTGGGAAGCGGACATGGGCGGGACCTTGAGAATTGGGGTGGTGGGGGGCGGACGGGTGGAGCACCTAGCCGCGGGTGAGGGGGTTCGATTATAGCTAGTTTGAACCACGGGGATGCCGTCGGGCGGGCCGGGTTAGGCCCGTGTGATGGAGGTTTCCAAGGTTTTTCAATGCCTGATGATAATCCGGAGGGGTCGGATATGGCGAAGCGTTTCATGGTATTGCCGAGCAAAGACACAAGTAGTATCCGGTTGGTGACGGTGCCGGAGGATATGTCGTCTCATGAGGCCTATCGCTCGGTCACCAGCCTGATCGCCGAAGTCGAGCGTACCGAGGATGACCAGTGGGTGGAAGATGTGCTGGATCAGCTCGAGGAGCACGGTTTCGAGGGCCTGGAGTTTACGTTGGGACCGCCTTTGGATTAGAGGCTGTCGATAGGCCTGGTTTTGGAATCCGATCGGTTCGGATCCATGTCGATGATCCTTGGTTGCAGTCGATGCGGAGCGGAGTTCGGAGCCATTCTGAGTCCCGCCCGATTATATATTAATGGAAGAGTTCTCCTCTGTTGCAGGCGAGAGAAGTGTTACGCTTTCCTGCCAGGGAGGCAGCGGAGGGGCTCGTAGGGAGCTGGGCCACCTGTGAGTAGCCGCGTTTGACTGGCACGCAGATCCGGTACCATACATCTTGAGGGTAGTGTTCTGGCTTTGTTGTACGAAATACAATAGAGCCTTGAAAGACGGCCTCTCTGGGAATTTTCATGGTGCCCGCTGCACCGGATACAACAAAGTTGAAACGACACCCATGGTCGATAGTTGGAAGTTTGGTAGGCAATCACTGTATGAATCGTAGGCATACTAATTAACAATGAAGCTCAAAAAATCCGGACCGATTCGGAAGAAGCCGTAAGATTTGTCCAGGAGTTGGGGCTCGCTGTTTCCAAGATCGAGCGTGTTCGGAACCGCCTTGATCTTTCTGAACATCTAGCGAAAGAAGTCTCTAGCCGTTACCAACAGGATGTGGAAGAGGACCGCACTGCCTTGAAGCAGTTCTTTGGAAGACGCAAAACGCTTGCCGATGAATATGAGAAGGTTTTGCAGCGTTTGTGCAAATACAATAAAGACAATGTACAGGCTACTGTCAAAGATGCACGAATTGGGGTCGTGCTGACGGGATCAATGACCGCTAGGGATCTCGTAAAGGTGCATGCGAAGGAATGTGCAGTGGGGGATCGAGCTAAACGGGAGCAGGAGATCAGGACCGCTTTTATAGCGACTGCGCAGGATTGACGCGGTTAGTAACATGATGCTCACCATTCGGAGTTCTCCTCTAGCTCCTGATTTCCAAAACAAGAAATCAAAAGGTTATGGACACATCGGGCCAAAATCCGGAATGATGGACTCATCCAATGAGTAATCCTAAGTTGGTAGTCATGTGCGTGAACTTGCTTACCCTGATAGGCTGCCAAACCATCCCATTCGGACCGGCGACGGACGACCAGAAAAGGACCCAAACCGAAGCAACCCTTTTAGGCGCGGCCCTAGGGGGTCTGGTTGGCCAGCTCTCGACGCATGATACGGAGGGGACAATCATTGGGACTATCGTAGGTGGAGCGGCAGGCTCTATTGCCGGGGCCTACCTTGCCTAGCTAAAGCAGAAGCAAATTGTCCGTAAGGCCTCGTTGGACGAGCATATCTGTCAGGTCGAGGAGGTACGATGTTGGCAAGGCAGTACAACGATCAGCTTGCACATGAGATCGCCCAACTCAGGTCGGAGGCTGAACGGGTAAGAGATCGGTACCGGAAAACGCGCGATAACCGAGCCAAGTTGGTTGCCAAGCGGAACGAGGTGCGCCGCCGCAAGGCCGAAATGGAACAAGCCTATACGGAGTTTAACGACGAATACCGCGAGAAGCTTGAAGTTATCAAAGAGAAGAAACAGGCTGGGGGTAATCCCAATGAGTTAACCGAGCTGAAGAAAAAGTCGGTAGCTTGAAATTAGTCGTTAATGAGCTGGGTGAACAAAACTGTCAGCTTGTGGCTATAGAATGACAGATTCCCTGATACGGGAGTCATTCATACCTCATCTCGTCATTCCGGCAGGGATTGCCGAAATCTGCCGTACCGGGGGAGGGAAACGGAAAAAACACCGAGACTATGAATGATTATTATTTGCACGGGGTTGGAGACAGCTTCGCCCTGTTGCGATCCGATACACGCAAAGAACCGATATGAATAGGCATATTATCCTCCAATCGATCGTTTTGGTAATGGTCGTCGGATGTGCATCTTCCCCCGATCATTTCGAATGATCCCCGGACCGGTGGACTTTTGGGGGCACTATCCGGTGAGCTCAGGGGAGATTACGAGGTGCGTGTCCGAGAACGCGAAACGCGCAGAGATGGGTTATTGGCTCTGAAGAATCGTCTTGAAGAGGAGCAGCGAAATCTTGAACAGAATAAGGAGGTACAGAAACAAAGGCTGAGTGTGGAGCATGCCAAGCTCGCGAGACTTGAAAATGACGCATAAGCTCTGCGGCACAAGATATCTGGGCTCGTGGGCGAAACGGAGGCAATCGAGACCCAAAAAATACACTTCTTTCGAAAATCAGGTGTCCTGAAAGATGGGATCGAGCAAGTCAAAAGCGACAAAAATGTAACTCTCCGGGAACGCAACCGTTTGGAGTGGGAGCTCCGCAACTGGACGGAAGAATATGAGCTTCTCAGAAAGCGGAATGCTCTGTTGCTACAGTAAGCTGATCATCGAACGTCTTTACTATTGTTTCCAGCACCGGCATAGGTCCTCCGGTCATCCCCCGTGGCCCGTTTTCTTCATTCCTTACGATTCCATAGACCGTTAAAGCAGTTAGCATTCCGTGTCTCTTGCGTTATGTTGGCTAGTTTTGTAGCCATCCTTCTCGGCGTAATTGTTCAGCCCCCCCCCCCGCTTGATTTCGGATCGATTCGGATGCAACCCTTTGATTTCTGATTTTCGGGGTCAGAATTTAGGAGGGGAGTCTGAACGGTCACCTCTCGGTTTGGCGCATACCGAATCCATAATTGATGAGATTGTGCAATTTCTATCATCGACCGGATTCCCGTCTTTGGTAAACCATGATCTCGAACTCAGACTCATCGAATCCTTGAACAAAGGTTTGCGCAGCATCGATCCGTTCGCAAAGGTCCATTGGGTGGATACTGCAAGTTCCGAGTATTCCACGGGAGTGGGTGATGAGAACAACCTGGGTATCGAGCTTTTCGATGCTGGCCTGCGAATCATCGTTGTCCCGCTTCAGGGCGGGTATGTCTACGGTCAGGGATTCACGGAACCGGGTTTTCTGACCTCGATAAACTATTTGGCCGTGGGTGGGTTCGATTTCGATATGGTGTGGAGGCTATATTCGGAACCCTCGAAATGGTGAGCTCGAGACGGAGGCTCTTCTGCGACAACCCTCCCGATCGGACGCGGTCGAGCTACACTCGATCGATGGTGTTTCCTATGCCCGGATCCGGGATTTCCGGCAACGCGAAACAGGGGTCGCTTTGTCGGAGATGTTGGCGGATAACGAGAGTTCTACGGGGCCGGTAATTCTGGACTTACGTTATTGCTCCGGAGGCGACTTCTTCGAAGCCATCGATTCCGCGTCTTTGTTCCTGCCGGGCGGTTTACCCGTGGTGATAATGGAAGATAGTCGGACGTACTTCACCTTCTGGGTCATCCGGGACAGAACCAGGAAAATCAGGTCGTCGAGGGGATTTTCAGGCTTATGATGGCGCGGCTGCCTGTGAGCCATGCGTAGTCGCCGCTCCACTCCGTGATATGCGCCAACGATTCGGACACGACGGATTCCTTCGACAGGGGGTAGTGTTATGATTTCGTTGTTTCCGGTGTGTAGGGAACATGTAGGGGCGATTCATGAATCGCCCCTACATGATCGGCTATTCCGCGGTCATTAAGGACAACCCTTGCGATTGCCCATTCTCGGCAACAACAAGATCAGAACACCACCCGACAGAACAGCGCGATCATATCGGTTGCCCACGGCTGGCTTGGGGACCTCTCAGCGAGAGCGGTTAGCTCACGTAGATGATAGGCATGGCAGAAGGCATGCCAACATGGATAGCGCTGGTAGGCTGACCAGT